>Ga0265594_1002373_pt1 | contig 13564 bp, 11 predicted proteins | sample saktaG_11_FD_190147 | JGI IMG/M metagenome (GOLD analysis project Ga0265594, IMG submission 190147) | Saline water microbial communities from Sakinaw Lake, British Columbia, Canada - sak_2011_5_24_80m | ecosystem: Environmental > Aquatic > Non-marine Saline and Alkaline > Saline ... | reverse complement strand
ACTAAAAAAAATATTTTATGTAAAAAAAAAATAAATATTAATTTTTTTAAAAAAATCAAATTTTTATAGGGAAAATTTTTGTGTACTTTTTTAAAAATGACGACATTACGAACAGACACTAATTAGACATTGGCTCATTGGTAATTTTTTAGAAATTAGAGTAATTAGGTAATTAGGTCAATTTAATATATAACTTGTTTGATTCTGCCTGCCTTGTTTAATCAGGCATTCGTTCCGATAAATGTCCCGATAAATGCGGAATGGACAACGGAATTTGCAATCAGTAGCCGAATCAGGTCAGGCAGTTGCCTGATTCGGCTATTGACGAATGCCTGACCTGATTATTTACAGGGGCTAGTCCAGGGTAGGTATTGCCAAGTAGATTAAACAAAAAAATATAAAGATATACAAAATTACTATATTTGGGATTTAAAAACATTACTTAAATGGAAATTGAAAAAAGAAAGTTTATACATAGTTTAGTATTTCCTTGTTTTTTTTTGATGCTAATATGGTTTATTGAGATTATTAAGCATGTTTTTGGCTTGGATTTTACTTTTTTAGGGCTTTATCCATTAAAAATTAAAGGTTTAATTGGTATTATCACAGCACCTTTAATACATGCTAATTTTTCACATTTAGCAGCAAATTCTGTCCCTTTGTTTATATTAAGTGTAGGGATATTTTATTTTTACAGAGATATTGCTTATAAGGTATTTTTTTTTATTTATCTTATCACTAATATATGGGTTTGGTTTTTTGCACGTGAAGCGTATCATATAGGAGCAAGTGGACTGGTCTATGGCTTTGCTTCTTTTCTTTTTTTTAGTGGTATTATAAGAAAAAATGCACAATTAATGGCATTATCTTTCGTAGTTGTTTTTTTGTATGGTGGTTTGTTTTGGGGTATATTTCCTGATTTTATCCCTAAAGAAAATATATCTTGGGAATCACATCTTATGGGAGCTATGGCAGGAGTTGTGATAGCAATATATTTTAAAGAATATGGACCCCAACGCAAAAAATATGAATGGGAAGAAGATGAAGAGGAAGAGGAAAATGACGATGATAAAAATAGCAGCTCTGGTAATATGATTGATATTAAATATTTTTATAATGAAAAATAAGTTGCCTGATAGTTTTTTTAATTAAACCGATTATTTATAAAAAAATAGCATAACCGTTCCTAGTTAAAGATAATGAAATTCAAAGTCCCAAGTTCCAAATTTCAAGTTTCAAATTCCAAAAAAAAAAGAACAAAATGTATAAAAAAAATGATCTTCGTGAAAGATTACTAAAATTTGCAATTGATATGATTTTATATCTTCGTACTGTAAAAAACACAATAGAAACAATGGATATGAAACGGCAGATTGTCAGATCGGCAACATCAAGTGGCGCTAATTATTTGCCCCGTTAGATAAATATAGAAAATAAAGAGAAAAGTTCTAAATAAGAGTTGGAATAAAAGATTTATCAAGAGTTGTCTAAAGGATTATCTAACGGGGTGAAAATACCAGGGTTCTCCAACAAAACCTGATGCCAAGACTAAAATAGGCATATCGTTAAAAGAAATGCGTGAATCAAACTATTTTCTGCGAATATTTAATCATCTGGGGCTTGGAGATGTTAAAAAATGTTCATATTTGGTACAAGAATCATCAGAACTAAAAAAAATTCTTGCGTCCATTATAAATAAACTATGAAAAATTTCAATAATAACAAACAAAGTTGCTTATGCTCTTGGGACTTGGAATTTGGAGCTTGGGACTTGGGTCTTGGGTCTTAAAAAAATTAAGTGTGAATACTTACAAAATAGTTTTGGTTTAAATATTCCTTCCTCTTTCAATTTCTTTTTTAATATCTTTCTTTTTTAATGTTTCTCTTTTGTCATACAATTTTTTGCCTTTTGCAATAGATATTTCAATTTTTGCCAATCCTTTTTCGTTTATAAACACTCTGACAGGGACAATTGTCAGTCCTTTTTCCGTTGTCTTATTAGCTATTCTTTTAAGTTCTCTTTTTGTAAGCAATAGTTTTCTGTCGCGTTTTGGCTCGTGGTTATAGTGTGTGCCAAATTTATATTCTGATATGTGCATATTTTTAACAAAAAGTTCATTATTAATAAATATACAGTAAGCATCAACAATATTGGCTTTACCTTCTCTTAATGATTTAATTTCTGTGCCTGTAAGCTGTATCCCTGCTGTAAAATTTTCAAGCAAAAAGTATTTAAAACTTGCTTTTTTGTTTTTTATGTTTATGTTATTGTTATATATTTTTTTATTCATATAATTTATACTTCTTAAATTTTCATAAAATTTCTTGCTAAAATTACACCCTTTATTATTGTAATAATTTTAAATCATCAAATTTTTTAAAAAAATTTTAACTATTTTTTTCCAATTTTAGATTTCTTAAAATTTAATAAAAAAATATATTATTTTTGAACATCTTTTTTATCAATAACGAGAAATCCCGAAAGGGATTTAATTTTCACCCCGTTAGATAACTAATAAATTAATAAAAAACAATGTTTTAAACTAAATATCTAACGGGGTTAATAACCATAGGTGCAACCTGTGGTTATTAACTAATCATATTAACATCAATCCCGAAGGGATTGAATAGAAAAACAATTTTTATATCAGTTTTATTCAACCCTTTCAGGGTTGTAACATAATTTATTATTTTTTTAACTCCGCATTTCACCCCGTAGGTCATATGACCAACGGGGTAAATACGGAGTTATTAATATTTTTCCCCTTTGGGGAAATTATCTTTAATAAAAGAAAATGTTTTCCAAATAATTACTTTTTAATAACTCTAAATATAAAATGAGTAGTTTTATTTTGATATATTATATAATCACTTGATATTCTAATTGTTATCAGGCAACTGCCTGATTAGTTTTTGTTTCTCCAAATTTTTAAGATGTCTATAATTAAGCTAAAAAATCAATAGTTTGTAATATAATCATGTGTTTATTGTATTTTGAATTAGTTTATTTTTAACAAGATAAAAGCATGCACTAATGGTGATTTATCTCTGATTTTTAAAATATCAGACCAAATATCTTCTGCAAGTATTTTTTTCATAGTATTAATCCTTATTGTTTAAATATAATTTTTTGACAAATATATAAAATTATTTTAATCCGCCTTATGCGAAATAACGGTTGAGTATTAGATATGGAAGCATTTAAAATATTGATAGTAAGCAGATACAAAAACAACGGAAATTTACACACACATAAGTACAATAAAGTATAAAAAATGTTATGAGTCCCATAGACGATTTAATTATTAAAAAATAATTTGTATTTTTGTTTCATTGTTTAACCTAAAATTTATAATACAATAAAAAAAATTATTGCAACTGATGCAAAATTCAGCTTATCACTTTTAATAAATATTTAATTTTAATTAAAAAATAGTTTTATATTAAAATTTTTTTGTATTTTTGAATTTCGCATAAAACACTATTACGTTATGCACAAGGCAACAGACAAACATTATAATAAAAATTTATTAACTTAAAATAAAAAAATCATGAAACACCCATGAGCTAACGCACACACACTTGTGCTGAACTTGTTGAAGTAAGGGGATGATTATATAACGAAACTTGAAATTTGAAACTTGAACTTAGCGAACTTAACGAAGTGATCTCATGAGCGAAGCGAATAACCGATATCACGCTTGCCCCGTAGGTAGAGCGAAGCGATATCCTTTGGGGAACACCTTTAAAATATAATTATTGTGAGTAAATTAGGAAAAAACTTTCTATATACACCAAAATTTCTAATTTCCAATTTCTAATTTCTGATTACGGATTTTTCTAAAAAACATAAGTAATTGAAAATGAACTAAATACAAAAATATAAATATATGAAAAGAGTTAACGTATTATTTTTAAGTGCCATTATCGCAGGAATATTTATTACATCCTGTAACACAAGAACTGAAATGGTTATGGATACTCAAATGGGTGAAGCCCTTGTTAAACAACTGTGGGATGATTTATCAACAGCCGACACTGCAGCTATAAGTTTGTTTATGGCTAATGGCTTTCAGTCAGTTCATGGATATGGAGCTATTAATAATGAACAGGAAATTCAACTGATTAGCGGGTTGTCAATTAACAGCTACTCAATTAATGACCTTATATGTACGCAGAATGGTAATGTAATTATTGCAACCTATATGGTTTCTGTTGAAGAAACCATTGAAGGCGAGCGATTGTCCAAGAACCCTGCTGCCCGCATGAGCGTATTTGTTAAAAATGATGGCAAATGGCAATTTCTTGCCCACGCAAATCTAAAGACTCTGAAGACCAACAGTAAATGATGAATGGCTTGGATCCATTTAGGGGAACAGCGAACGAATGCCTTTAGCTTTGCTCCTGAAACAGTAAAGAGATTTCTTTGGGATTGCTTCGTATGTCATTGAAATCTATTAATATGCCTATAAATCAACGCCAGTAGTGGCGCATTAGGAGCGAAGTTATAAATAAGTGGAGTTAAATCATAAAAGCCCTGTGCATAACAAAAAATATAGTGCATTTGGCAGATAGAGTATAAAATGAAAATATTAGTAATAAGTATAATTAGTCATAGTTTGAAAATTAAGCGTTTCAAAACGCCCAACGCCTCATATACTAAACGTTAGGCACAAGCAGGAAAAACGAACAAGAATGATAAATTTGCTACAAGAAAATATTGAAATGAAAAGCCACCGCACAAATAACACATTTGGTTTTTTGCTGACACACAGGCAAACTCAAAAAAAAAACAAAAGAGCAATTTTTTGCCAATGCTCGGACAGAATTAGCAGCAGAAGACGTACTTTTAGAAATTGAATTTAAAGGATAGAAATTAATATATGGCTAAAAAGATTATAAAGGATAAAGCAATAGAAGAAACACTTTGGCAATCGTGTGACAAATTGAGAGGTTCGGTAGAGCCAGCAGAATACAAACACGTTGTACTTGGACTAATCTTCCTAAAATTTGCAAGTGATAAATTTGAAGAACGCAGAAAAGAACTGATTGCTGAAGGCAAAGAGAAATATGTGGAAATGAAAGATTTCTACACTATGAAAAATGTGTTCTTTTTGGATGAAATTTCTCGTTGGAGTTATATCATTAAAAATGCAAAGCAAAATGATATTTCTCTAAAAATTGATACCGCCTTAAACACAATTGAGAAAAACAACCCTGCTTTAAAAGGTGCATTACCCGATAATTACTTTTCTCGCTTAGCATTAGACAAAACAAAACTTGCATCGCTTTTAGACACAATCAATGACATTGATACGCTAAAAGACAACGGACAAGATGTTATTGGACGTGTATATGAGTATTTCTTAGGAAAGTTTGCATTAAAGGAAAGTAGCGGAAAAGGTAAAGGAGAATTCTACACACCAAAAACGATTGTAAATCTGATTGCAGAATTAATTGAACCTTACAAAGGAATTATTTATGACCCTTGCTGCGGAACTGGTGGAATGTTTGTGCAATCCATAAAGTTTATTGAAAGCCACCAAGGAACAAAAAAAGAGGTTTCAATTTACGGACAAGAAAATACGCCAACAACATACAAATTAGCCAAAATGAATTTGGCAATTAGAGGAATTTCGGCAAACCTTGGCGAAAAGCACGCAGATACTTTTGCAAACGACCAACACAAAGATTTAAAAGCCGATTACATAATGGCTAACCCTCCCTTTAATTTAAAGGACTGGAGAGGCGAAAAGGAATTGTTAGACGACCCAAGATGGAGCGGTTACGATGTACCACCAAAAAGCAATGCTAACTATGGTTGGATTTTGAATATGGTTTCAAAACTATCTGAAAATGGTGTTGCAGGTTTTATCCTTGCTAATGGTGCTTTATCTGGTGGTGGTGAAGAATATAAAATTCGTAGAAAACTAATTAAAAACGATTTAGTTGAAGCCATAATCATTATTCCAAGAAATACTTTTTACACTACAGACATTAGTGTGACGCTTTGGATTCTAAACAAAAACAAAAAAGAAAGAACAGTTACCAAAAACGACCAAAGGCGAAACTACCGAAACCGTGATAAAAAAATCCTTTTTATGGATTTAAGACGTTGGGGAAGTGAATACGAAAAGAAATTTGTAGAACTAACTCAGCAGGACATTGAAAAAGTTGCTTTAAATTATCACAATTGGCAACAAGCCGATTTTGAAAGCACTTATAAAGATGTTCCTGAATATTGCAAATCTGCAAAATATAAAGATTTGCAAGCAAACAACTTTTCTCTAGTACCAAGCAAATACATTGAGTTTGTTGATAAGGATAGCGGAATTGATTTTGATACCGAAATGAAACGTATTCAAAAAGATTTCACAACGCTATTGCAAGAAGAAAAAGATTCCCAAAACCAATTGATTAACGCTTTTAAAATTTTGGGTTATGAGTTATAAACGTTTAGGCAATTACATACGATTAGTAGATAACCGAAACGAAGATTTAGCGGTTACAAATCTTCTGGGAATTAACATTACAAAAAACTTTATGCCTTCTGTTGCCAATGTTTCAGGAACAGATTTATCAAAATACAAAATCATTCAAAAAGGGCAATTTGCATATAGTGCTATGCAAGTTGGTAGAGATGAAACTATTCGACTTGCACTTTATACAAATGATGAACCTGCAATTATTTCACCTGCATATTTAGTCATTGAAAGCAAAGATGAGAATGAATTAATTCCCGAATATATGATGATGTGGTTTCAAAGACCAGAATCAGACAGATACGGATGGTTTATAAGTGACAGTAGCGTTAGAGCAAGTTTAGAGTGGGAACGGTTTTGTGAAATTGAAATACCAATCCCAAATATAGACGAACAAAAAAAATATGTAGCACTTTATAAAGGTTTGCTTAACAACCAAAAAGTGTATGAAAATAGTTTGTATGATTTGCAGTTGATTTGTGATACTTATATTGAAGATTTGATAAAAAAGGAAGAACCAAAATTGTTGGGAGAATACATTGAAAAGACGATAGATAAAAATACAGATGATTCAATTAAAGAATTAATTGGGATAAGTGAAAGGAAAGAATTTAGAATACCAAGTGGAAAGGTTAATAGAAATAATTTAACAAATCACTTAATTGTAAGAAGAAATGAATTTGGTTATATACCTAGAATGAATACATTTAAACCTCTTGCAATAGCTTTATCGCACTTTGATTATCCTGTTCTTATTTCAGCTTCTTATATTTCCTTTAAAGTAATCAAGCCTAATGATTTATTGCCTGAATTTTTATTTATGTTTTTTAAGCGAACAGAGTTCGATAGATATGCCTATTTTAATGCATGGAGTAGTACACGAGAAACATTCGATTGGAATAACATGTGTGAAGTTAAACTTCCAATTCCTGATATAAAAGTACAAGAAGCTATAGTAACCATTTATCATACTTTAGAAACTCGTAAACGAATAAATGAGAAGTTGAAAGATAGTATTAAACCTCTTTGCCCTGTTTTGATGCGGGGGGTTGTGGAGGAAATGGAAAAAGAACTTATAGTATAATGAGAGAAGAACTAGACCAAATTAATAAATTAAATGAATTTCAACTTGTTGAATATTTTCAAGATGGTATAGTGGCTCGTGCAACAGGGAGTGATTTTGACAATCAATTATATACAACAGTAAGAACTAAACTCATTGGTAATAAAACCTTAGAAAAATTATTGCCCGATTGGGTTAAAACTAAAAGAACCATTGACCAATTTTGGACTTTTATTAAAGGCAGATTTAGTACTTACCAAGAACGCAGACAGTTTTTGTGGGAAGAATTTGCCCCTGTCTTAAATTATTTAGAAACCAAATCTACATCGCCTTTAGAAGAAAGTATTGTTTTTGATGAGGCACATATTCATTCTCAATGGCAAAAAGCTCTTGAACGCAAGCAAACAGAACCGGAAGGAGCAATAACATCTGCTCGCACATTGATAGAAAGTATTTTGAAATATATTTTAGATGAACAGGGGATACAATATAATGACGGAGCTGAATTACCAGATTTATACAAGGAAGTTGCAAAATCATTAAACTTAGCACCAGAGCAACATCAAGAACAAATATTTAAACAGATACTTGGTGGTACAAGTGGTATAATAAGTGGTCTTGGTGCATTAAGAAATAAACTTGGAGACGCACACGGTAAAAGTAAAAAAAGTGTAAAACCGTTAGAAAGACATAGTGAACTTGCTGTGAATTTAGCCGGTTCAATGGCTATTTTCTTATTCAAAACTTTTAAGAAATCAAAAAATCAATGAAAAACAACCAACTCATAATATATCAAACCGAAGACGGAAAAGTCAAAATAGAAACCCATTTTGAGAATGAGACTGTATGGCTTAACATAGACCAAATAGCAGAACTATTTCAAAAATCACGTTCTACTATCAATGAGCATATTCTTAATATTTATAAAGAACAAGAGCTTGAACAAGAGCTTTCGATGAGAAAAATCGGAATTTCCGATTTTTCTACCAAGCCTACTAATTTTTACAATCTTGATGTAGTTATTTCGGTTGGTTACAGAGTGAAATCTCACAGAGGTGTACATTTTAGAAAATGGGCAACAGCACTTATCAAAGAGTATCTGATAAAAGGCTTTGCAATGAACGATGAACTGCTAAAAGAAGCAGGAGGCGGAAACTACTTTGATGAGTTATTGGCTCGTATTCGTGATATTCGTTCATCAGAAAAAGTGTTTTGGCGTAAGGTTTTAGATGTGTATGCCACAAGTATAGACTACGACCCAAAAACAGAACAATCGGTAATGGTATTTAAAACCATACAAAACAAAATGCACTGGGCAAGTCACGGAGAAACAGCAGCCGAAACTGTTTATAAAAGAGTAGATTCAACAAAAGAACATATTGGACTAACTAACTTTAAAGGTGAAATTCCAACAAAAAAAGAAGTTGAGATTGCTAAAAATTATCTTGCAGAAGATGAATTAAATATCCTGAACCGAATGGTAACGGCATTTTTAGAAATTGCAGAAATTCAAGCATTAGACCGTACACCAATGTATATGGCTGATTGGATTAAGCAGTTAGATACTTTTTTGAAGATGACCAATAAAGATATTTTGCAACATTCAGGAACTATCAGTCATCAAAAAGCAATTGAAAAAGCTCACAGCGAATATGAAATTTATAAAGAGAAAATAAAGAATAGAATCACACAAGTTGAAAAGGATTTTATAAAGCAAATAGAAAATAAAACGAAAGAACTTAATGGTTAATTGTTAATGGTTAATGGTAAATTATTATGAGAGAAAATATTATAAAGAATAAGAGTTTTGCTTTTGCGATTAGGATTGTAAAACTGTACCAGTTTTTAACTGATAATAAAAAAGAATATATTTTATCGAAACAATTATTACGAAGTGGAACAAGTGTTGGAGCTATGGTTCGAGAATCAGAACACGCTGAATCTAAGGCAGATTTTAAACATAAAATGGCAATTGCCCAAAAGGAAATTAACGAAACTCTATACTGGTTAGAACTATTAAAAGAAACTGATTATTTGTCAAATGAACAATTTGAAAGCATCAATAAAGATGCGGTTGAAATAATTAAATTGCTTACAAGCATCATAAAGTCAACAAAAGCCAACATTAACAATTGATAATTAACCATTAACAATTATGAATAAATTTACTGAAGCAAAATTAGAGCAGGCTTTTATTGAACTTTTAGAAAATGAAGATTTTCCACATTTCTTGGGTAATACTATTTCCCGAGCAGATGATGAAGTTTTGATAGAGGAAGATTTAAAAAACTATTTGCTCAATCGCTATAAAAAAGAACAACTTACAGAAATAGAAGCCCAATCTATAATTCTTCAACTAAAAACCCTTTCTTCTGCTGACCTTTACGAGAGCAATAAAAGAATAATGCGTTTGCTGGCTGATGGTTTCATCCTAAAAAGAGAAGACAGACAACAAAAAGATATTCATATTGAACTAATTGATTATACAGGCATAGATGCTCAGCATAAAAGTAAACATTTAGATAAAATTGTTTCTGAACCAAAAATAAAATATGGTGCTGATAATAACATTTACAAATTTGTAAATCAGCTTGAAATTGTAGGTACAGAAAGACGCATTCCTGATGGTATTATTTATATTAATGGTTTGCCGGTTGTAGTTTTTGAATTTAAATCTGCAATTCGAGAAAATGCAACAATATATGATGCTTACAAGCAATTGACAATACGATACAAAAGAGATATTCCAGAACTGTTTAAGTATAATGCTTTTTGTGTTATAAGTGACGGAGTGAACAATAAAGCAGGTTCTTTTTTTGCACCTTATGAGTTTTATTATGCTTGGCGTAGGATTGCAGGTTTAGCAAAAGATGTAGATGGTATTGATAGTATGTTTACCCTTGTTCAAGGTATGTTAAACCAAACTAGATTACGAGATATTATCCAAAATTTTATATACTTACCAGATACTTCAAAGATTGACGAAAAAATAGTTTGTCGATATCCCCAATATTATGCAGCTCGTACTTTATTCGAGAATATTAAGAAAGCTGAAAAGCCAAATGGAGATGGAAAAGGTGGGACATATTTTGGAGCCACGGGAAGTGGTAAAAGTTTTGCAATGTTATATCTCACTCGCCTTCTAATGAAAAGTGAGCATTTTGAAAGCCCAACAATTGTACTTATAACAGACAGAACAGATTTAGACGACCAACTTTCAGGGCAATTTACTAATGCCAAAAATTTCATAGGGGATAATAATGTAACAAGTGTTGAAAGCAGAGATGAATTAAGAACTTTACTTCAAGGCAGAAAGAGTGGTGGTGTATTCTTAACAACTATACACAAATTTACTGAAGACACAAAACTGCTTACCAAAAGAACAAATGTTATCTGCATTTCAGATGAAGCCCATAGAAGTCAGGTAAATTTAGACCAAAAGATAAAAGTAACTTCTAAGGGAGTGAAAAAAACTTTTGGTTTTGCTAAATATTTACACGATTCTCTCCCTAATGCAACTTTTGTAGGGTTTACAGGAACACCAATAGATGCCACTTTAGATGTATTTGGTAAAGTAGTTGATGCTTACACAATGACAGAATCGGTAAGAGACGAAATTACTGTAAGAATAGTTTATGAAGGTAGAGCCGCAAAAGTTGTTTTACATAATAGCGAATTAGAGAAAATTGAAAAGTACTACGAAGAAGCAGCGGAAGAATGTGCTAACGAATATCAAATAGAAGAAAGTAAAAAGGCAACTGCCACAATGAATTCTATTCTTGGCGACCCAGACCGATTACAAAAATTAGCAGAAGATTTTGTAAAGCATTATGACAACAGAGTTTCGGAAGGTGCTACAGTAATAGGAAAAGCAATGTTCGTTTGTAGTAGTCGTGAAATTGCTTATGATTTTTATAATAATATAATTGCACTTAGACCAGAATGGGCAAAAGTTAAAGTTGCAGAAAAAGGAGTAGAACTTACCGATAAAGACAAAAGGGAAATCAAACCAATGGAGCGTATCAAAATGATAATGACCAGAGGAAAAGACGACCCAAAAGAGATGTACGATTTATTAGGAACAAAAGAATATCGTAAAGAATTAGACAGGCAGTTTAAAAACGAAAAATCTAATTTCAAAATAGCTATTGTGGTTGATATGTGGCTAACAGGTTTTGATGTGCCATTTTTAGATTCTATCTATATAGACAAACCAATCAGGCAACATAATCTAATACAAACAATTTCTCGAGTTAACAGAAAGTTCAAAGGAAAAAACAAAGGATTAGTTGTTGACTACATCGGAATTAAAAAGCAAATGAATCTTGCTTTAGCCAAATATAATAAAGGAGAAAGTGAAAACTTTGAAGACATTCAAGAATCTTTAGTTATAGTTAGAAATCATTTAGACCTTTTAGCAAAAGTCTTTCATAAGTTTGATAGTACAAAATATTTTAGAGGTTCAGCATTAGAACAGTTGAATACTTTAAATATGGCTGCGGAATATGCCCAATTAACCAAAGAATTGGAAACTCGTTTTATGGGCTTAGTAAAACGCCTAAAAGCAGCTTATGATATTTGTGCAGGAAGTGAACAATTGACACAAGAAGAAAGAGATTTAACACACTTTTATCTAGCTGTTAGGTCTATCGTATTTAAACTCACGAAAGGAAATGCACCTGATACAGCACAAATGAACGCCAAAGTACGAGAAATGATTAAAGATGCTTTGGAAAGTGATGGTGTTCAGGAAATCTTTAAGCTTGGTGATGAAACAGAGTCCGAACAAGATATCTTTGATGAAGATTATTTGGCGAAAATTGACAAAATAAAACTACCAAATACTAAAATAAAGTTACTTCAACAACTTTTGGCAAAAGTCATAGGAGAAATTAAAAAAGTCAATAAGGTAAAAGGAATTGATTTTACTAAGAAAATGCAATCTTTGGTTGAACGTTACAATGAAAGAAAAGAAGATGATGTATTGCGTAGTGAAGTTTATGAAGAAATGGCAGAACACTTGACCAATTTAATTTGGGAAGTTCAAAAAGAGTTTACTGCTGGAGATGAGTTAGGAATTGACTTTGAAGAAAAAGCCTTTTACGACATTCTGAAAGATTTGTGCATAAAGTATGATTTCAAATTTCCTGAAGATAAACTCATTGAATTAGCCAAAGCAGTAAAGGACTTAGTAGATTCACAAGCAAAATTCCCCGACTGGAACAAACGAGAAGACATTAAATCTGCTCTTAAAGTTGGACTAATTTTATTATTGGATGAACACGGTTATCCACCTGTAGAAAGAGATGAAGTCTATGTTGAGATATTTGAACAAGCAGAGAATTTTAAAAAGAATAGACAATGAAAGCCACCGCAAAAGCCATACACATTTGCAATTCGTACGAGTCACTGCTTGACCAAAAATTGCAAAAGAGTATGTCTTGCCAACGCTGAAAGACAGACAGGAAGTAGAAAGCACGAAAGCACAACAAAGTGTATAAGTCATTGGGCAGCAGGTGGTTAAATTGACATTTATGAATATTAATAAACAGCGTAGTAAATTGAAAGTTTGATGTTTCAAAATGCCAAACTTTTCATATTGCCACGGTCAGAATGTCTAAAAACCAATAAAAAAGCAAAATAAATTTGCTCGTAAAAATATAACTCATTGAGTATCAGTATAATCAGGCGACTGCCTGAATGTTTTAATAAAAATTTAATGATTTTGGGTTTTTGGACATTCTGCCGTTGTACACCATGGAGCGCAGAAAGAAAGATATTTGTAATGATTTAAAAATCCTATCTTTGCAAAATTGAAAATAAAACGAAGAATTTAAAAATGTCATTAGATAAAATTGAATATCAGAATTTACTAAATGATTTAGTTGCTCTAATCGAAAATACTAAAACACAAGTAGTTTCTTATGCTAATAGTTCATTGACTGTATTGTTTTGGCATATTGGGAAACAAATTTTGACTCATAATTTACAAAATAAGAGAGCTGAATACGGAAAACAG
>Ga0265594_1002370_pt1 | contig 13583 bp, 9 predicted proteins | sample saktaG_11_FD_190147 | JGI IMG/M metagenome (GOLD analysis project Ga0265594, IMG submission 190147) | Saline water microbial communities from Sakinaw Lake, British Columbia, Canada - sak_2011_5_24_80m | ecosystem: Environmental > Aquatic > Non-marine Saline and Alkaline > Saline ... | reverse complement strand
GTTTATTGATTTCAGGGGAACCGTCCAGGAAATCAATGAAGATAAACAAAAATTGAAAGTGACGGTTAGTATTTTTGGCCGTCCAACACCGGTGGAATTAGACTTTTTACAGGTTGAATTGGAGAAATAGGTGATATAATGGCAAAAAAGGTTGCAGCGTTAATCAAACTACATATTGAAGCGGGGAAAGCCAATCCCTCGCCACCAGTTGGTCCGGCATTGGGTCAGCATGGTGTCAACATCGTCGAATTTTGTAAAGCGTTCAATTCGAGAACTCAGGATAAAGCGGGATTAATTATCCCGGTCGTAATCACGGTATATGCTGACCGGTCTTTCTCGTTTATAACCAAAACACCACCGGCGGCAATACTTCTCAAGAAAGCAGCAAAACTGGATAAAGCATCAGGCGAACCTAATAAGAGTAAAGTTGGTTCAGTAGATTTGAATCAGGTCAGGGAAATCGCCGAATTAAAAATGCCCGATCTGAATGCACACACTGTGGAATGTGCAATGGAAATGATAAAAGGAACAGCCCGCAGCATGGGCATTACGATCAAAGAATAGAGGATTCAGCGATATGAAAGTCTCGAAAAGGGTAGAAAACAATTATAAAAAAGTCGACCGAAACAAAGATTACTCCCTTGAAGAAGCCATTAATCTGTTGAAAACTATCGAGGGGACAAAATTTGATGAAACCTTTGAAGCCCACGTGAATTTGGGAGTTGATCCTAGGCATGCCGACCAGAATATTCGTGGAACGGTTTCCTATCCACATGGTACCGGGCGTCAGGTTCGCGTGCTGGTGATGACAAAATCCAAGCAGGAAGAAGCTCAAAAAGCCGGAGCCGACTATGTCGGTGTGGAAGAGTATATCGAAAAAATCCAAAAAGGATGGAACGACGTAGATGTAATTATGGCAACTCCGGATACTATGGGACAGGTTGGTAAATTAGGGCGTATTCTGGGACCTAAAGGATTGATGCCCAACCCGAAAACGGGTACGGTCACGATGGATATTGAAGCCGCAGTAAAAGAGGTAAAGGCCGGGCGTATTGAAATCCGTGTTGATAAAAGCGGTATTATTCACACACCGGTCGGTAAAAAATCATTTTCCATCGAGAATCTTGCCGATAATATCAAAACTTTGATTGCGACCCTGATGCGCATGAAACCCCCTGCAACTAAAGGAGTTTATTTTAAAAAATTGACCCTTACGACAACAATGGGACCCGGTGTGCGAGTTGATAAAGCCACGGTATTGCAACAGTAAACGGATTGAGGAGTTATTATGCCAAGTGAGAAAAATCTGAAGATTGTTGAAGAGGTTACTAAAAAATTTGCCAGGGCAAGAGGCATCTATTTTACTAATTACAAAGGGATGAGTGTTGAGCAGTTTAATGATTTGCGAAGAGAACTTCATTCCGCAAATATTGAATATAGAGTTGCCAAAAAAACTCTGTCCCGAATCGCTGCCCGGCAGGCAGGATTTGAATCTATTGACACCTTGATGGATGGGCAGATGGGCATTGCCTTAAGTTATGAAGACCCCGTATCTCCGGGGAAAATTATATCCAGGTTTATCGGAAAGAATAAACTTAATAACCTGAGTATTACCGGTTGTATTTTTGAAAAAGAATTATATGGTACTGATAAAATCAATACTATTATAGATTTACCGACTCGCGAAGTACTGTTATCGCAGTTAGTCGGTACATTTGCCGCCCCGATGAGTAAACTTGTTGGTACCTTAAAAGCACAAATGAGTCAGATGGTGGGCGTGCTGAAGTCACTAAGTGAGAAGAAATAAGAAAATAGTTTGCAGTAAAAGGAGGAAATTAAGACATGGCAGACATAACAAGGGCAAACGTTCTTGCATATCTAGAAAAAGCCAATATGCTGGAGATTTCTGAACTGATTAAAGAGATCGAAGAAAAGTTTAATGTAACAGCCGCTGCTCCCATTGCCGTAGCAGCCGCAGCTCCAGGCGCCGACGCGGACGCATCCGTAGAAGAAGAACAAACGGAATTTGATGTTATTTTGAAAGAGATTGGTTCTCAGAAGATTAATGTCATTAAAGTTGTCAGAGCTGCAACCAGTCTTGGTCTGAAAGAAGCTAAAGATCTCGTGGACGGTGCTCCGAATCCTGTAAAAGAAGGTGTTTCGAAAGAAGAAGCCGAAGGTCTGAAAAAACAATTAGAAGAAGCCGGCGCTACTGTTGAGATTAAATAGTCAAGCTTGCCTTGCAACTGTTTTTAAATGACAGCGCTTCTACAAACTGAAATAATTATCCCCATCCGTGGGGATATTTAAACGTGAAAAGGAGGGATACTCTTGAGTAATACTCCCCCTAAATCTACTGTAAGAAAGTCATTTTCAAAGATTTCTTCAGTTCAGGAAATGCCAAACCTCTTGGCGGTTCAAGTTGGATCCTTTGATGAATTTCTGCAAAAAGACGTATCGCCATCCGAAAGGGAAAATAAGGGGATTGAATCAGCATTCCGTAATGTATTTCCCGTTGAGGACTCTCATGGCAATTATATATTGGAGTATAAATATTATACTATAGGAGAACCCCGGTACTGTATTAAAGAGTGTTTGGAGCGGGGTGTAAGTTATACCGCTCCTCTAAAAGTTCGTTTGGTTCTGCATATCAGTGAAGAAGGTGGAGAAAAAGGAAATTATGCCGCCGGTATTGAACAGGATATTTTCTTCGGAAATGTACCCTATATGACTGAAAAAGGTACATTTATTATAAATGGCGCCGAACGAGTGATCGTCAGTCAGCTTCAGCGGTCTCCCGGTGTGTTCTTTGATGAAGGTATACACACCAATGGTATGAAAATTTATACAGCCCGTGTGATTCCGTTTCGGGGTTCGTGGGTGGATTTTGTAATTGATACGCGTGATGTTCTTAGCGCTATAATTGACAGGCGCCGCAAATTTCCGGCTACCATATTATTAAGAGCCTTTGGTTATCCGACGAACGAAGATATCCTGAAACTGTTTGGCATTGGTGAGATGGTCAATATTCAGAGCGCTGCCAAAGATGCCGTTGGAAAAACGCTTGCCGAAAGCATTATAGATCCCGAAACCGGTGAAGTAATTCTTGAAGTTAAAGAGATGATCACGGTTGATAAGGATATTATCAAGAAGTGTAAAGAACATAATGTAGAATCAATACTTGTTTTTACAACCGGTGACGAGATTGAGAAATCAGTTTTCATCAATACATTCCGAAAAGACACTGCTACTTACGACGAAGAAACTGCTTTGTATTTTTTATATCGCAGTTTGCGGACCGGCGAACCGCCGAATCTGGAGATAGCTAAAAAGTTTGTAGAACGCCTGTTTTTTAGTCCGAAGAAATATGATCTCGGTCAAGTCGGTCGCTATCGTATAAATAAAAAGTTTAACCTGAATGTACCTCTGGAGAGCACCGTCCTGACAAAGGAAGATATTGTCGAAATCATGAAGCACATTGTCCAGATGAAGAAAGGAAATCTGGGACCGGATGATATTGATCATTTAGGGAATAGAAGAGTCAGAACTGTTGGAGAACAGCTGACAAACCAGTTTAACATTGCATTTACACGTATGGCTCGGACAATTAAAGAACGAATGAATCTCCGGGAATCGGAAAACCTGACTCCTCAGGATCTGATCAATTCAAGGATTGTAACATCCGTGATCAATTCATTCTACGGCACCAGCCAGTTGTCACAGTTCATGGATCAGACCAATCCTCTGGCGGAAATTACACACAAACGTCGTGTCTCAGCATTAGGTCCCGGTGGTTTAACAAGGGAAAGAGCCGGTTTTGAAGTTCGCGATGTCCACTATACTCATTATGGCAGGCTCTGCCCGATTGAAACTCCTGAAGGTCCTAATATTGGTCTGATATCATCGCTGGCTACCCATGCCTTTGTCAATCACCTCGGTTTTATTGAAACGCCTTATCGGGTTGTAGAAATTAAAAATGGTATTGCAACGGTAACTAAAAAAGTTAGGTATTTATCGGCAGATGATGAAGATCGTGCGTTGATTGCACAGGCGAATGCACCACTGAATGAGAAAAATCAGTTTGAACGGACACGTGTTCGCGCTCGAATCCGGGGCGAGTTTCCAATTGTTGAACCGAAAGACCTCGAATATATGGATGTCTCTCCAAACCAGATTGTATCGATTTCTGCGGCTCTGATCCCGTTTCTTGAACATGATGATGCCAACCGTGCATTGATGGGCTCAAATATGCAGCGTCAATCTGTACCGCTGTTGAAACCCGAGCGACCGATCGTAGGAACCGGTTTGGAAAAAATTGTCGCAAAAGATTCCAGAACAACGGTTGTCTCTCCCATCGATGGAGTAGTTGAAGAGGTTTGTGCTGATTATATTGTAATCCGATCACAGTCACAAAATGATTTTCTGTTGGATACAAGTCTGGAGCGAGTCAAGGTAGAATTAGCTAAATTTCATAGGACTAACCAGGATACTTCAACTAATCAAAAACCATTAGTCCGTAAAGGAGATCGGGTCAAAAAAGGTGATGTGATTGCCGATGGTTGCGCTTCCGATCAAGGTGAATTGGCGCTTGGTCGTAATGTACTCGTTGCGTTCATGCCCTGGCGCGGGTATAACTTTGAGGATGCAATTGTACTCAGCGACAGGCTTGTCCAGGACGATGTTTTTACGTCGGTCCATATAAAGGAATTTGAGCTGGAAGTACGTGACACGAAACGCGGGAATGAAGAATTGACGCGAGAAATACCAAACGTCAGCGAAGATGCCACGAAAAATCTGAATACCAATGGCGTCATCCGTATCGGAGCCGAAGTCAAACCGAATGACATTCTGATTGGTAAAGTTACTCCAAAAGGTGAAACCGACCCGACACCGGAAGAAAAACTGCTTCGGGCAATATTCGGAGAAAAAGCCAGTGATGTAAAAGACGCCTCCAAACGGGCCGATTCTGGTATTCGCGGCGTCGCCGTTGACACAAAATTATTTCAGAGAAAAGGAAAGACCAGCCGGGTGGACGAAAAACGGCATATTGAAGAAGAAACTAATAAATGTATCCATCGGCATCAGGTTCTACGAGATCGCCGCAATTCAATATTAAAGAAGCTGATATCCGGTAAAACATCTAATTCTATTAAGGATATTTCCGGATCAAGTACTATCGTTCGTGCCGAAACTAAATTTTCAGAAAAGATACTCGAAAAACTGGATTTTGACAACATGAGTTTTGAAGAGGCTTGGACCAAGAATGAGGCAGTCAACAAAATAATTGAGCGCCTCTTTCGAGATTATTATATGTTGTCTCAAAAAATTGATGAAGAGCTGGAACGGGAAGTTTATAAAATCAAAGTCGGAGACGACCTGCAACCCGGAGTTCTGCAATTGGCTAAAGTCTATGTTGCCAACAAACGGAAAATCCAGATTGGTGATAAGATGGCAGGACGCCACGGCAATAAAGGTGTTGTTTCCATAATAGTGCCACAGGAAGATATGCCATTTATGGAGGATGGCACTCCCGTTGATATCATCTTAAATCCACTTGGTGTGCCGTCTCGTATGAATCTTGGTCAGCTGTATGAAACAATGCTGGGTTGGGCAGGAATGAAATTAGGAATTCATTACGAAACTTCCGTGTTTAATGGCGCTTCCGAAGAGGAAGTTGTCGAAGAAATGAAGAAAGCGAATCTTCCGGAAACCGGTAAAACAGTACTGTTCGACGGTATGACCGGAGAACCATATGATAACACGGTCACTGTTGGATACATCTACATGATGAAGCTGGCGCATCTTGTTGAAGATAAGATGCACGCCCGATCAACCGGTCCATACTCGCTGGTAACACAGCAGCCACTTGGCGGGAAAGCCCAATTTGGGGGTCAGCGATTTGGCGAGATGGAAGTATGGGCTCTTGAAGCTTACGGCGCGGCTTATGCTCTACAGGAAGTCCTGACTGTTAAGTCTGATGATGTGGAAGGTCGTTCCAGAGTTTATAATGCAATCGTGAAGGGTGAAAATTTCTCCGATTTCGGAGTACCTGAATCCTTTAATGTATTGTTGAAAGAGCTGCAAGGTCTATGCATAGAAATGGATATAAGATAGCCCCACATGAAGGGACTGGAGGTAATAATATACAAATGAATTTTACAAGACCTTTTAGTCAAAAACGTGAATTTGAAAATATCACTATTCACATGTCTTCTCCAGAAACGATTTTAATCCGTTCCCATGGCGAAGTGCTTAAACCGGAAACGATTAATTATCGTTCTTATAAGCCGGAAAAAGACGGGTTGTTCTGTGAGAAAATATTTGGGCCTGTGAAAGATTGGGAATGTCATTGTGGAAAATACAAACGGATCCGGTATAAAGGAATTATTTGTGACCGATGTGGAGTGGAAGTCGCCAGAAAAAAAGTTCGCCGGGAACGAATGGGACATATTACACTGGCTGTTCCGGTCGTTCATATTTGGTTTTTGCGCTCAATTCCGAGCAAATTGTATTATCTTCTGAATATTCCGACGAAAAAAATTGAAGAGATCGTCTACTATGAAAAATATGTTGTATTAAATAAGGGTGGTTCTGAACTGCCGTATAAATCTGTAATTTCGGAAGAAGAATATTTTGAAAATATGATAAAATTCGGACCGAAAACAGAATTATTCGACGAAGAAGAGTCCCAGAATTATTTCATAGCCAAAACCGGTGGTGAAGCCATCCGTGAACTGCTTCAGAAAGTTGATGTTGAAATTCTGGTTCGCGATCTGAAAAAAGATCTTAAGATAAAGAAATCGGTAACGCAAAAAACCGAAATTCTCAAACGGTTGAAAGTTATCAAAGCCTTTCTACTAAGCGAAGGAAAACCTCTTAATAAACCGGAATGGATGATTATTACGGTATTGCCGGTAATTCCACCGGATCTACGACCTCTTGTTCCGTTAGAGGGCGGGCGTTTTGCAGCCAGTGATCTGAATGATTTATATCGCCGGGTTATTATCCGGAATAATCGTTTAAAACAGCTTATAGAGATCAAAGCGCCCGATGTAATTCTTCGTAATGAAAAAAGGATGTTGCAGGAGGCGGTGGATTCACTTTTTGACAACAGCCGCAGGCGGACTGAAGTACGTAGCGGGACGCGCCGTCCATTGAAAAGCCTTAGCGATATGCTCAAAGGTAAAGAAGGGCGTTTCCGTCAGAACTTGTTAGGTAAACGTGTTGATTACAGTGGACGTTCGGTGATTGTTGTTGGACCGACATTGCAACTGAATCAGTGCGGTTTGCCGAAAGAGATGGCGATTGAACTGTTTAAACCTCATATTATTCATCAATTGATTAGACGACGCCTGTCAAAAACACCAAAAGCCGCCAAATCGATGGTAGAGCGAAAGGATCCGGAAGTTTACAGGGTTTTGGAATATGTAGTCAAAGATCATCCGATATTATTAAACCGTGCGCCGACACTGCACCGTCTTGGTATTCAGGCGTTTCAGCCAGTATTAATCAATGGTAAAGCCATTCAGATCCATCCGCTGGTTTGCGCGGCATTCAATGCTGACTTTGATGGCGACCAGATGGCTGTTCATGTGCCGCTGTCGTTTGAAGCACAGATGGAATGCCGGGTTCTGGCGTTATCCAGTCATAATATTCTTCATCCGGCGAATGGACATCCAATTGCCATACCATCTCAGGATATGGTACTTGGAATGTATTACATAACACGTCAAAAAGACGGGGCTTTAGGAGAAGGTTTAACTTTTTCGTCTATTGATGAAGCGGTCACGGCTTATGAAAACGGTGAAGTCGATTTACATGCCAAAGTAAAAATCAGAGTGGATGGTAAAATCATCGATACAACGCCAGGCCGAGCGCTCTTTAATCGTACCCTGCCCAAAGGTATGGACTATGTAAATGAATTAATTAGTAAAAAAACTATTGAAAAAATCGTTGGAAAGGCATTTCAAGAAGCCGGAAACTTTGAAGCCGTAAAGTTTCTCGACAATCTGAAAAACCTCGGTTTTAAATACGCCACACAATCCGGCGTGTCAATTTCTATATCGGATGTGCTCATTCCTCATGAAAAAGATACTATTCTTAAAGATTCATTTACCAGAGTTGAAAACATACAGAAAAAATTCCAGAGAGGTATTTTAACAGAAGGTGAGCGGTATAATAAAATTATTGATAACTGGACCCATACGACAAATAAACTTTCGCAAGTTATGATTGACAATATGGCAAACGATCGTCAGGGATTCAACTCCGTGTTTATGATGGCGGATTCCGGCGCTCGCGGAAGTAGCGAGCAGATTAAGCAGCTGGCTGGTATGCGTGGATTGATGGCAAAACCGCAAAAAACCATGACCGGTCAGGTCGGTGAAATTATTGAAACACCAATTACGTCTAACTTTAAGGAAGGTTTGACCGTGTTGGAATACTTTATTTCCACGCACGGAGCCCGAAAGGGTCTGGCGGATACCGCCTTAAAAACTGCCGACGCCGGTTACCTTACCCGCCGTCTTGTTGACGTCGCTCAGGACGTGGTTATTTCGGAAGTAGATTGCGGCACGATTAATGGTATTGAGATTACCGCGTTAAAGAAAGAGGAAAGTATTATTGAAAACCTGGCAGATCGAATTGTTGGTCGTGTTGTTCAGGAAGATATTTTTAACCCGGAAGATGATAATGAAATTATCGTTGAAGCCGGTCAGGAAATTACCGAGGCAAAAGCGCTGAGAATTCAGCATTCGGGGATCGAAAAGGTTCGGATTCGGTCGGTATTAACCTGTGAATCTCACTGGGGTGTTTGTAGTAAGTGTTATGGACGCAATCTGGCAACCGGAAAATTGGTTAATATTGGTGAGGCTGCCGGTATCGTAGCCGCCCAATCCATTGGTGAACCGGGCACCCAGTTGACCCTGCGAACGTTCCACTTTGGTGGCACTGCCGCCCGTATCGTTGAAGAATCTGAAACGGTCGCAAAAAGTAAGGGCAAAGTCGTATTCTCGGATAATTACAGATTTATTGATTATACAAAAGAAAAATATTCGGTAGTGCTCTCTCGCAATGCGATGTTAAGCCTGATTGATGAAAACAACCGTGTGACGTCTACTTATAATATCCCGTATGGCGCTCACATGCTGGTCAAAGAAGGCGAAGAGGTGAAGATTGGACAGACGCTATTCCGCTGGGATATTTATATGGATCAAATCCTGGTTTTAAACGATGGTAAGGTCCGGTTTGTAGATTTAATTGAAAATGTAACGTATAGTATTGAAGCAGATGAATCCGGACACAAATCAACAACAATAATTGAGGCTAAAGATCGGACTATCCAGCCTCGAGTTGACATTGTAAGTGTAGAAGATGGACAGGAAGTTGTTCATCACGGATTTATTTTACCGGTTAGGGCAACCTTAGTTGTCAAAAATGGTGATGATGTTGTCGCTGGTGATGTTATCGCTAAGATTCCAAAGGAGATGAGTAAAACCAGTGATATTACCGGTGGTCTGCCTCGTGTCGCCGAGTTGTTTGAAGCAAGGCGCCCGAAAGATCCGGCAGTGATTACTGAAATCGATGGAAAAATCTCGTTTGGAAAAACGGAAAAAGGTATTCGAGAAATCATTGTTTCCAGTCCGGATGGACTTCAGAAAAAATACAAAATGCCCTATGGTCGCCATGTTCTGGTTAACCAGAGTGATGAAGTAAAAGCCGGTGACCGTCTATGCGAAGGTCCAGTAGCGCCGCATGATATTCTGGCAGTTCAGGATCCTCGAAAGGTTCAGGAATATTTAGTGAATGAAATCCAGGAAGTATATCGACTTCAGGGTGTTCGGATCAACGATAAACATATTGAAGTTATTGTTCGTCAAATGATGCAGAAGGTTCTAATTGAAGATTCTGGAGATACCGAATTGCTTGAAAAAGATCGGGTAAACCGGAGCGAACTTATCAAAGAAAATGAACGGATTAAGGAACACGTTGTTATTACCAATGTTGGTGATTCCGATTGGGATGTGGAAGATGTTGTGTCGAAAAAGGAATTTGCAAAATTCAATCGCCTGTTAAAAGAAGAGGGTAGAAATCCTGCAAAAGCACGCCCGGCAAAACCGGCGCAGTTTACCGAGATGCTTTTGGGTATCACCAGGGCGTCCTTAAATACGGAATCATTTCTTTCGGCAGCCTCTTTTCAGGAAACTACTCGTGTACTGACTGATGCCGCAGTAGCTGGCAAAGTAGATTACTTACGCGGCCTGAAAGAGAATATTCTGATGGGGCACTTAATCCCTGCCGGTACGGGATTACGGAAATACAAGGATATAATAGCAATCGAGCCTGAAGAAGAGTTACAGGAATGGGATTCTATTCGGCAAAGAGAACGGTCTCAGGAGGAGGAACTTGCAGCCTTACAAAAATAGACACTTTCTGAATAAAATATATTGTTTAAAAAATAAAGTAATTGTATTTTTACAGGCTTTTATAATGGAGAGAATATGCCAACAATTAACCAGCTAGTACGTAAGGGAAGAAAGACCGTAAGTAAAAAAGAGAAAGCGCCAGCGCTGCGCGGCTGTCCTCAGAAGAGAGGTGTGTGTACTCGTGTTTATACAACTACACCGAAAAAGCCGAATTCAGCGCTCCGGAAAGTTGCGCGTGTTCGTCTTACTAATGGCAAGGAAGTGAACGCATATATTCCTGGTGAAGGTCATAACCTCCAGGAACATTCAATTGTATTAGTTGAAGGAGGACGTGTCAAAGATCTTCCAGGTGTTCGTTACCACATTATACGTGGTACTCTTGATACCAGTGGTGTGAATGATAGAAGAAACAGTCGGTCCCGATATGGTACCAAACGTCCGTCATAATAGGGAGATAACTTAATGCCACGTAGAAAAAAAGTTATTACTCGTGAAGTTTTACCTGATCCGAAATATGGCGGCATTGATGTAGCCAGATTTATCAGTTATGTTTTGCGAAAGGGCAAACGGTCTGTTGCAGAGAAAATATTTTACGACGCAATTGATATTATTGTAGAAAAACGGAAAGCAAATGGACTGGATGTTTTTCGAAAAGCAATAAACAATGTATCTCCTATTATGGAGGTGAAATCCAGAAGAATTGGCGGCGCAACCTATCAGGTGCCGATTGAAGTCAGATCAAGACGCAAGTTTGCGCTGGCATCTCGTTGGATTATAAGTTTTGCAAAAGCCCGCCCCGGTAAATCTATGGCGGAAAAACTGGCTGCTGAATTTATGGCTGCGGCTGATGGTGAAGGCGCATCAATTAAGAAAAAAGACGATACTCATCGAATGGCAGAGGCAAATAAAGCCTTTGCTCATTTCAGATAATAGGATCAATGTCCGTGTTTAAAAAATTATTAAAAAACGTTCGCAATATTGGAATTATGGCGCATATCGATGCGGGTAAAACCACTACGACCGAACGCATTCTTTTTTACACGGGGCGTGTTCATAAAATGGGTGAGGTTCACGATGGTTCCACGACTATGGACTGGATGGAGCAGGAAAAAGAGCGTGGGATTACCATCACATCTGCCGCTACAACATGTTATTGGAATAATCATCGAATAAATATCATCGATACGCCGGGACATGTTGATTTTACGGCGGAAGTAGAACGATCGCTTCGCGTACTTGACGGAGCGATTGCTATTTTTTGTGGTGTTGGCGGAGTAGAACCTCAGAGTGAGACAGTCTGGCGCCAGGCTGATAAATATTTCATTCCCCGGATCGCTTTTGTGAATAAAATGGATCGGGCAGGCGCTGATTTCTTCAACGTACTAACCATGGTCAAAGAACGGCTCAAAGCGAAGCCGGTTCCTGTTAATCTGCCGATTGGGTCCGGTGAAATGTTTACCGGAATTATTGATTTGATTAATTTTAAAAGCGTTATATACGATTCAAATGCGCTAGGTGAAAAATACTATATTGGCGACGTTCCCGACGACTTGAAAGATATTGCCGAAGAGTATCGCAAAAATTTACTGGAAGAAGCGGCAAATTTTGACGATGTGCTTTTTGCCAAATATCTGAGTGGTGATGTCATTGAACCGGAAGAGATAATTAAAGCTATTCGTGTCGGCACACTACAAAATGAGATAGTACCGGTTCTATGCGGTTCCGCCTTTAAGAATAAAGGTGTGCAGCCGTTATTGGATGCAGTCTTGAATTATCTTCCATCTCCCATTGATATACCGCCGGTTCAGGGTGTTAACCTTAAAGGAACGGCAATTCAGCGTAAAGCAAGTCCGGAAGAGCCGACCTCGGCGCTGATTTTTAAAATAATGACTGATACTCATGTAGGCAGATTGAGTTTCATCCGGGTTTATTCCGGTGTAATCAAAAAGGGTAGCCTGATCTTTAACTCCTCTATTGAGAAGAAGGAACGTGTCGGTCGCTTGCTTTTATTGCATGCAAACAAACGGGAAGACCGTGAAGAATTAGTAGCTGGAGAAATTGGCGCTCTGGTTGGACTAAAACACAGTTTCACCGGACATACTCTTTGTGATTCGAAAAATCCGATTATCCTGGAATCTATGGACTTCCCGGAACCGGTTATTTCGATTACAATAGAACCTAAAAGTAAAGCTGATTCGGATAATTTAACCAGATCTCTCGAAAAACTGGCTTACGAAGATCCGACATTTATAATTTCGCAGGACGAAGAAACAGGCCAGATAATTATTTCCGGAATGGGTGAACTTCACCTGGAAATACTGGTTGACCGTTTGCAGAGAGAATTTAGAATTCGGGCACATGTGGGCAAACCTCAGGTTTCCTATCGTGAAACTGTTGAGAATGAAGCGACCGGAGAAGGACGATTTGATCGCCAGACCGGGGGCAAAACCCAATATGCAGTTGTCAGATTGACGGTTGCTCCCGATAGTACTGCCGAGCATGGTGTAGTTATTCAAAATGACATTCCGAAAATGTTGATCCCTAAAGAATTTTTCCCGGCAATCGAACGAGGTGTGCAAAATAGTGTAAAAAGCGGAGTTGTTGCCGGGTATCCGCTACATAAGATCAGGATCAGCCTGATTGATGGAGAGTACCGGGAAAGCGATAGTACAGAGATAGCATTTGAAGTAGCCGCTTCAATGGCGCTGGAAGATGCTCTTCATAAAGCCGGTCCGGCGATATTAGAACCTATAATGGCTTTAGAAGTTTCGGTACCGGACGCGTATCTTGGAGATATAATTAGTGACCTCAACGCCCGGCGCTCGAATATTCTAAGTATGGATAAACGAAATAATATTAACATTGTTGAAGCAATGATTCCGCTTCGGGAATCATTTGGATATGCAACTGATTTAAGATCTTTAAGTCAGGGAAGAGCGGTTTTTACGATGAGATTTTCCAGTTATGAATATTGCGAAAAGAAAATTCAGCGGGAAATCATCGAAAAGGCAAGAGGCTTTGTCCCTGAATTTTTACAAAATTAAGGAGACCCCATGGCGAAGGAACAATTTAAGCGTACGAAGCCCCATGTGAATGTAGGTACGATAGGACATGTAGATCATGGGAAGACGACGTTAACGGCAGCGATGACGCTGATCT
>Ga0265594_1002368_pt1 | contig 13586 bp, 16 predicted proteins | sample saktaG_11_FD_190147 | JGI IMG/M metagenome (GOLD analysis project Ga0265594, IMG submission 190147) | Saline water microbial communities from Sakinaw Lake, British Columbia, Canada - sak_2011_5_24_80m | ecosystem: Environmental > Aquatic > Non-marine Saline and Alkaline > Saline ... | reverse complement strand
GGTTCATAGTTTATTCCTAGATATTATGTCCTTCAACATTCTTTTGGGAACATGGAGCTGCCCCGAAGGGTCATCCCAGTACTTGTATTCAGAGGGGTTTCGCATCTCCTCCACCAAGGGTTTTTCAGCGGGATAACCTAAGGCTACTACTTTGTCTATGTAGAATTTCTTAGGTATGTTCAAGATTTTGCGTAGCTTGTTCTTATTTATTGAGCCGATACAGCAACTGCCCAACCCATCCGCTGTGGCGGACAGCAGGATATTCTCTATAGCCATTCCTGAGTCATGTTCATAATGTTTTTGGGAGATGTCTCGGTTGACTATAACGACAATGTAGGCTGTTGGTCGCGCCCCTTCATTTATGTCTCGATTGATGAAGCTTGCCCATTTCAGGGTTTTGAAGACCTCCTCGCAGAGGGACCTTCGGTCCACGATGAGGTAGATGAGGGGTTGCTTGTTGGCTGCGGAGGGTGCCAACCTTGCTAAATCTACCAACCGCTTCAATACGTTTTTTGATACCGGTCTCTGCTTAAACCTACGTATTGATCTTCTCGTTAAAATTGCCCTGCGAAGCTCCAAGCTACATCACATAATTTTTAGAAGCTATTATTAAATTAAAGGCTAATGCTGTTTGGGCAACATTATTATGGATCCTACATTCGAATTTCGTAAGAAGTAATAAGTACTAATCTTGAATTATAATAGTTTTGGTTGGACGAGGTTTGAAGTTGAGTTTGGAAGGGAAAAGGATACTGATCACCGGTGGGACGGGCAGCGTTGGTATCAGTCTTCTATCTGAACTTGTTAAATGTGAACCTAAAGTAATTCGTGTTTTCAGCAATGATGAAAATGGGTTGGTTACTCTTGAGAACGAGTACAGCTCCTTCAGTAATATTCGATGCCTTCTGGGGGATGTATATGATTTTCCTAGACTTGTTAAGGCGGTCGAAGGCGTTGATGTAATCTTCCATCTAGCCGCCTTGAAACATGTTAAGATCTGTGAGTACAATCCGTTTGAAGCCGTAAAAACCAATGTGTTGGGCACTCAGAACATTGTAGAGGCGGCTATAAGAGAAGATGTTGGAAAAGTAATCTTCACGAGCAGTGATAAAGCTGCAAACTCGGTGAATGTACTGGGCGCTACAAAGCTTTTGGCGGAGAAACTGATCACATCGGCTAATTATTATAAGGGTCCGAGAAGAACCGTTTTCTCGTCAGTTAGGTTTGGGAATTTGGTGGGCTCTAGGGGTTCAATTGTCCCGCTGGTCAACATGCAGATCAAGAAGGGGAGACGGGTCTATCTTACGGATAGGAATATGAGCCGGTTTGTAATGTCTATGGATGAGGCTGTGAAACTGCTGCTCAAAGTGCAGGACATTATGCAGGGGGGCGAGGTCTTCATCTTCAAGATGCCGTCCGTTATGGTTGTTGATTTTATCGAGGAAATTGTGAAGATTAATGCAAATAAATTTGGTTGCAAGCCAAGCGACGTGAAGATTGAGACTTCGGGAGTTGGGCCTGGTGAAAAAATACATGAAGAATTGATGAGTGAGGAAGAGACGAAGAATTCTAGGGCACTGGAACTTGAGGATTTTTATGTACTTCTCCCAGATTTATCTGAGTTGAAGCGTCCGCTACTAAAACACTATGTAGAAAAGATGGATGCAAAAAAAGCCCGAGTTAAGCCGTATACCTCAAGAGATGCGGAGCGTTTATCCCGGGAAGATATGCGGAAACTGATACAGCCAGCTTGCTAGGTAATGACCTATGAGAGTTCTTGTAACCGGTGGAGCGGGGTTTATCGGTCGGTGGGTAGCAAAAAAGTTCTTGCAGAATCAACATTCGATCTACGTTATCGACAACCTATCTAACGGTCAGGAGCGGAATCTCGCAGAGTTCAGGTCGGAGCTATCCGAGTTTATTCAAGGAGACATAAGGGACGGGGAACTGGTTTCAAGGGTCTTCTCTGAATGTAAGCTGGATGTGTGTGTGCATCTTGCGGCTCAGGTAAACGTGCAGCATAGTATTGATAATTCATATGAGACGTTTGATGTGAACATTAATGGAACGCGTAATCTGCTTGATGAGGCGAGGAAGCATCAGACGGCGTTCGTTCAGGTGAGCACCTGCTTTGTATATGATACTGCATACACGTCGAGGGCTATAGATGAAAGCCATCCGCTTAACCCCCGTTCCCCCTACGCTGCGTCCAAGTTGGCAGCTGACTTCATGGCAATCGGATATCATCATACCTATGGTCTACCAGTAACAGTCATCCGACCGTTTAACGTGTACGGTCCGTTTCAGAGGGGCGATGCGGAAGGAGGCGTTGTCTCGGTTTTCATTCAAAAAGTCCTTAACAATCTGTCCTTGGAAGTGTATGGGGATGGAACCCAGACCAGAGATTTAATGTATGTGGAAGATTGCGCAGAGTCCATCTTTAGGGCCTCGGTCTCCAACAATCTACACGGTGAGGTGTTCAATGTGGGAACTGGGTGTGATATAACCATTAATGACCTAGCCATGTTGATTGCAGGGGACGAAGGTGATGTTAGGCATGTTAAGCACATTCACCCGCAGAGTGAAGTGCAGAAATTCCTCTGCAACCCTTCCAAGGCTGAAAGGACATTTAAATGGAGAGCCACGATACCCTTAGAGGCGGGGGTTGAGAGAACCAAGCTTTGGCTATCCAGTTTACAGAGAGATGGCAGACGATGAGGGACACCTTTCTACCTTACGGGCATCAATGGATCGATGATAAAGACATCGAGAGGGTTGTTGAAGTTTTAAAGGGCGACTGGATTACCACAGGCCCCAAGATAAAGGAATTTGAGGATGCAATCTGCAGGTATGTTGGCGGTAAGTATGGGGTGGCTGTAAATTCAGGTACAAGCGCATTGGACATCGCTGTCACCGCATTAGAACTAGACGGCGGCGAGATTATTACTACACCCTTCACGTTTGTTGCGACAGCCAACGCCATACTATACAACGGTTTGAAACCCGTCTTCGCAGACATACAGCGCGATACCTGTAACATAGATCCCGAGGAGATAAGGAAGAAAATAACCCCGAAAACAAGGGCCATCATATATGTTGACTATGCAGGCCAACCATGCGACATTAAAGAGATAAGGGAGATTGCGGATGAGCATGAACTATTTCTGATAGAGGATGCAGCCCACGCATTAGGCGCAGAATATGATGGAAAGAGAGTGGGCAGCTTCGCCGACATCACCACATTCAGCTTTCACCCTGTCAAGCATATAACCACCGGTGAGGGAGGCATGTGCGTGACTGGGAATGATGGGCTGGCTGAAAAGATGAGGATGCTTCGGAATCACGGCATAGATAAGGATGCCCACAAAAGATTCGGCCCCTCAGCATCATGGAGCTACGATTTGAAGATGCTTGGCAGAAACTACAGAATGACAGATATTCAAGCAGCATTAGGGCTGTCACAGTTAGGAAGGCTTGAAGACTTCATAGCCAGAAGAAGTGAGATTGCGAAGCTATATTACAAGGAATTAAGCAACCTCAGCGAAGTTGTTCTGCCCCACGTCAAACCCAACGTTAGGCATGTGTGGCACCTCTATACTATCCAAGTGGAGGGGGTGGACAGGGACCGATTCTTCACAGGTATGAGAACGAGAAATATCGGCGTAAACGTGCACTACATACCCGTATATAAATTCAGTTATTACCGAAACTTTAAGCTTGAAGCAGTTTTTCCAGTAACTGAACAGACATTTAGCCGCATAGTTACCTTGCCGTTGTTCCCCAAAATGACTGACGTGGATGCATTGAACGTAGTTACAGCTATCAGGGAAACCATCAGAGAAGAGCAGATGGAATTGAAATAAAACGGCTATTGTCTACTAAACCTTTAATGCCTTTAACTAAAAATTCGAGTTCACGCTCTTTTTGCTGCTTTTTCTCCGCCCTTTCTTATTACATCTAAAGACTTGTTTCCAACATTAAATAATAAATCTATTACTGAAAGATAAGGTACAAAGTCACCGTATAATTGTGGATAAGTTGGATGATCAAACTCATACCAATATAACGTAATGCCATTCTCCTCGAATTTTTCATTCTCAATATAGGATTTCGTACCAGGTCCCGAGATATATTCATTTGCACCAATTTCTTTTAATATGTTGATTAAGCGATCTGTTTTTGCGCCGTTGACATTTAGCCCGGATGAAAGCATAAACTTTGTATTTAATCTCAAAATCTCTGATATTCTTTTAATTATCGTTAAGTTCAAATCTACAAGATATTTCCATTCTTTCCCATAAAAATCTTTAAAAATTTCCATATATTCCCCGAAAAAAGGTGCTTTACTATAAAGATGCCTAATAGACTTCCAATGTTTATCACACCAACTTAGTTTAGTGACTATTTCAACTTCATTTATCTTTTGACCAAATTTCTGAACGACTGGAACTGAAAGCCAAATATATCCATTTGGAGTTTTTATTTTATTTCTTCGTTGCCACGACCGGTTTACAAACTGAACATCATCGTAAAAAACAAAAATATCTGCTGTGTCGACCATTCCGAAATAACCAATCCAAGGTAAATATGTCGGCTGTAGAATGACAGCTTTCATGATCTTAATCTACCCACTTTTAGCAAAAGAATTTCTTAATAAAAATGTTAATCTCAATCTTCCAAAATTGCGTAGCCAAATCCTTCCTTTCCATATTCGTTCCCATTATATAACATATATTTTTGATTCTTATGCTTAAAGACAAAGGTATATTCTATCATCTTAGAGTCCCAACCAGATTCTGAGACATCTATCCCTACATCATCATCCTTTCTTTCCCAGATTATTCCATCTTCAGATTCAGCATATCCGATTCTATAGCTTTCCCCTTTGTACGAATACCACATTTTATAGATACCGTTCTCTTTAATTACACATGGACGGGCGAGGGCGTTTTCATCTTTGGACTTGAAGTCTATACATACAACTCCTTTTCTATCCCAATTGATACCGTCCACGGATTCTGCATATTTGATGTTGTAACGAGGTGTATCTTTGTTTACCCATTCTACACCAGAAACATACCACATTCTCCATATTCCATTTTCAATCAACACACATGGGGCAGTATTCAAAGAATATGGATCAATGGGCTTTCTTTCCAAAATGGGTGCCTTTGAAAATCTTTCAAATGATTTCCCGCCATCATTACTGATTGCAAGGCCTGCAACAAGACCCATTCGTACTGTTGCTCCTTTGTTCCATCCAATATAGTAGAGGTACTTTTTACCGTTATAGTTGACTATCCAAGATGGAGTTACACCATTATCATCAAAGCAGCCTAGTGCACCTAATTCTAATACTGGTTTTTCTGTGATGTATAGAATATTTTTGGGGTTATTTATGTTGATTTCTACATATCCAATTAAAGACCTATTTAATTTATCTCGACCAGAAAAATAGATTCTATATAGATCTTCCCCAATCCTATCCGCGGTGGGGATCATGGCATGGGTGATTAACCAGTCAAATTGTCCTGCTGGTTCGAATATTAGACCTTTTTTAAGCCATTTCATTCTTTAATCGCTGTGCCCATTTATTTTTGTGAATATCCTGTTTTTACAAAATATTTAGTTTTAGAACTGTCTCTTGAATACAGCTCTGCTGCTTTACATATGTAAACACCTTTTTCGACAGTATCTTTTACAATTATTGCACCTGCGCCTATAACACTCTCCCTCGCCAATGTTATGCCATCCCTAATAGTAGAATTAACTCCAAGAAAAGAATACGAACCTACCGTTACGTGACCTGATATAACTACATGAGAAGTGATAAAGCAGTGATCGCCTATTACTGAGGAATGCCCAATATGATTCCCACTCCAAATAGTTACATTATTGCCAATCTTTACAAATGGCTGTATTGTTTGGTTTTCAAAAATGAAACAGTTATCACCTATCTTGGTGTCACCCCAGTAAACAGATTTTGTAGATATGTAACTTACCAGTCGGTATCCTTTTCTCTTGGCTTCTGCGTATTTCTCAGCTCTTACCTTATTTAATCCACGATAGCTCAAGGCAACAAACATGTTAAATTTATCAGGAGGATAACTTTTCTTGATTTTTTCGAATGGGATCAAGGGTAAACCTAAGAACTTTTTTTTATCTATGAATTTTTTATCGGCCGTAAATGCAACTACCTCATATGGGCTGTCATGGGTAAAGTAAAAGTGTGCAAGTTGTCCGATATCTCCTGTACCAAGAATTATGATCTTTTTTCTTTTTCCATCTATTTCTATGCCAGCTTGATTTTTAGTTGCCATCTTCTTTCATATCCAGATTTTGTTTTATTTACCTTATATTTTTGGTTATTTCATGGATCAATTTATAGAGGTGAGGGGTATCTTGGCCTTTTACTTTGAACTGGAGTTTCCCAAATTACTGAACATAATTACCAATCATATCCCAAGTTATAGGTTTGTTTTTTTTAATATTCTTTTTTACTTTGCTTCCAATAATTATGTCTCGATACTTGGGTTTTATACCATATGCAGGTCGCTTGACAATGATGGCATCTTTGGTTAGCCGGGTATCCTTTGTTGTATTTGTTTTTGCGATTAAACTCGTTCTCCTTGCTTCTTCCTTCTCTTCTTCAAGCATCATCTTTATTGGAGAGCCTAAACTTTGTTCCGTTTCTCTGATTTTCGTAACCATATGTTTCAATTCATCTGGCTCAAGAGCGTAATGGTGGTCAGGTCCTTTCAGCTTTCTGTTTAGAGTGAAATGTTTCTCGATGACGCAGGCGCCTCTAGCTACAGCGACAGAAGGTATTACAGTACTCATAGTGTGATCTGAAAAACCTACGGGTGTATGAAAAGCATCTCTAAGGGTATCCATCATACGTAGATTTGCCTGATGGGGTTTTGTTGGATATAGTGTTGTACAGTGAAGTAAAACAACATCTTCATTCCCTGCTGAGTAAACTATATCTAATGCCTCTTGAATATCGGCTAAATCGCACATGCCAGTAGAGATAAACAGTGGCATTCTTTTCATAGCGGCATATCTTAAGAGAGGCAAATTGGTTGTTTCGGATGACGCCCACTTATATAACGGAATTCCTAACTCATCTATTAGGTCTATTGCCTCTTTATCAAAAGGAGTTGCTAAAAAGAGCACACCTTTGCATTTTGCATATTTTGCCAAATCCACAATCCATTCTCGAGGCAATTCATTTGCCTTCATAACCTCGTATTGCGGAGTTTTTTTTGCATAGAGTTTTTCAGCCTTATATAGCTGAAACTTTATTGCATCAACACCACTACTTGAAGCGACATCAATCAATTTTTTTGCTTGCACTAATTTTTTATTATGGTTTGAGCCAGCTTCGGCTATGATAAATGTTGACTCTTCTTTCCCCACCCGTCTATTACCAATTTTGATCTTTTGCTTCATGATAATTCACTCCACGGTATCTTTGAAATTATCTTACTAACACCTTGTCCGTCAACTAAATCTTTACATCTTTTAGACATTTCAATCCTAAGCGTATGATCATCCAGTAGCTTTTTTATGGCTGCCTGTATATCTTTTTCATTAATATCGGTAGCAAGACCTAAGTTTAAAGTAGTTCCTGCTTTCTCAAATCCTTCATTTATCTTTGCTTCACAGGCAAATTGTGAAATTATAATGTTAGGGGTTCCAGTGACTGCTGTTTCATATTTTGAAAGCCCACCGCTTATTATGGCCAAGTCCGACCAAAGCATCAACTCAGCTATATTTTTGCTTCCCACAATTAATTCATAATTTCTCTTATAATCTCTCAAAATTCTTTCAAGTTTTTGCTCAACTAGCTTTGCATAGCATGGTCCAATAACAATGCGTATATTAAGGTTAGGTATGTTCAACCATTTCAGCGCCTTTACAACTTTCGAGGTAATATTATATAGGTCACTACCACCCATTGTAATTAGTATGTTCCGAGCGTCTTTCTTTATTTCCCTACTCGATTTAGCTGCTTCAATAAACTCCTTTCTGAAAATAAAGTATTTGGTACCTAAAAGAAATATAGTCTTCCCAAATGATTCATAGTGTCTATTTTCTGTTCCATAGTATGGATCAACTAGAATGTCACATGAATACTTTATTTTACAGGTGCCATCTATTACAACTAAGAATATATGGGAACCGTTTAACACTTGAAGATATCGATCATATGACTCGAGATCTTTTTGATGGATTGAATGGCAAAGGTCAGTTACGATTAAATTAACGTTATATTCTTTAGCAATCTTTAGGGTCAGAGTTGCATCTTCTTTTAATAAGCTATCCTTAGGTATTATCTTTGCATTGAAACCGTACAGACGGATTAGTTCGATTATCTTATGTTCGTAATTCCTAGTCACAAATATAGACTTTTTTCCTACTTTTTCTAAGGCTTCAGCCAAAGCTATGCATCGCATAACATGTCCAGTTCCAATTTTATGAGAACCATCTACTCGAAATAAGGTGGACATAACATTAGCACTTGCCGCAAAATTACCTAAGAATCTAGAGATACAACTCTTTTGGTGTTGACTGATTCTTTTGCAGCCAATGCAACTTCAAGTATTTTCTTACCCTTTAAAGCATCCACGGGAGGTTTTTCTTTTCCCTTTACACATTCAACGAAAAATTTCATTTCATCAACATACATTTGGTTAATATCATATTTTCTGTCATATTGAATGGTCTTCCATTCCTTTGTTTTCGCAGAAAACAGTTTTACAGTATGCTCTTTAAAATCCCACTTCATTATTCCTTCTTCACCAATTATTTCACAAGTCCGTTCATATGCTCGCTTCACGTAGTCCATCTGAATAACCCCTATTTCGCCTTTTTCAAATCTTAAAAGTACTGCAGTACTATCCTCTGTATCCATCTCTAAAGTGCTTAGTTTATCTGCAAAGCAGACTATTTCTTTAACATCCCCTAAAAACCAAGAGAGATAATCCATCTCATGAATTCCATCTAATATAACTCCGCCACCAAGGGATTTATTTGCTGCGTATCCATATCTGTAGTCCTCCCATGGATGCTGATCAGGCAGATACTGCCCCGCAATACAAATTGCAGTGGTAACCTTTCCAACTACATTTTGATCTAACAACTTTTTTAGTGTTTTAAGCCCTTTTTCAAATCTCAAATTGAAACCAACCATTGTGACAAGTCTTCTTTCTTCAGAAATAGCAATAGCTTCGTTAAGACCGTTCAATGTATGAGAAATGGGTTTCTCTATGAAAAGGTGGCACCCCTTTTCTAGTGCCAATAAAGAAGGTTGTAAATGTAAGCTACTAGGAGTGCAGATTAGGACAGCATCAACCTTTTGTTTAAGGGCATTATCGAGATTGTCAAATGTTTTTACTTTATATTTTTTAACCTCATCTAATCTTTCTTTTTTAATGTCACATGCTAAAATATCTTTGTGTCCTAAAGATCTTAAGTTTCTTATATGCCTCTTTCCAATTGAACCGCAGCCAACTACCAGAAATTTCACGTTTTTTCGCCAGAATGTTGTTTTTTAACATATCTGTCAACAAATTCTTTCAAAGGTTTGTAATCTTTAACAACAATGCCCTCTTTTTTTAATGATCTTAAAAGACCTTCATTTCTCAAGGCATCTCTGTTTATCTCCATAATATATGGCTTCTCTTCTAACAAAGCTAAGATGTCCTGCAAATAGAATATTTCGCCGTCTTTATATAGATACTTGTAAATTTCTTTCACTGCATTTAAATCAGCTATTGAATCTACTACAATACGTACATACGATAGATCTTTTTCATTCTCTATCGAGGCTATATGAAAAATCGCGGGATTTTCATGTATGTAAATACTCACATGTTCCCGTTCATACTTTTTTTTAGCTTGTTTCCATGCAGTTTCTAGAGCGTTAAAACTAAATACTTCTGTATCAAGCCCTTCGGGAAAAGTTGGAGCAACATTTACATAATCTACGTTGTTTTTATTGTAATAAGAGATGACCTTATCAACAATTGTTGGATCGATTAGAGGGCAATCAGCGGTAATTCTCACTATGATATCTGCCTTAAATCTCTTTGCTGTTTTGTAATATCTGTCCAAGACATCTTCTTCGCTTCCAACGTAACTCTTAACGTTAGACCTATTGGCCAAAGCGATTATTGCTTTATCTTCGTTTTTCTCAGTCGTAGCAACAACTATTAGGTCTACATTTTTACATCTTTTGACTCTGTCAATTACATGCCATAGCATAGGTTTGCCAACAATATCCATTAATACCTTACCGGGGAGCCTTGTTGACCCTGTTCTCGCTTGAATTATTGCTACAATTTGCATACTTTTCCATCACATCTTATCGATCACATTTCAATATATAAATCAACTTTTCAGACATTATTCAAAATATAAAGGTCAAAAATTAATAAAAAATTCTTTTACACTTTAATTCAATCGCTTGAACCCTTTATGTGCTACAGGACCTTTTAACAGATCGTGGATGTTATCTTTTTCAACCGCCTCTTTTATAAGGTCTAATACCTTATCTACAGTCTCCAAATATTTTTTGACATGTTCCTCGGTGTGAGTGTATGAAACGTAAACATTCTTTGAAGCCAAAAATCCATAACTTAACATCTCTTGAGTGAATAGTGTGTGTAACGCTTGACTATCTTCAGAGTTAAAAACAAAAGTCGGAACTGACGAAAGCCCGCCGCTCATAACTGTTATGTCTAATTCATGCTCCGCCGCAAGTTTTCTCCATCCATCACTTATCAGAGTTCCAATATTCTGCAGATAAGGTGGAATGTTGTTTTCCCTTAGTTTATTTATTGTGACTACAGAGGCAACAGGGCCTATTCTATCAGTCCAATAAGTACTGCTTATAAAGGTATTTTGCGCCACATCCATAACTCTGCCTTTTCCAACAACAGCTGCCATTGGAAAGCCATTACTCATAGCTTTCCCATAAACAGCAATATCTGGATAAACTTTGTACAAGTCATGAGCTCCGCCAACATTCATTCTCCATCCAGAGCTTATTTCATCAAAAATCAAAACGGCACCTATATCATCCGCTATTTTCCTTACTTTACTTAAGAAGTTGTCTTTAGGTTTATGATGTCTAACTGGCTCCATTATAATAGTGCCAATGTCATGCTTCCCAACAATTTCTTCAAGTTCTTCCACTTCATTATAGTTGAAGGGGATCGCAGTCCCCCTTAAAGACCTTGGAACGCCTAATGGTTTTAGGCCAGGAAGCAAATGTCCATCCAAATTTTTGTCGTCTGCCAAATTGGCTGATAGATACCAATCATGCCACCCGTGATAGCCACAGAACGCAATTTTATCTTTGCCCGTATATGCTCGAGCAATTCTAACGGCTATTACCATTGCTTCTCCTCCCGTTTTTGCGTATCTCACCATATCTGCCCAATGATGTAACTTTAGTAGCCGTTCCGCCAATTCTACTTCTTCCGGACAGTTTAATGTTGCCATTGTTCCCAAATTAACAATCTTTTTAACTGCTTCGTTTACATCATCATCGGCATATCCTAATATACACGTTCCGACACCCATAAGAGACATATCGGTTAATTTATTGCCATTCAAATCCCAGATATCTACACCTTTCGCTTTTTTATAATAGGAGGGCCACAATTCTGGTAAAAATTGTTCACTACGCTTTGACAGCAATTGTGAACCACCAGGAATGATTTTCTTTGCTTTTTTCCATAATTCTATTCCTTTTTGTGTTTTCATCACCAAACCCCACGCCTTTGTTTTTTACCTTTTCGTAAGTAATTTACCGGGTTTATACTCATATAAACATCACATATACTTCCAAATATAGCTGATTTCTTTTTTATTTCGTTAATTTGAAATCCAGCTTTTTTATAAGCTTTTATTGCTGCTTTATTTGTTGAGAGCACTCCTAAATTAATTTCTTTTAAGCCAAGGTTGCTGAATGCATAGTTTACTAGCAGTTTTATAGCTTCAGTTCCCATTCCTTTCCCCCAGAAATTCTTATTTCCAATCAATATTCCGATGATTGTCCGCTTGTTATCGAAGTCAATTGGTTCAAGTTTTATATTACCAATATGTTCCTTATTCTCCTTAAGAAAAATTCCCATAAATAAACAATTTTTATTCTTTTTTCTCTCTTTAACATATTGCTTTAACTCATCAAGTGTTGTTTTTTTTGAACCTAAAAACTTTTCTTTGACAATTCGCTTTAACTCATCAAGTGTTGTTTTTTTTGGACCTAAAAACTTATTTACGGCAGGATCATTCAACCAAGTACGATATACATAAGAAACATCCGCCTCATTCAGTTCTCGCAAATATATTCTTTTCCCAGTAATCATAGTAATTTTTACATCATTTATCAATGAAGCTCAGCTCTTCGTAATCAAACGATCAACTCGTTTACAGCTGACAGCCTTTAAAACTTGCTAGGTTGGAGCTAAAACAGGAAGTCGAGAAAGTTGAGCAACTCATGCGTGGATATTTTTACACTTTTAGATTGCTTGTTACCTTTTTTCATGCTTAGCCTTCCTCTTCTTCTGGGGATTTGGTGGAGGGTTTGCCTTCCACCGCCTCCCTTGTCTTCTCCTTCATGGCCTTGATGACCTCTGCCGCGCGGTCTGCGGGGAGGAGGGTCATGATTTTGGCGGTGTCAAGGGTTGAGGTTTTGAGGAGGTTCTCTGCCACCTTTCCGGGGGGTTCGGCTAGAAGTTGGCTTACAGTGGGTACGATGGCGGTTGAGGGGGCAGGTCTTCTACGCCTAACTGCCGTAGTAACTGCGGATATTATTACAACTGCGATTATGATGCCTATGATTATGCTGTCCATAGGCAGTGGTTCTGTGGTTTCAGGAGTGAGGGTAGATTCTGCTACGGTGAAGAGGAGTGTTGGGGCGTTTATGTTGCTATTTTCTATGGCGGCTTGGATCATCCATGAGCCTGTGGTGGTTGGGGCGTATGTGTCGGTGAAGGAGCCGTCTGGGTTGGTTATGGCGGTGCGCTGAATGGTTTGCCCCTCAGCGTTCCGATAGAGGATGGTAATGGGGACATCGGCTTTGGGTGGTTGAATGTTGCCTGAGACCTTTACTTCACTGTTGAACTCTATGGTTTGGGTTGGGAGGGCAAGGGTCATGGATGTGGCGAGTGGAGGCGGAGGCGTGGTAGTTATGGCTAAGGTTTCTTCGATGGAGTAGATGGACTGCTGGGTGCTGTTGGGGAAGGCTACAGCGCGGAGGCTGTACTCACCCTCCTCTTCAGGTGTTGTCCAGATGTAGGTGTATTCACCTGTGGCTGTTGTGTTTATGGATGCTATCGGCGTGTACTCTATTTCGCTTTCTGTTAGGAGGGCGGATTCGATGGTGATGGGTACAACTGTGTTGTTCCAGTCAATATCCCCGGTTAAAGTAATGTTGGTGTTGGGCTGGGTGGTGGTGACTGAGAGGCTGAGAGTTAGGGGTGGCACCTCCTTAACGAGGAAGGGAATTGGGGTGGTTGAGGCGGGGGTTCTTAGGCTGTCGCCGGGGAAGCGTGCCTCCACCTTCCACTCGC
>Ga0265594_1002366_pt1 | contig 13589 bp, 14 predicted proteins | sample saktaG_11_FD_190147 | JGI IMG/M metagenome (GOLD analysis project Ga0265594, IMG submission 190147) | Saline water microbial communities from Sakinaw Lake, British Columbia, Canada - sak_2011_5_24_80m | ecosystem: Environmental > Aquatic > Non-marine Saline and Alkaline > Saline ... | reverse complement strand
TCTAATCATTATACATTAAACTTGTAATAAAAACCGGAATATTTCCCAGAGGGTTTTGGGTATTTTTATGGAAATATGTAATAAACGGAGGTATACATGAATTGGTATAAACAGGCTCAAGATAATTTTCCAGATAGTCCTTCTGGTTGGACATATGAAGAAATGAAATGGCTCAGCGAGAGGGTAGCCGATGTAAACTACCTTCGAGATGAACAATGGGTTAAACAAAACGGTAATGCATCAATGGGGGAAAATTCTGTATCTTTCCAAATTAATTCGAAATATGCCGTTGATACTCCGGAGGGTACTTCTTGGGAATCCGAATATGCTAGCGTTTCTGTTGAAAAAGTAAATGATACTTTCTATTACATAACGGTTAATGAAGCCAAACGTACAGAGGCGGAAAGTTTTGAAGACGTTAAAGAAATTATAACAGATACATTAGGAGTATAATGAAATCACTTAAATTAACTAAAGAAGCTTGGATTCAAATTGGGATGAAGGCATCATGGTTTGTAGAAGCTATGGGTCTTGATGGTCAAATACAATCTTATATCAAAAAAGTTAAAAGCAAAAAAACTGGACAAGAATTCTATACGCTAGTTTTGTACGGAAATACACAACCCATAAGCCAATTTTTAGGAAAACCAAAAAAAGGTCAAAAGGCCGGCGCAGAAAAGCTATATTTTAGTTATTTCCAAGGAACATGGAGCCGTATAATTCCAGATGCTTTTGTTGAAGAAGTTACGACTGGCACAGTTTCAAATGATCCAAAAGAGCAACAAAGAGTAGCCTCATTCAAAAAATCCATAGATAGATTGCAACAAGGGTTCGACGTAAACGGACAGATTTTCAAAGCCGACCTTTCAGCATTATATGAAGCTTCTGAATATGGAGGTGCGCTTGCTGCCGTCCAGCAATCGGAAATGTCTGGTGGGCAGAAGCAAATTAAAGACGAAATAGCACAATCGGGTAATTCTCCTGAGAAACTTGAGGTTTTAAAGAAATTCATCGATGCAGAGCTAAAGCGCATTAGTGAAATGACAGATGCAGCGGCTCAGTCTGCTTTTATCAAGAGTTTCCTATCCTTCGCGGCTAAATTCTACAACTACAGCTTCGGCAACCAAATGCTAATATGGTTTCAGAAGCCTAACGCAACCATGGTGTCAAATAGAAGCGATTGGCATAAGAAGTTTGGGCGAGAAGTTGTCGATTACGGTAGTCCCATAACGATTCGCGTACCAATGTTTCTCCAGAGACCAGATGTTAAGGATTCAGACATCAGTGCTATGAAGGGAAAAATGATGAGTGACAAAGAGATATGGAATAAAACTCATCGACTTTCTTTTGGAGTTGGTCCCGTATATGATATTTCCGCAACGCAACCGATTCCCGGATGGACCGACGAAAATGGCAACGGTCCTTATGAGCCTCAAGAATGGCGTCAGGATAGCAACGAAACTGTAGAAGAAATAGAGGTGTTAGTTAATGCCGCCGCTCAATGGGCCGAACAAAATGGTATCGAAGTTGGATATGAAGCGATGTCAGGTTCTCTTGGGGGATATTCTGCTGGGGGAGTTATCAAAATCAATGATAAATTTGATGGAATTAATAAATTTAGCACGATGATTCACGAATGCGCTCACGAAGTTCTCCATTGGGAAAACGGTAAAGGCAAAGGTGTTCGAAGTCAAATGGGTAAAAAAGAAGGTCGCATGGCAAAAGAAATCGATGCCGAATCAACAGCTTATATTGTCTTGCAGCATTATGGATTTGAAACTACGGACACCCCAAATTATCTAGCTATTTGGAAGGCAACTGGAGAAGACGTTCTAGCTCGACGACAAAACATTTCTGAATCGGTAAGAATGATCATTAAAGGTATTGACGACAAAGTTAAAAATGTTGAATTGGCGCAGAATGAGGTTGACGAATTAATGGAGCAAGACGTAGACGAACATGGGATAGATATGGAAAAAGAAAAAGTACAAGAGGTAGAAGAACAACCTCAAGGACTAGAAACGACAGAAGCTCCGGTAACAGAAGATGCAATTGAAGAAATAGCTTCAACAGACGATGAATTCTTGAGAATTGCCAAACTGTTTTCAAATAATGGTGGCAAAAACGATCTTCGACAAAACATGTATGGTAATCTAGGACTTACTATTATCGATGACAAAAAATAAATCCTTAAATTGGTATAAAACAGCAAAAGCAGAGATCTCAAACGAAGATCTTGATGATTTTGTCAAGTCTAAATGGATACCTGTCGATTCAGGATGGATTGATGCCATTGCTTATTATGAACCCATTGGGATGTTGGAGGTTAAGCTTTCTAATGGGCGCGAATATTCTTTCGCAAATGTTCCAAGTAAAACTTTCGAGAACTTTATGCAATCTTCGTCAAAAGGTCAATTTTTTAACGAGGTAATTAGAAAAAAATACAGTAGCTAATACAGACATTCAAGCTACGAACATTTCTGCTAAAAACGATTCCCATCCTATAAAATGCGAACTAATTTCCGTCATTCCTATTTGATTAAACGATAAAATTCCTATAGTGCGATAAAAATCAGGAGAAGGCGCTCCACGTCTATCGCTTCTTGTCCTTAAAGCATCTTTAAATATTCCTAGCGATATTAAACACCTATATGCTAATTCCCTACCCTGATGTTCGGTAATCATGGGCAAAATATCTACTTGCCGGATCCCCCAATACAAAATAGAGGCAATTTCGCTGCATTCTGTATCTGATGAGGCAAAAGGAGAAAGAGAGGCTATCAACATGAATTGAGTAAAAGGAAGATCGTCTATGATCTCTTCATGTGAAATAAGTTGTTTACCAATTTCTTTTTGGATTAGTAGGCGGCTGCTATGGTCTTCCCAGAGAGTTCGAATAGCGTCTGCTTGGGACTGAGAGAAAAGCTTATCTAGCAAAGCAGGCATATATCCTTGTTCTCGAATATATGCCTGCTTACCTTTAAGATTTTAGCTAGTTGATTCTTCAGTGCCTTCTGTTTCTTCAATACTAGGGGCAAAGAATCCAATCTTCTTGTCGGACTTAGATCGTTTAGCCAAACGATAGCTAGTCATATTACTTGTGAGACTACTATACATACACCGGACACCTTCACCGCTAGCAGCATAGTTCAAAGAGTTGGTTGCCCTTACTCCCATATTACTACCTTCTGCAATAGCATCTTGATTAGCTCCGATAAAAACAAAATCCCAATCCATTTCGTCTTCATGGCGCTTAATCATTTCCATTATTTGTGATCGTTTGAATTCGCGGCTGGAATTCTCTTGACCATCTGTGATAATTACGAAAACAACTTTATCGGGTTTCTGCTCAAGTTCATTCAGGGTACTTTCGACTCGATTAATAGTTCTTCCAATCGTATCTAATAGCGCCGTTGAAGAACCTGAAGGGTCATACGTTTTACTAGTTAGGTCTTTCATGTTTTCAAGAGAAGACATATCCTCTGTGAGCTTTTGGTCGTCAGCAAAATGGATCATTGTAAGCGTCCCTTTACCCTCGACTTCCCTCTGTTTTGCGAGGAAATCATTAAATCCTCCAATAGTATCAGACTTTAGTCCAGACATAGATGCTGAGCGATCTAAAACCACTGCGATATGAGTATAATCTCCGTTTTTTTGTTCTCTTGTCTTCTTATTATCTGTCATTTTCCAACTCCTTTTTTTGTTAGTTACCGACTGGAATGCTCTTTAAAAACCCTTCTTTATGCCCTTCAATATTTACCTTTCCATATTCAATAATCTTTGTCGCATCTATTTCTGTACAATAATTAACACAAATTATTGCCTCAGGGTCACTATGCCAAAAATCAAGTCTTTCTGGGTCATCCGAGACCGTTTGCCTGATATTGGCTCCTGCTCCAATTTCCAATTTCTTCGTTTTGGGAATAGCGCCGCGACGGGAAACAATCCGTGCTTTAGGTCTAGTATCCTTCTCATAATGAGCATAAATTCCATGCTCAAATCCCGTCGCAGATCCCGTCGCAGATCCCGTCGCAGATCCCGTCGCAGATCCCGTCGCAGATCCCGTCGCAGAACAGGATACTAGGTTGAGACTTTCGCTACATTTCGAAAGCATCGAGCCTGACGTATTTGTATTTTCATTCCAATCTGTTGCCGTACCACACCAATTAATAGGGGTATGAGTTGGCGAGAAGAACTGAGGTTCAGCATAAACTATGCCTACGTCCGTTACGGATATCCCTCTAAGTACACTATAATCTTTAAGTTCGGGCTTTTTATCTTTTGACAGGAAAAAGCTTGCGCCAATAGCATAAACTCGGTCCTTTCCAATAATATTAGAAGCAACGCCCCTCATCTTTTCGGCGGTTAAAATATACTGGCGAACCATTCCGTCAATAGATCGAAAACCATCCAACCACAAATGACCTGACGGAGTTCCAGTAGTACAAATATAATTCTGTTTGGGCCATTTATAATCACATTTTTTGCAATAGCGATCTGGACCAAATGGAATTTTATGCTTTGGGCATTCGTCGATATATTGCTCCATTTGCGCATCCTTACACGGCAATCCAGTAATAGGATTAATGCCTTGAACAGATATAACAACCGCTACATGATGAGTATGGATGGCATTTTCATTAAAGTCAAGCCACATACCGGCATCTTCTAACACAGGAACGAAGAAACTTTTTGTTCTGCCTTCGCTTCTCATCCAACTATCAGGACAGGCGGGGTATTCATCAACTAAATATGACATCCTCGTGGCGTAGGGAGGCAAGCCATGACTTCCCTCTCCTTTGATTGCGTCTGGCATATTTAGCCCCATTGCAAATTTACCATTACGCATATGATAGTCGAAACAAGATCCATCAAAGTTTAGAGTCTTTTTCTTGGTCATAATTTCTCCTTAAATAAAGGGGAGGAGCCATAAAGACTCCTCCCCAATAATATTCTTAGTAAGAACGATTGCCTACGCCAAAGGGATTCTGCTTGCGACTGCCATTAGCGTCGTCAAGAGTCATCTTCAATTTCGGAAGTTCGTCCCGCTCTTCACGTTCCCTGTATTCAAGATCTACTTCAGGATAAGTTTCCTTAAGAGATTTAATACCTTCTTCTGCTTCTTTGACGACATCCTTAATATCTCTCTTGTCGTCCGTGTCAATTTCGCCCATCTCTACGGCGATTCTAATAAACTGTCGAGCGTCTTGGCTAACCTTTAACCAGTTGACCCGATTAACAACAGAACGTCCTCGCTTAAGCGGAGATCCACGGAAAAGAGGATCTTCGTCTATGAGTTGATTGGGAACTTTTCCAATCGAATACAATCTTACAAGAACACCGTCTATCGTAACGGTTTCTTCTTCGGGGAATCCTTGTTCGAGGTCAGAGATATAATTAGCGGTAGCCTCTATATCAATTAACTTAGATTCCGGTTTGAATGCAATGATAGACTTATCGCCGAAACGCTTCTTAAGCTCAATACTAATAGGGTGACTTGGATTTTCGGGGATATAATCTTCTATTAACTTTGCCGACTCTATATTACTGAGCTTAAGCTTGATGCCATATTTCGTTTTTAGGCGAATTGATTCTGGGTCAATGCTTTCGGTTGTTTCGCTTCCTTTTGGACCTCGAAGATATTTCATTGCCATCCTTAATTTAGGAACGGAAATGTCATGGTCTTCGCAAAATACCCTACGAAGATCTCCAAATGGAGTTATCTCTTCGTCTGACAGCATTTGCAGTCCGGCGGGGTCCTTTTCGACACCAAACGCCGTCAAGATTTCCTCGACTTTGTTGGTATCCATCCCGAGAAAGATAGCTGCTTGAGCTATTCTGTTTTCCCAAGAATCAAGAAGGTTATCGGTTGCGGGGTTTGCGACTACGGAGTGCTGATCGGTCATTACGTATCTCCTATTTCACTCACTCACTCTCCTAGAAACCCTCTAGGGAAGGGGAACCTACATCTTGCAAGTTCATTACCATTATACCATGAATTTATTTGTTCGCCACAAAAAATTTCAACTTTTTTCGATCATCCGTTTTGCCGTAGCCTCAGGAAGTATTTTTTACTAGGAAGTATTCTTTACTTTGAAATCGTCTTTTTTGATGGTCTCTAAAGTAAAGAATACTTCCTAGAAAGTCTCCCCAGAGTATTCTTTACTTTAGGCAACTTCTGTAAGTATCTGATTTTAAGGCAGTTACGAATTTTTAAGCTCGCGGGAAGAATCTATTATTAATATTATAAGACATAATGTAATTTAAAAGAAAATAGGTTTTAATAAAACCCCAATTTTTTGATAAAGAGTGACAATTAAGAACTCTACTCCATCATCTGAACTAATTCTTCTCCTCTAGATCTAACTTGTCCATACCATCTGGAGTTTTTCATTTCTTTCTTAGCTTTGTCATAGTTCTTATTTTTAAGCGCATCTTGAAATCGTTTGAACTGGCTTAGTACAGGATATCCCATGTTGAAAGCCATATCTACTACAACCATTTTCTTTTCTGATGGAAGTTCGTCAAAATTGGGTAAAAATCTTCTGGCGTCATTAAATGCTATTTCTAGGTTGTAATTAAACAATCTCTGAAGCTGTTGATCTGACAATTTGACATTCCCGTTGATTATGTCTCTAGCTTTTGATCTGATACCCGCTTGAGTTAATATATTGTTTGTATTCGGGTCTTCTAGGTTAAAGCCAACGCCTATAGTCCATAAACCACGACTGTCTCTGTAGGGTTTATTAACGAGACCTCCTTCGTGACGATAAATCATAGAGGCGAGTTGAGAAAGGTTAAGCGGAGAGGAAGGGACCGTCATAGGATTTGTAAATGGAGATTTGTTTGATTCTCCGCTTTCAAGTTTTGACTTTGCTTGTTCGACCAACTCTCTATTTTGAAGTCCTTCTGCAACTTCTTGTTCGGAAACACCAGCCCTCATAGCCGCACTGTAAATGCTTGATCCTCCGAGTACGAAAACAATTGCCGTTAGGATGCCACTTAGTAGGTTTTCTTTCATGCCTGCTTCTATGGTTATCTCTGTCGCCTCAGATAATCTTCTTTGATACCAGTTTTCCATAGGGATTTTTACCTTTAATCTTGAATCATTATACATAGTTCTTAATTAGTTATTGGGTTTCCTCTGCAATGAAAAAGATTTTCAAATGGATGGTTGGTCACGTTCGTCCGTATGCTAAATATGTTAAAAAAAGAACAGAATTGCATCCTGATGATGACAGCAGAGATATGTCTTTAGATGAGCGGGTAGATGATTTTAAGGAAAGAGGCGAGGTAGGTATTAAATTTAAGTTCAAATTTTAAGCATCTAATTCTTCAGTCTTGTATAATAAGAGCGCATTCATCGTAAAAAAACATTGAAGCATTAGTCGGAGGATAAAAATGGAAGATTTTGCGGTGGAACTAAAAGATACTATAAAGAGGGATTTAGAGGTGAAAGGAAGAAAAAGTTCTAGTCGTCTCAGGGAATTTATGTCCCTTGTAATCACGAATATACCAGATGTTGAAATCTTAGGTAGATGTGATAAGGGCGGAGATGTAAGATTTTCCGTTGCAATGATAGACCTCGGGTTAACTTTTGACTTATTCTTGAAATACAAAAAAGAAATATTCTCAGATTATATGGCTAATTTTCTTGGAGAGCTTTTGATTCGAGAAAATGTAAATGAGTTTTCTAAGCTCTTAACGACGATTAAGGCTGACGATTATCATCAAGTTGTTAATGGATTTGAGCATAGGCAATTTGGCATGGAAGTTGTTCGTAATAAGTTTACGTTTTCATTTCACGTGAGTCTTCTTCAGACAATCCTTACTGAAGATTTCAAAGAAAAAGTTCGATAATGGATAAAATAAAATCGGCAAAGCGCATTCCGGCAGTGTATGCTCCTGATAATGCAGAGATCAATCTAAGCAATCAACCGATGGAACCCCCTAAATCTAATTACGAAGATCGAAAAAAGACATTTAGAAGAAATGACGTCAAGAAGTTAGTGGGAGGCAAGTATGGGACAGCAGATTAAATTTCCTGATTTTCAAATTGAAGAATCTAAAATACCTTATGTTCGCCTAAAGTCAATTCATTTTAAAAACTTCAAAGCTTTCGATGATCATTGCTTTTATTTCTCCGATTTAAATGGAAAAGTAAAACCGTTCGCCTGTTTTATAGGTCCAAATGGTTGCGGCAAGACAACCGTTTTAGATTGTATTCAAATGGTCTTTTCTCGTTTTGAGGGAATGGAAAAAGATCGCATCAAATTTCTCCTTGGCAAATCCGTTAGGCATGTAGCAGGAGAACAGACAGGCATTTATGGAGATGATGATTTTCTCGTTACTGCCCATATAGAGTGTTCTCTTGGCGATTATGAAGTCCAGATAAATAAGAATGGGTTTATTAAAGATCATCCTCAGGAAGTCAAATCTCTTCTATATCGCTTATGCTTCTATGCTCGTTTTGATCAGGAGCTTCATAACTTTCAGTTGAGTAGAGAGAAGTGGCCTCTATTCAAAGACCTTTTTGAAGCAGTTACGGGTTTTAAAACGGAAGAACTCGTTGGCGTGTTTGATCAAAGCTCTGACCCTATAGCTAATGATATGCTGAAGAAATATGTTCTTGGGTTTCAGGTTCATAAGCCAGACGAGATAATAAGTCATAGAGAATGTAGCGCAGGAGAAAAGAAGATTATTAAGTCATTCTCGACCCTATTGACGAAGGAATATAATCCTCAAATTATTCTTATTGATAATGTAGCTATGCACGTTGAGTCGGGAAGGCATCTTCAACTAGTGAAATCAATGAAGAGATGTTTTCCTAAGAGTCAAATTTTTTGTACTACTCATAGCTATAATATCTCTAGAAATTTTGGCGAAAGAAATCAGCTTTATGATCTTCGTTTAATAAAAGCTTCGAGTGTAATAAAGAAAGAACCATGGAGGCTTTATCTTTCTGATGAGATTAGTGACTGTCTTTCGAAATTAAATGTTATGACCATTTCTCATAAAATAGTCAAAGATGAGGTTGCAAGGGGGGAAAAGCTAGTTAAGTTTTGTTTCCAAGATACTGAGGGGCAAGCTCTTCTGGATGAGTCGCAACTTTTCATGAAAACAGTTGCAGGATTTTTTATTCAGGACGTAGTTGAGTATAACACACAAAAATAATTCAAGTAGAGGGTTTCTAATCAATACTTATGAATATTTACGCTTTGGGAATTAAATAATAATGAAAACATACAGTAGAGACGAAGTACTAAAGGCATCAACAGACTATTTTCAGGGGGACGAGCTTGCCGCTGAGGTTTTTGCCGCCAAATACGCTCTTCGTAATGATAAGCTCCAATGGCTAGAAGATAATCCCGACAATATGCATCAGCGAATGGCGGGAGAATTTGCTCGTATTGAGAAAAAATACGAAAATCCACTTAGTAAGGACGATATCTACTCTCTCCTTAAAGATTTCCAGTATATTGTACCGGGTGGAAGCCCTATGTTCGGTATCGGGAATCCTTTTCAGCGTGTTAGTCTTAGTAATTGTTTTGTTATAAAAACCGTAGATAGTTATGGTGGTATTTGTCGAGCAGATGAACGTATAGCACAGATATCTAAAAGGAGAGGCGGAGTAGGTATCGACATTTCTCCTATTCGTCCTAGAGGCGTTCCAACAGGGAATTGCGCTCTTACGACTGATGGTATTACAGTTTTTATGGAACGTTTCTCGAACACATCTCAAGAAGTTGCCCAATCGGGAAGGAGGGGCGCTCTTATGGAAACGATTTCAGTACATCATCCTGAGATCATGAATTTTATTCGAATTAAGAGAGATCGGAAAAAGGTTACTGGTGCTAATATATCAGTTCGAGTAACAGATGAGTTTATGGAGGCGGTCAAGAGGAATAAGACATATGAGCTTAGATGGCCTACTGATTCAAAAGAACCGACCATAAAATCTAGAATTAAGGCTAGAGAAGTATGGCGTATGATGATTGAGTCGGTTCATGATAGTGCTGAGCCGGGTATTTTGTTTTGGGATAATATTATTCGTAATAGTCCTGCCGATTGTTATGCCGATTTGGGTTTTGAGACTACTTCTACGAATCCCTGTGGAGAACTTCCTCTTTGCGAGTTAGATTCTTGTCGCCTAATGTCTATTAATCTTTCCTCATACGTTATCGATCCATTTACGGAGAATGCCCGTTTCAATGAAGATCTATTTAGGGATCATGTAGGTAAAGCAATGCGATTGATGGATGATCTTGTAGATTTAGAGCTTGAGGTAATTATGAAGATTATCAGCAAAGTCAAGAGCGACCCAGAAGACAGCCTGACTAAATCTAACGAAATGGATATGTGGAATGGCGTTAAGAAAAAGTGCGAACAGGGCAGACGAACTGGATTGGGTATAACAGCCCTTGGCGATTGTATTGCCATGTTGAACACAAAGTATGGTGACGACGAGTCTATTAAGATTGTCGATCAGGTTTATTCGATCCTCAGAAATTCATCTTATAGGGCGTCAATAGAGATGGCGAAAGAACGTGGGGCATTCCCTATTTTTGATACTCAGAGAGAAAAGGGACATGCGTATTTAGAGCGATTGCCAGACGATATTCGAAAAGATATGGCGAAGTATGGACGCAGAAATATAGGATGTTTGACTACTGCTCCCGCTGGGTCTATTAGTACTGTTTGTAGAACAACATCAGGTTTTGAACCGATATTTAAGGTAGAATATTTTAGAAAGAGACGTCTGACAGATACGGACAAAGATAAACCAGATGTGATTGACGCTAATGGTAATCGATGGAAGGAATATAATATAACTCATAGTAAAGCTAAAATCTTTGAAGAGGTTACGGGTAAGAAAATTTCAGAGAGTCCTTATTATGGTGCTCAATCCCATGAAATTAATTATGCTGCTAGGGTTCAAATGCAGGCTACCGCAACTCAATATGTGGATCATGCAATATCTTCAACCGTTAATCTTCCGGAAGATATAGGAGTAGATGTAGTTGAGAAAATTTATTTTAGCGCATGGGAAAAAGGATGTAAGGGGTTAACTGTTTACAGAGATAAAAGCAGAGAAGGAATTTTGACTTCTGATAGCTCTACTACTCGAAGTTGCCAAGATTGCGACCAAGCCAGCGAGGAATTTGCAAGAATGGTTTCAGAAGGTATGCGACCAACAAGAATTATCAGAGCCGCAGCCCCGAGTCGTCCACAAAGTATGGAATGTGAGATTCATAGAAGTAAAGTTGATAAGGGAGATTGGCTCTTTTTCGTTGGTAAATTAAATGGTAAGGTCTATGAGGTCTTCGGCGGAGACAGTGAACAGTTTACAATACCTCATAAATATCGCAAAGGATGGATTATCAAAAACGGCAAGGTAGATGGGGTCACCCAATATAATCTCGTTCTTGGATCTTTGGAAGACGAAAATGAAAAGTTAGAGTTTAAGGGTATCGCTAAGCATTTCAATAACTACCAATATGGAGCATTTACTCGATTGATTAGCTTAGCCGTTCGTCATGGAGCTCCAATTAAGTATATTTGCGAACAGATTACTAAAATAGGCGTCGAAGGAGAGCTTTTTAGTTTCCAACGTGCTATGTCGAGAGTTATGAAGAAATACATCGGAGAAGGAGAGAAGAGCGAGGTTGTATGTCCTCAATGTGGTTCCGAAGATGTCTACTACAAGAACGGATGTCCGTCATGTAGAATCTGCGGACATTCTAATTGTTCCTAAATAAGTATTTTTTACAAGGGTTTTCACCCGCCTTATCAGAAATACACTGATAAGGCGGGGTTTTTGTATAATGTGATTGTAGAAATATGAAAATAGAGATAATACCATATAAAGATTGTTACGCATTTCATCTTAGAGAAGATTGCGGCGGGATTATTTTCTCTTCTTTTAAGAATCATTTCGCAATACCCTTTGTCCAAGAGCAGTATTCATTTGCTTCTGACGCCAAAGCTGATGCCGTTAAGCTTTTACGTAGAGATTATCACCTAAGAACGTTACGAGAAGCTAAATACGAATACGAGAAACTTGCCCCAACGGAAATATCGGCAGAAGAAATGATGGAAACTCATTATATGAATCTTTTGGCATCAATGGAAGATAGGATACGTGGCGACAAGGGAAATACCGATCTTGAAAAAGAAGATATTGCAGCACTAGATATGATTGTACAAGAAATAACAACCTTAATTGGAAATTCGGACGATAAGAAGGCGCAGAGAAGACTAAAGAGTATCCTTAACGGATTTAAGATATTAAGAAGAAAGAACTTTGGGGATAAAAAGCTCAAAACATCTGCAACTATAGATAAAGATATCTTAGAAGATTTATTAATGGATTATGGCGAGAGAGCATGTAAGGCTATCCGCGAATGTCATCCCGGATCTTTTCCTCTTGTAGAAATCAATGGAGGAGAGGAAGGTGTTTGGATACTAGAAGCTAACAAAGAAGATGCGTACAAAGCCCTGTTCAGGATTGGCGTTAATAGTCGCCTAAATGTTAATAGCATAACTCCATGTAGTTCACTCGCTAAAATCTATCCAATTCATAGCGTTGAGTTTTATCAGAAGTATTGGAAACCCATTGTAGAAGAGATCGGTCATTTCTATTTAGATGACAATTCAATGCTTATGACTCTATCTAATAACGAACTTCCGGATATTCCTAAGGGCGAAGGTACGTTCTCGATAGAAGGATGGAATGTACAAAAGAACAAGGTTGATATAGTTGACATATCTTTTAGGGGCAAGAAACCCATATGGATTTTTGAATCTTCTAAAACCAAAAGAACAGCATCAATGAAAACTCCGTCTAAATATACTGAACAGGAATATTTGAATGCTATAGTTAAATGTATTGACCCATTACTTGAGTCAATTAATGGGCGAACTGGGGCTGTTATACAAGTCATCCCATTGGCGGACCATATAGAGGTAGATGTTGATTTCGGACGAGGACTAGATGTAGTTAGATTGTCTGAGCAACAACTCGAAATTATTCAATGAGTTATCGACTAGTTAAACTAAAATTCGGTACCAGTAAAGTCGAAAATATCGGCGGTATTGAGGTAGATGCCGAGATTAAAGACTTCTGCATTGCTAAAAATTACGGCTATCTTTACGTTTGCAATAATGCCGTAGGTCTGGTTGGAGAAGATGGCGTAGTTAATAACTCATATGTCAGAGGACTTAATGGCGCAATCTCTATTACCTATTCGCCGTATTTCCACAAAGCTTATATTTTCGAAGAGGGAATGAATTTAAAGGTTTTGGACGTTGAGCTTCGAAGTATTTCCAACTTTTTAGGAAAAACATATCAATCGAAATTAGCTATTCAATTGGCTAATGCCGGTAATTGCAAGGTTGATAGTGCAATTGATTCTCGGGGAGATATCTACGCCGTTAATAGCTCTTTGCATAAATGCTTAATGTTTAGGGGTTCTGAATTTAAGACTTATATTGGTAGGGGGAAAGCAAATTATTCTGTTTCGAATAGGATAGAGGAATGTAGCCTTAGTTCTCCGTCTGGAATTGATTACTATTCGGGGTCTTTTTAC
>Ga0265594_1002361_pt1 | contig 13618 bp, 13 predicted proteins | sample saktaG_11_FD_190147 | JGI IMG/M metagenome (GOLD analysis project Ga0265594, IMG submission 190147) | Saline water microbial communities from Sakinaw Lake, British Columbia, Canada - sak_2011_5_24_80m | ecosystem: Environmental > Aquatic > Non-marine Saline and Alkaline > Saline ... | reverse complement strand
GCTGGGCACACAGATGCGCGCCGTCGGCGAGGTTATGAGTATCGGCAAGAATTATAAGGAAGCGCTTCAAAAGGCAATTCGTTCGCTTGAAATAGGCCGGTACGGGCTGGGCTTTGCAAAAGATTTTAACAAGAAATCCGCCGATGAGCTTCTGGAACTCTTAAGAGAACCGACCAGTGAGCGTCAGTTTATTATGTACGAGGCCCTTCGCAAAGGCATCAGCGTCGAAGTGCTCCACGAGAAAACCTATATCAAGGCCTGGTTCATCAAGCAGATGAAAGAGCTGGTGGAGCTGGAAGAAAAAATTCTGGCCTGCAGAGGCAAAAAGCTGCCGGACAAGCTTCTTATCCAGGCGAAGAAGGACGGATTTGCGGACAAATATTTGTCGAAATTGCTGGAAGTTCCGGAAGAAAAGATTCGCAAACAACGTCTCGGGTTGAAAATAACCGAGGCGTGGGAGCCCGTGCCGGTGAGCGGCGTGGAAAATGCGGCCTATTATTTCTCCACGTATAACGCTCCTGACAAGGTCGAGGTCAGCAAGAAACGCAAGGTAATGGTGCTCGGCGGCGGCCCCAACCGTATCGGACAGGGAATCGAGTTCGACTACTGCTGTGTCCACGCCGCGTTTGCACTTCGGGATGAGGGCTATGAGACTATTATGGTCAACTGTAACCCTGAGACCGTCTCGACCGATTACGATACGTCGGACAAGCTGTACTTCGAGCCGCTCACCGTCGAAGATGTGCTGAGCATATACAACAAGGAGAAGCCGGACGGCGTGATCGTGCAGTTCGGCGGGCAAACGCCGCTGAATATTGCCGCAGAGTTGGAAGGCGCCGGCGTCAAAATCTTAGGCACCTCGCCTGAAAAGATCGACCTGGCGGAAGACCGGGACAGGTTCCGAAAGCTGATGAAGAAGCTCGGTATTCCGCAGCCTGAATCAGGTATGGCGAGTAATCTGGACCAGGCGCTCAAAATCGCAAAGAAGATCGGCTATCCGTTAATGGTCCGGCCTTCGTATGTCCTCGGGGGCCGCGGCATGGAAGTGGTGCACGATGAAGAGATGCTTCGATACTATGTCGCCAAGGCGACGGATGTCTCGCCGGAGCGGCCGATACTGATTGACAAGTTCCTGGAAAACGCTATCGAGGTGGAAGCCGACGCCATCGCCGACGGCACGGATGCTTTCGTGCCGGCGATCATGGAGCACATCGAGCTGGCCGGCGTCCATTCGGGTGACTCGGCGTGCGTGCTGCCGCCTGTCAGTATTCCTGAAAAACATCTCAAGACAATTTACGATTACAACCGGAAGATTGCCATCGAGTTTAACGTGGTCGGTTTGATGAACATCCAGTACGCCATCGCCGATGACGTCGTTTACATTCTCGAAGCCAACCCGCGTGCATCGAGGACCGTGCCGCTGGTCTCGAAGGTCTGCGGAATTTCAATGGTCCGGATCGCAACGCAGTTGATGCTGGGCAAGCGTCTTGCGGATATGGATCTGAAGAAATTGACCATCCCGCATTTCGGCGTAAAAGAGGCCGTGTTTCCTTTCAACATGTTCCCCGAAGTCGATCCGCTTCTGGGCCCCGAGATGCGCTCGACCGGCGAAGTCCTCGGCATGGCGGATTCGTTCGGGCTGGCGTTCTATAAAGCGCAGGAAGCTACGCAATCGCCGCTGCCCTCAGAGGGAACCGTTCTGATTACAATTTCGGACGAAGACAAAGCTTCCGCTCTCCAGACTGCTAAGGAGTTCGAGAATCTCGGCTTTAAGATTATCGCTACCGATGGGACGCACAAGCTCTTAACGAAGAATGGAGTGAAATCGCAGCACATTCTCAAGATGCACGAGGGCCGGCCGAACATTCTCGACAGTATAAAGAACGGACAAATACATCTTGTTGTCAACACTCCGAGCGGCAAGCAAAGTAAACACGACGACTCCTACATCCGCAAAGCAGCGATTAAATACAAAATCCCTTATATCACGACAGCAGCGGCAGCCGCGGCGGCAGCTAAGGGAATTGCAGCTTTTAAGAAAAATCCCGGGCAGATTAAATCGCTCCAGGAGTACCACGCGGATATAAAATAAAAGAAGACTGAAGACGAAAAGACAGATTTCCAGCTCTCCAATTTATTGCCGGAGCAGGTTCCACTGTCCATAGTTATTTTATTCCGTCGAGGAATATTCGGATTTGTCGCTCGGTTTCGGCCGGCTTGTCCTTACGAACCAGGTGTGAAGCACCATCGATATGAATCAGCTTTCCATTCGGAAGCAATCCAGAAACTTTAAGGTGTTCATGCCGGCTGTCTTTGTCCGCATCGGCCTTTAGGATAAGCGTTGGGGCGATTATCTTAGGATAAGTTTTAATGGGATCACCAAAACCTTCACCGCGAATTATATCGATAACATTCGGTGTGACCAGCAGCTTGGATTCGGCCCAGTGGTCATAGTCGAAGTCGGACAATCCCGGATGCCGCACGGTACGGGCCATCTTCATAAGCTTTTTCTTACACGTTGCTCTATCCGCCTCGACCATTGCTTTCCAATCCTGGAGAATATCCACTGTCAGATATACAAGCGCATCCGGGAAAACTGGATCTTCCATTATAATAGCAGCCGGTAAATCCGGGTAAGCAGCACCTGTTGAGGCGACCGTACTACACCCCATGGAATGACCAACCAATATGGGCTTTTTGATTCCAAGTGTTTTTATCAGCCCCACAAGGTCTTCAACGTGTGCCGTCAAACTGTATGGGCCATCAGGTTTTTCGGAGAATCCATGCCCGCGGGCGTCATACATAATTACATCGTAATCGGCCTGGAACTTCGCCGCCAGCGACGCCCAGTTCAGGCCGTAGTCCGTAATGCCGTGAGCCATTATCATGACCGGCTTGCCCTGGCCGCCCGTGCGCCAGTAATGAATGCGGATTCCGTTGCTCATAACCGAGGTGGATTCCCAGTTAGCATACGGCACCGGCTTGACTTGCCCGGCTCCATTTTCGCAGCCCGCAAGCACTAAAACAATCGGCATAATAAGAAAAATATATTTCATCTGAAATCTCCTTCTCATTAATCATGGGCAATCGAGTTGCCCATACCACGACTAATCCCTCGACGAGACAAACTCAACGATAAAAACTTATATGGCGCTACTGTATTTCCCTGAATTCGAATCACATAGTAATCAGATATCCGAAATGCAGGAGCGGTACAATAAAAAATACTCTGAGCTTTATTTCGATAATAGTATACACTATGAGAAAGGAATCTAATAAAAGGAAAATCCAAATGAAATCCCATCATTCTACTTATCCATTATGACCCATGATAGATACCTTTGTCATAGGCCTGCGCCTTCTCAGGTCGTATCCTTGATTCCGCGGCACTATCGAGGTCGGAAATAAAAGTGCTGCTATAGGGCGAATTTTTCCCTTCCGGCGGGAAAATTATTTTATTAGATCCAAAATTTTGGCTTTCGGCCTTTTTATCACTATATTTTATATAGGAGTGATAAAAGTGATCAGCATATATTTCACTCTGGGGGAATACATATAATCGTTGTGACGACCACTTGAAGAACGCACAACAAATTGAGCACCCTCGATCGGGTTGATTGTTCTCTGTTTTCGCGTGAACATCTTGATAGTTCACAACCATTTACATGGTATTCGATGTGCACTGCGCAGAAAAAAGATGGAGTTTTGCTATGGCCTCATATATAAAAATCAGATTGTTGTTGGGATTGGGAGCGATATTTGTATTTGTGTATATGCTCGATGGCCTGCCTTGTCTCGGCGACGCCAATGAGGTTGGGGGAAGGACAAGCGGCATTCGCATTTTCCAGAATAATAGCACACTTCCAGCATCTTCTGATGAGATTAGTCTCGGGCAAAGCCTCGTCGTACCCAAACTGTTAGCCTCCGAACTCAACAAGATCAATATTGCGAACATCTTTCCGAGCTCAATCTTTGAAAAAGTAAAATCCATTGGCAGAAGGCACATTTCGTCAGATAGCCATAAAGCAAAAGGCGTACAGTATGTCGTTCGAGAAGGCGATACCTTATGGAATATCGCCGCCGAGCAGCTCGGAAATCCAAGCAGATACAAAGAGATAAGCAAACTGAATGCCGACGTCCTAAAAGACGAAAACGATCTAACCGTAGGGATGCGATTGAGCCTGCCGGATCGATAAGAAACGGCAAGTGACCTGAGCTTTCCGACGATACGAATTTCCCTGCGTATATCGATGCCGGATTCTCGATACCCGCCTAATCCACCAATTCTATAATCTTCAATAAAACCGTCTTTTCATCCAGAATAGATAATCGACTTGCCTGCGTTACATTTCGGCATAGAATCTTCTCACTCCCGGCACCAAAACCAACAGTATTATCAGGAATCCGTCAACTGCGTATGGTTATGGAAACCGATCATAATCTTGTGCTTGTCCGCAATAGGCCCGAGCCTCCTGGCCGCTTCTTCCGAAAGCTCTCGCGTGATGCCTTTGGCGCCGAGGGCCCTGGCCACATTGAAGTAGTAGTCGATCTCTCCGTCCGTCATTCCCGGATTGCCGATGCTTCCGAACTTGACGATATGGATATTGACTCCTGCATCATTGTACAGCTTGCGAAGGGCACGGTACTTGTCCATCGAAACCGATAAGCGCCAGTTGAGCTGCTCTTCCTGTCTTTGTTGCCGGGCTTTCCGCTGCTCTTCTGTCATTTGTCCCCGGCGTCCCGGGCGTCCGCCGCCGGTTGGTACTCCGGCGAATTGCTCGGCCGGTTCGCCCATCAGCTCGACCGAGTTGAGCCCGCACTTGACAATGTATTTAAGAAGCTCTTCAGCCGTGCCGGGCATGCCGCGGTAACTGTAGGTAATCGCCCCGATTTGTACGCCGTTGAAATTGGAATTGGGTTTGCCCGCTGAGCCGCCGCTTGAGCCGGCCAGGACATATCGGCTCATCATCGCAGAGGCGGCAAGCGCCACAGGCCTGCTGAAAAAATCTCGTGTGTAACAAGACACTTGCCAAATAAACTATTCGTGCTATATTTTAAGGTTAACACCTGCCGGTTTTATTTTGTCCGGCTGAGTTTTGCAGGGAATGATACTACATAACATATTTTTCTGGAGATGATCATGAATACAAACAGCCCTATCAGTTCACGCCGAAGCTTCCTCAAGACCGCAGGCGCGGTGACCGCCGCTTCTACGCTTCCCTCATGGTTAGTCGAAGAATGCGATGCTCAACAGAGAAGAAAACGTCCGGAATCTTTGCCGCCCAGCGAGAAAGTCAACCTCGCACTGATCGGTTGCGGGGGGCAGGGAACGGGCGACGCAAAAAATGCCCGGAGATACGGGAACATCGTTGCCGTCTGTGACGTTGACGCCGGCCACTTAGCGGCGGCTCAAAAAGCTTTCCCCGGCGCCGAAGGCTATGCCGACTTTCGCAAGCTGCTGGAGCGAAAGGATGTTGACGCCGTCATCTGCGGCACGGTTGACCACTGGCACACGCTGGTTGCCATGGCCACGATGAAAGCAGGCAAGGACATTTACTGCGAGAAGCCGCTCACCCTGACCATCGCCGAAGGCAAGCGGCTCGTCGAAGTCCAGCGGCAAACCAAACGCGTTCTCCAGACCGGCACACAGCAGCGAAGTAGCGCCCATTTCCGATTAGCCTGCGACCTGGTCCGCAACGGGCGAATTGGGAAGATACAAAAAGTCGATGTCTGGCTCCCCGCCGGCCTGCGACAGGGCCCATTCAAAACCTCGCCGGTCCCGGAAGGATTCGATTTCGATTTCTGGCTCGGACAGACGCCAAAAGTCGAATACGTCAAAGAGAAGACGCACTTCAGCTTCCGCTACTGGTGGGAATATTCCGGCGGCACGATGACCGACTGGGGCGCGCACCACAACGACATCGTACTCTGGGCGCTGGAGATGGACGGCTCCGGTCCCGTCAGTATCGAGGGTAAGCAACTGATTGACATGATCCCCGGCGGCTTCACCGCGGCCAGCGAGTACGAAGTGACATATACCTACGCGAACGGCGTGGTCCACTCCTGCAAGAGCACCACGGCCAGTGAGTGGCACGGCGGCGTCAAAGACCCCAACCGCCAGCAGCACGGCATCAAGTTCTACGGCACGGACGGCTGGATATGGGTCACGCGAGGCATCATCGAGGCAAACGACCGGCAGCTTCTCACGCAGAAACTTCCCGAGGATGCCAAACGCGTTTATCTCAGCAACAACCACATGGGCAATTTCATCGACTGCGTTAAATCGCGTAAAGATCCGATCTGCTCGGCCGAGACCGGCCACCGCTCCGCGAGTCTGTGTCACCTGGGTGTGATCTCTATTCGTCTCGGCCGAAAGCTAAACTGGGACCCGGCCAAAGAGCAGTTTATCGGTGACGCCGAAGCGAGCAGTTGGATTTCCCGCCCGATGCGGAAACCTTACGATTACGACATGATATAAACGCCCGTTGAGTTTCTTCCGAGCATTGTTTAGGCTGGAAAATATATAACACAGGAATTGTTGGCTTTGAGCTACTGTTTTCGACGCTCCAGCAGAGCAATCAGTTGTGCAGGCCGGTCGCTCTGAATGCCGTCGGTGTTCCACGTCAGAGCATCCTGCCAACACGCCGGGCCGCTTTCATCTACGATAACCATTGCGCCCGCTTGGTGGCATTTTGCCGCAAAGCTCTGCGAATAGTAATGCCACACAGCGGCAATCACCGAGGGTTCAAAACGCTCAATGACCTTCGGCAGGTTCTCTTCGGGCCCCGGATCGGGCATCAGAATGCACTCGGGGCACAATTCCGCGACACACTCCAACTCGTCGAAATCGGCATACCACAAGATCTGCAGGGCCATATCCCATTTGTTCACGATAGAAACCACCTGACCAACCGAAGCATCTTTCAAGTCCAGGTAGATGCCCACCCTGCCTTTGCAGAGTTCGAGAATCTCATCAAATGTCGGAATTCTCTCGCCGCTCCATTCAGGACCAATCCTGCTTCCTATGTCCAGTTGCTTCAACTGCTCAAGGGTCATCTCCGAGACTAATCCGTGCCGGCCATTTGTTACATAGGAATCGATATCTTTGTTGTGGATGCTGACGATACGACCGTCCTGTGTTGTCCGCAGATCAACCTCGACAAAATCGACTCCCATCTTGATGGCCGCTTCATACGCTGCGAGCGTGTTCTCGGGGATTCCAATATGAGCGCCGCGGTGCGCCACGACGTAAACGCCGCCGTGCCGAGGCGCAGGCAGTATCTTGACCGGTTCGTATTTTACGCTTGTGCAACCGACCGATATGAGACTTAGAAGAAAAATTGTCAAATATAGAACTGTCCGTGTTCCAATTGTTCTCATCGGCCTGCCCTGTAGAACCAATCGTTATTGGAGATAAATCTGGTGGATGGCGGTTATACCTATAGCCACGTCGAATATCGCCACTTCGTCTATGGTGCCTGAAAAATAATTACTGTCGGGGCCGTGTGCGGCACCGATGCGGACATTTTCAGTGCAGCCGGTATTTATCTGGGCCTCTTCTATCTTGTAAATTGTTCTGCGTCTGCCGTCCACGTATAGCAAAACGTCGCTCATGAGGGGACGTGCCGGATCAACCGGATCGAGCACGACTGCGATGTGATGCCAATTGCCGTCTCCTACCTGCTGCTCGTTCGCAGAGATGAATCCCGACCCGCAGGACAGCCTGAGCCTTTGGTCCTCATCGACCTCCAGCAGCCAGTATGCCCCCGGCTGGTTCTGCCCCCAGGCAACGATAGAAAGCTTGCCGGTCGGGTCCGGCGGTGTTTTGATCCAGGCGGAGATTGTGCGGGGATTCCTGCCGCAAATGCCGGGATAACCTTCCACTTCGATATAATCATCCGTTCCGTCGAAATTTAAGCCGCCGCCCGAATAACCGGCCACCCAATGAGAATCGTCCGCGGAGAAGCCTATCAGAGAACCAGCGAAAGAGCCCGCGCTATCGGCAGCCACCATTCCGGCAGTCTCGTCCATCGGCCAGTGCGCCGCCGGCGCCGGATTGGCGGCATCCTGACCCCATACCCGGCCCAGCATGGCCAGATCCTTATTATTTATCATATCGTCGGCTGACACATCACAGGAGGGATTCCAGTTCGCCCCGCCCGGCGAGCTAAGCCATGCCGAAGACATCGCTGACAAATCGTTACCATTGACGATTTGATCGCCCGTACAGTCTTGCGGCATCGAACCATCGGCCGAGAATCTGTAAGTACGCGTATAATCAGCTACCTCTCCGGGTGCCAGGGTGACTATTACGAACTGCTCGGGTGACACCTGGTAAGAGGTGGTCCAAATGCCGACATAAGCCGACCTGAGCGTAGAATCGATAATGACCCGCTGGCATGCTTCGCTCTGTTCTACCGCAATCGCATCGGGGCCGAGATAATCATCCGGCTTGTAAATCCAGATCTTGGGGACACTGGAGATGGTCTTCGTATAGAGAATCATATTGGCCAGGCTCACCATCGGCGGATTATCATCCACCCATTGATGTCCCCTGCCCACCGGCTTTAGCTCCGGCGGCCTCCATTGTGTCACCTCGGGTGACGCCGTCATCTGGTACGGAAAATAAACCCTGTAATTAGGCCCCACATTTCTCTGACTGAAGGTCAGGAAATTGTGAAGGTACTGCTCGGTAGTGAATGTTTTTGTGCCGGTATTCGTCAGGACATAGTGCATGATGATACGATCATTCTTGACGATAAGATCTTCCTCAAGCCGGCAGCAGTAGCCGTTGGCCGTGCCGGATAAAGTCTGGACAAAACGGGCGCGATCCGGCTGCCATGTGGTTGTGGTCTGAGCCAGCTCGATCACCGGGTAGTTGGTGCTGAAATTGTACGCCGAGGAATTTCGGCTGAGTATTCCTACGCCGACCTTAAGGAAAGCAGAGCCGTTGGTGCCCTCGTTATATCCGGGCGGATCCGGCTGAAACGATTCCTGCCCAATATCAAACTCCATTGGCATCCCGCCAAGATAACTAAGATCGCCCCCGGACGTCGGCGAATAACAGAAATCGCGATTGTTGAGCTGCACTCGTAAGACATTGGCGACGGGCGAAAAACGCAGCCCCTGGTTCCAGCGGCAGTCGGGCGAATCGGGATCGCCCACTTCCACAACCATGTTGCCGCTCTGAAGGATTCGCGTTCCGGCATGGACCGGCTGCGGATTATCCGCCGGGCATGCGGTCCGGCAAAGAGTCGCTATAACGGCTGCTGATAATACAAAGAAATATGTCTTTTTCATGTGCCTCCACCTCAAATCCACACTGACAGCAATAGCCTGTATTCAAAAAACCGTCTCTTTTATTATCATAGCACAAATAAAGACAGAAAACAAATCATCTTTGGCTATTTGTACTTATTTCTCTATAAATGCTCCGTTTTCAGACCTCCTTCCACTGCCCGGGGATCGGGAAGGGGAACTGGCCGTTTTTGTCGGCAATGACGGGAGCCGGACTGTCATAATTCAGCTCGTCGAGATAGTCGCAGAACTGGAAGTTTGACTGCATAATCTGGTCCCAGGTCACCATCTGACCGGTATGGCAGGCGGCTCGGCCCATCAGCGACGTTAAGTCCGAGTAAATCGCGCGCTTAATTTCATTATGCGGCCGATCCTTGCGGATACTCTCAATCAGTTCGTTCCACTCATATTGCCATGGACTATAGGCATCCTTTGTCGGCGTCCATGAGATGTTGCTCTTCTCGATCCGCTGGTCTTTGAACATGTGGACGGTCGCGGCGTGCGTCCTGCCGGAGAATTGTGCCGCACATTTAGTGCCGTGGATGAAGGTCGCGAATTCCGAGCGCGTTTTGTTGGCCCGGCGAAAACCACAGAACGCCTTGGTACCGTCGGGGTACGTGTACTCCATGGCGTACACGTCGATGTTCTGTCCGTGGTCCGTGCTGTGGGGCTCGCGCCCGCCCATACCTACCGCGGAAACCGGCCAGGCATCCTTGATCCAGCAGCACTCGTCGATCTGGTGAATCAGATTGTCTACCATGTGGCCGGAGCCAACCCAGAAGAGATGGATTCTACCGAACTGCAACTGATTCATCAGTTTGTTGGAATTGTCGCCCTGACTCCCGAGCCATCCGCTGCCCCCGAGGCGGTTGGCGCGGATAAGCGGTATCTCGCCCATCTCGCCGTTGCGGATTTTCTCAATCAGCGCCTGACGGGCCGGTGAGTGACGGCACTGCAGCCCTGCGGCGACCTTTAGGTTTTTGCTCTTGGCCACCGCATCAGACCGAAGAATCCGTCGCAGACCACCCGGATCGGACGCAAACGGTTTTTCCATAAAGACATTAATGCCCTTGCTGATAGCGTATTCAACGTGCAGCGGGCGGATATAGGCCCGCGTTGTGCACATGGCGACATCGCCGGGCCTTAGGATGTCGATGGCCCGGCGGTATGCCTTAAAACCGACGAACTTGCGATCGTCGGTGACATCAACCTGGTCCGGGAATTTTTCCTGCAGAGCCTTGTGTGACGAATCCATCTTGGCTTTTATAGTATCGGCCATCGCATACAGCTTTACCGGCCCCTTGCCAACAACAGATAATGCATCACCGACGGCGCCGTTGCCGCGTCCGCCGCAGCCGATCAGAGCCAGGCGAATCGTGTTGTCTTCACCGGCAAAGGCCGATGGTGACAGACTGCCGAACACGGCCGCGCCCGCAGCGAGTGAACCGCCCTGCTTTAAGAATTGGCGACGGCTGATATTAGACTTCTTTGCAGATTGAGTCATGTTTACCTCCTGGATTGATGATGAAATTGATAGGAATTTACTTTCTTAAGACACGTGTATGGCAAAACGTCTGAAGCCATGAAAAACAACTTTCATATTCTGTCTGATATCGTAATTATGCTGCTGCACTTTCATGGTGTATGATACAAAACACTACATGAGATTGCAACCGCTCTTTCAGTGTGCGGGATTATATCCTCGGCGCATGTATTGAAGGTCGTCGCTGACAGGTCAGCTAATCCACAACGACGTATACATTTGTGGGATTCATAGTTTATCCCCAAGTGTTAACCTTTATGATTTGCAGCTTAGAGGAATTCTCTAAGTATTTCTTTCTGTCTGGGAGTGAGTTTTTTCGGAACAGTGACGGCGATACGGAACAAATGATTGCCCCCCTTGATTCCCTTTCCTTTGAGTCGGACCAAATTGTTAGTCGATGTCCCCGCCGGTATGGATACGGATACCGGGCCATGGAGGGTTTTGGCATCAATCTTCCCTCCCAGAGCAGCTACCCAGAAGGGAATATCGAGGTCTGAAATGATATCGTTGTCCTCTCTTCGGAATTCACTGTCAGGCTTAACGTGTATTGTCAGATAGAGATCGCCATTGGCATGTTTACCGCGACCAGGGTGGCCCAATCCACGCAGCCGGAGAACCTGTCCGTCTCGAACACCTTCTGGTATCCGGATATCGATTTTCTTTTTTTTGTCGATTAGCCCCATTCCATGACAATCGAGACAATGATTTTTTCGGTCAATACCGGAACCTCCACATGACGGGCAAAGTTGAGTAACAGTGAAAAACTGGCTGGAATCCGAACTGGCTTTTGACAGCCGCCCCGAGCCGGAGCAACGAGAGCAAGGGCTCTTCCTGCCGTCTATAGATCCGGTTCCCTTACATGAAGCACAAGTTTGAGGTCCGCTCAGAGCCAGAGATATCTGCCCTCCGAGTGCGGCCATCCTGAATTCGATGGAAACGGACGCCTCTGCATCCTGCACGACTGTTTCTTCCCAGAAATCCGTATTGACTCTTGAGCCGAAGCCGGAAAAGAGATCTGAATAATTACGTAAAATATCATCCGTGCTTTTCCATTCTTTAAATCCTGTTTCTTCGACTTTTTCCCGGCCTCCCTGGTCATAGGCTCGCCGCCTTTTCTCATCCGAGAGAACCGAATAAGCGTTGGCAATATCCTTGAATCTGTGTTCCGCCTCTTTTGATCCCTTGTTCTTATCAGGGTGATATTTCAGCGCCAGGCGGCGGTAGGCATTTTTAATTTCCGCCTCAGACGCTGTTCGGGGAACACCAAGAATTTCATAGTAATCTGTCATTTCCGTCCCCCGGATTCTGTTAAAATGATCTCAAGAACCCCACATTCAAAACAGAACCGGAGTTTTTCCTCTGAAACAGGCGCGGACAGTGGAATTATGCATAAAAGCATTCTGGATTCCGGAAGAGTTCTTTGGGCTCGGACAACGATCTGTTTCTCGACGATTTCGACATCAAGGTCCGGATCCAGTACGCCGGGAAGGTCCACATAGTATCGTACCTGGTATTCCAGCCGCTTTACACTGTAGGAGGCGATTTCTCTCATTTCTCTTTCAGACAATTGTTTTTCCTTTTCCTGATCTTGTTTTCGTAATGATTGATTAGTATAAAAAATATTATGCGACAAAATCTATCTCAGCTACGAATTATATGAATAATAATGAGTTTCTCAAAGGATCTTTCAATTTAGTTTTTACTCTTTTTACTCATTTCATGATCACTATCAAGATCTAAGGTATTTGCAGTGCGTTTGGAGTTTGACTTTGAATAGATAACTTGACTTTCGGGCATAATCCCACCCTGGCATACCATTCTTTTGATAATGTTACCGTCAACTGCGTTACTGTCCCTAATTTCTCTTAGATTTCAACAGCTCTTTCAGTGGGTGGGATTGTATCCGCGGCGCATGAATTCCAAATCGTCGGTGCCGTCGGGCACGGGCCAGCGTATGCAGTCGGGATAGGGCACGAACGTCATTTCCAGGGTGCTCTTCTGCTTCCACTTGTGCTTAATCGCATGGCCGTCGGAGAAGCCCAGCACGCTGAGCTGCCCGTGCCGCACTACAACCGGGTCCCACCATCGATCCCCCTGCTTTTCCAGATTCCACGACCCCCAGTTGTAGCCGCCCACGTCTGTTTTTTCTTCGAGAAATACGTACTTTATGCCGGGATTCTTAATCTCTGTGAGCTTCTTGTAGGAAGGATATCCATCAAGATGGCAATGATCGCGATGACCACCAACAGCTCTATGAGTGTGAAACCGCATCTTCTGCTCATAACGGCACCTCAACACAAATATTAGCTCGCCAAAGCCTGCCTTGTACTAAATAATCAATCATCCTTGATCAACAATCAACCGAAAAGTTCTGTGGAATAGGTAGATTTTACGCCGCAAGGCATTACGTGGACTGCCCTGTCGGAAGTCGCCCATCAAGGGAATATGGTTCATTACTCTCAAATCAAAATCCTTTTTTTGCTGTTGAAGAACAGCCGAACAAAATAGGGTACGTCCATTTACTCACCTTGACATTGCGAGCAGCGCAGCGACGAAGCAATCTCAAAAATGTACCGGACATCTTTAATTTATTCTTCCGCTGCTTGTCGTGTGGCGATGGGTACATACCCTGCCTCCAAGCCCGGCGGCGGCTTTACAATCAAGGCCGGGTCAATGTCCGCCAGTTTTCCAATCGCCGGTGGCGCCAGGTAGTCGCGGTCTTTTTTCCAGTTCCGGTGGAGTTTTTCCACACGTGCCTGCAGGCTCTCCCGCTTTTTA
>Ga0265594_1002359_pt1 | contig 13621 bp, 15 predicted proteins | sample saktaG_11_FD_190147 | JGI IMG/M metagenome (GOLD analysis project Ga0265594, IMG submission 190147) | Saline water microbial communities from Sakinaw Lake, British Columbia, Canada - sak_2011_5_24_80m | ecosystem: Environmental > Aquatic > Non-marine Saline and Alkaline > Saline ... | reverse complement strand
TTTCCTAAATCTGAAATTTTTACATTGCTTTATGATGAAAAGAAAATGGGAAAATATTTTTTAAATAATAAAGTTAATACTTCTTTTCTACAAGGATTTCCTAAGTTCTGGAGAAAACGTCAGAAATATCTTTTGCCCTTTATCCCTATGGCACCAGAAACTTTTGATTTACGAGAGTTTGATTTGGTAATTTCTTCTTCTAGTAGTTTTGTTAAGGGCGTTATTACACGACCCAGTGCTATACATATTTGTTATTGTCATAGCCCAATGCGTTTTGGTTGGGATGCTTATTCTTCTTATATAAAAGAACAAAGAAAAGGCTATTTAACTAATCTAGCTATTTCAATAATGATGCACTATATTAGAATTTGGGATAAATCAGCATCAAGTCGTGTAGATTATTTTATTGCTAATTCCAAAGCTACTGCTGGAAGAATTAGAAAATTTTATGGACGAGAATCCAATGTTATCTATCCTCCTGTAGGGTTATCCAAAAAATTTAATGCACCATCTGAACAAAAATATTTTTTAATTGTTTCTCAATTAACTCCATACAAGAGAATAGATTTAGCAATTACAGCATTTAATAAATTAGAATTACCATTAATAATTATTGGCGAGGGTTCAGATAAAAAAAGATTACAAAAAATGGCTAATAATAATATTAAGTTTTTAGATTGGAAATCAGATGAGATAGTTAAACAATATTTTCAAAAATGTATTGCTTTTATTTTCCCAGGTGAAGATGATTTTGGTATTGCTCCAGTTGAAGCCATGGGTTTTGGTAAACCAGTCTTAGCTTATCGTAAGGGAGGAGCTATCGAAACAATATTAGAGGGGATTACCGGAGAATTTTTTGATGAATCAGCAGCTGAATCTTTGGCTGATGGAGTTCGTCGTATTATTCTTAATTTAAATAACTATAGTCCTTTATTGATTAGAAAGAGAGCTGAAAAATTTTCTCAAGATAGATTTGAGAAGGATATAAAGAAATTTGTGATAAATGCATTAGAACAGAGAAAATTGTAGTAAGATAGAAATTATGATAAAATACTTATATGATTATTGGGCATAAGCGTATTTTAGATTTTTTAGAAAAGAGTATTAAGAATAAGCACTTAGCTCATGCATATTTGTTTTCTGGCCCATCTCATTTAGGTAAATATACTGTAGCTCTTGAATTTATTAAAATGTTAGTGGGTGAAGAGATGAATAAAGCAGTTCATCCTGATGTTTTAATTGTTAAACCAGAAATAATTGAGACAGAAAAAGGAATTAAAAAAGAATCAGAAATTGGTATTAAAGAAGCAAGAAAAATTCAGCATCAAATAAGCTTGTTTCCATATCAAGCAGATTATAAAATTGTTTTAATTGATGATGCTGATAGAATGACAAATGAAGCAGCTAATTGTCTTTTAAAAACATTAGAAGAACCAAGTGGCAAAGCTGTTCTAATCTTGATAACTGCTAATTCAAATATGCTTTTACCAACCATTATTTCGCGTTGCCAAGTAGTTAATTTTTCAAATGTATCTGTAGATGAAATAAAGAAAAAATTAAAAACAATTCCTGATTCTGTTGTTCGTTTGGCAAATGGTAGACCTGGATTAGCAATTGAATATTTAAATAACAAAGACATTTTAAAAGAACGTGATGAAATAATTAATAAGTTAGAAAAATTGTTAAAAGCAGATTTAAGTGAACGCTTTCAATATGTTGAAGAAATATCTAAAGATATTTCAAATTCTCGACAGATTCTTAATTATTGGCTTTTTTGGTTTAGAGATCTATTCTTGTTATCTAATGGATGTTCTGAATTGACTATTTATCCAGACATAGAGAAGTATAATGATTGTTATTCTTTATTAAAATTGAAGAAGATTATTGAAACGATAAAAAAGACAGATTCACTTTTAACTAACTCAAGTATTAATGCTCGATTAGCATTAGAAGTTTTAATGTTAGAAATATGAGAAAATCATTTTTAGTCATTATTCCAGTATTTACTTTTTTAGCTTTTTCTCCTTTGGATTGTGGTAATACCATAATTAGTGATGGTGGAATTTATAAATCAGAAAATATGGGAGAGGTATGTAATCAATTAACAGTTAGAGATGAAATTTCTTTAACTTCTTTAGATATTTTAAGTTTATCTATTGATCCTGGTGATTCAAATGTTTTCTACGCTGGTGCTAGAATTAATGGACTTTATAAGAGCTGTTGCGAAGGAAAACATTGGTATAAATTAGAAGATAAAAATAGCATGTTTTCTTCTAGGGCTAATGTTTATGATATTGTAATCGATCCAAATGATTCTAATAGAATATATATTGGTACTTATCAAGATAAAAAGGGTCGTGTTTTTCGTAGTCAAGACGGAGGAGAGTCATGGGAGGAAGTTTATGTAATTTCTGAAGAAGGATATGCTGTTTTTGCTTTAGCAGTTGATAGCTATGATTCTTCGATTGTCTATATGGGAACTGCCCAAGGTGGTTTCTTGAAAAGTTCTGATTATGGTAAGTCTTGGGAAATAAAAAAATGGTTTGATGATGTTATCTCTGATATTGCTATTAATCCTAAGAATACTCGTCAGATTTATGTTAGTACTTTTGGAGAAGGGATTTATAGGAGTGATAACAAAGGAAATACTTGGCAATCATTTAAAGAAAAATTAGAAGGATTTAGTCAGGGAGAGAGAGTAGAAAATTTAGTAATTGATTCACAAAGACCTAATATTATTTATGCTGGTTCTGAATATGGTCTTTTAACTTCAAAAAATAGTGGACAAACTTGGGAAGAAGTAGCAATAATTATGCCTCCAGAATCAAAGCCAGTTTTAAGTATGGCTATTGATTTTAATAATACCGATTATCTGTATTATGGTGCTGGTTCAATTTTGTATCGTAGTTTAGATCAAGGAATTAATTGGACTATTCATGAATTGGATAGTGAGCGTAATGTTAAAGCAATTACAATTGATCCACGTAATTCAAATGTGGTATTTATTGGAATGCATGAATAATATATGTATAAAAAAATTATTAATAAAATCAAACCTAAATTAGAAAAAACCGTTGAATATTTTAAGAGTGAATTAACTGGCTTACAAATTGGCAGAGCAACGCCTGGTTTAATTGAAAATTTGGAGGTAGAAGCGTATAATCAAAAAATGATTCTTAGAGATTTGGCTTCTATTCAATCTCAAGATTCTCGTATGATTATAATTCGTCCTTGGGATAAGGCGATCATTAAGAATATTGAGTCAGCTGTTAGAAAATCAAGCTTAGGATTAAGTCCAATTGTAGATGAAGACTTTATTCGTTTAATGATTCCTCCTTTAAGTGAAGAACGACGTAAGGAAATAGCTAAAATTCTTAATGAAAAAGTAGAAGAATGTAAAATTAGTATTAGGAGAAATAGGGAAGAGATTTGGCGTGAAATTCAGGATATGGAACAGGCAAAAGAACTTACTGAAGATGATAAGTTTAAAGCTAAAGATGAATTACAAAAAATGGTTGATGAATTTAATAAAAAAGTAGATGATATAAAGAAGAAAAAAGAAGAAGAAATAATGACTGTATAAATATGTTTTTAACTATAATTGTTTTTATTTTAATACTTGGGGTGATTATTTTAGTTCATGAGCTTGGTCATTTTGTTATGGCTAAGAGAGCAGGAATTAGAGTGGAAGAATTTGGTTTTGGTTTTCCGCCAAGGATTTTTGGAATTAAAAAAGGGGAAACAATATATTCTTTAAATCTTTTCCCATTAGGAGGCTTTGTTAGAATCTATGGAGAAGATGGCAAAAAAGAATCTGATCCTGATAATAATCGTGCTTTCTATAGTAAATCAATTGGTACTCGAGCTAAAATTTTAGTAGCTGGAGTAGCTATGAATCTTCTTCTGTCTATTTTTCTTTTAGGGATTGGTTATTGGATTGGTTTACCTAATGCAGTTGAAGACGATGAAATAATAGAAGGAGCTAAGGTTCAAGTTCTTCAAGTTGCTCCTGATTCTCCATCTGCTGAATCAAAAATTAAATCAGGAGATACAATAAAAGAATTAAGAATTGGGGATGAGCAATTGGCAGTAACTACAATAAAAGAAGTACAGGATTTCTCCAATGAATATAAAGGTAAAAAAATTACAGTTGTGGTTGAGAGAGGTGATCAGATTTTAGAAAAAGAATTAGTACCTCGTATTTATCATTCTGAAGACGAGGGTCCATTAGGGGTTGCACTAGCAAGAACAGCAATTGTTTCTTATCCTTGGTATCAATCTTTTTGGAAAGGCATTGTTAGTACATTCTATTTAGCATGGTTTATAATTATTTCTATAGGAACAATTCTTTGGCAATTAATAACCACAGGACATTTAACAGTAGATGTTGCTGGACCAGTTGGTATTTTTAATTTAGCTGGTCAGGCTACTCAACTTGGTTTTATCTATATTTTACAATTTACAGCTATTTTAAATATTAATTTAGCTATTATTAATATACTACCATTCCCTGCTTTAGATGGTGGTAGATTACTTTTTTTAGGCATTGAAAAGATTAAGGGTTCTCCTGTTAGTCAAAAAGCAGAAGGACTTGCCCATACTATTGGGTTTATTATTCTTATCCTATTAATGATAGCTGTCACTTGGCGAGACGTAATAAGGATATTTTAACTTTTGTAATTTTATGTTAAAATATATAATATGCTAAAAAAAGAAAAGAAAAAAAATGAATCATTAACTAACAAAGATTTAGAAAAAGCATTAGAGTCACAAAGTAAAACCATTTTGAAAGCGGTTGATTTTGGATTTAAGAATGTAAGGGGTGAGATGAATCTGATGAAGGGTGATATAAATCTGATGAAGGGTGATATAAATCTGATGAAGGGTGATATAAAAACAGTGAAGGGTGATATCAAAAGCTTAAAACAAACTACTGGAAAAATATTAAATCAGCAAGATAGATTTGTTAAACGATTAGATGATTTAGAACAAGAAAATGATATGTCTACTGATATTTATAAAGAACATGACAAGAAAATAGAAAAACACGAAAAAAGAATATTTGCTTTAGAAGCAAAATCATAATATTTTTTAAAAAATAATAACCTTCATTGTCGGGTTATTTTTTTTATGATAAGATTAATATATGAGACAATCAAAGCTTTTCACTAAAACAATTAAACAATCGCCTAAGGATGAGGTTAGTCTGAATGCTCAATATTTAATTAGAGGTGGTTTTATTAATAAAGAGATAGCTGGAGTCTATTCTTATTTGCCTTTAGGTTTGCGAGTTTTAAAAAAGATAGAAAATATTATTAGAGAGGAAATGAATGCAGTTGGTGGAATAGAAATGAAGACTTCCATAATGCAAAACAAAGAAGTATGGGAAAAATCAAATAGATGGGATGATAATGTTGTAGATAATTGGTTTAAAACTAAATTGAAAAATGGTATGGAAGCTGGCTTATCTTTTACTAATGAAGAGACTTATTCAAATATTTTAAAGCAGTATGTTAACTCTTATAAAGATTTACCTTCTTATCCTTATGATTTTAAAGAAATTTTTAGAAATGAGGTTAGAAGTAAATCAGGGATTATAAGAGGTAGAGAATTTTACTGGAAAGCCTTATATTCATTTTCAAAAGATGAAAAGGAACATATTAATTTTTATGAAAAAATGAAAATAGCGTATAAGAAAGTTTTTGATAGAGCTGGAATTGGCCATTTAACTTATTTAACTTTTGCTTCGGGTGGCACTTTTTCAAAATATTCTCATGAATTTCAGACCATATGTGAAGCCGGAGAAGATATCATTTATATTAATAAAGATGATTACGGAAAGGGGTTGGAAATGAATCCAAATCATGCAGCAATAAATAAAGAAATTTGGAATGATTATTCAAAAGAAATAGATGAAAAAGAAGATTTCAAAAAGAAGAAAGCTATTGAAGTGGGAAATATTTTTACTCTGGGAACTAAGTTTTCAGAACCATTTGATTTAAAATATAAAGATGAAAAAGGTAATGATAGAATGGTTTTTATGGGGTCTTACGGTATAGGGTTGGGTCGATTAATGGGAACAATTATTGAAGTATTAAATGATGATAATGGAATTATTTGGCCAGATAATGTAGCTCCTTTTAAAGTTCATTTAATTAATTTAATGAATGATAATAAGGTATCTGATAAGATTTATCAGAATATGATCGATAGTGGAATAGAGGTTCTTTATGATGATCGTGAGAAATCTACTGGCGAGAAGTTTGCTGATGCTGATTTAATTGGTATCCCCTATAGGATAATAGTCAGTGAAAAAACGATTAAAGAAGATTCAGTCGAGGTTAAAAGGAGAGATGGTGATAAAATAGAATTAATTAAAATAGATAAAATAATTGATAAACTAAAAAATGTTTAATAATCTTTTTGGTTTTTTTTCTAAAGACATTGGTATAGATTTAGGCACTGCTAATACCTTAGTCTATGTTAAAGGGAGGGGTATTGTTATTAATGAACCATCTGTTGTAGCTATTAATCAGAAAACTGGTCAGATTCTAGCAATTGGTCAAGAAGCTAAGAAAATGGTTGGTAGAACGCCTGCTCATATTATGGCATCTAGGCCATTAGTAGCTGGTGTTGTTTCTGATTTTGAAGTAACCGAGCAAATGCTCAAGTTTTTTATTGATAAAGTTCATAGAGAAAGCTTTTCTCTTTTACCACGACCTAGGGTAGTAGTTGGTATTCCTTCTGGAGTAACAGAAGTAGAAAAAAGAGCAGTAGAAGACGCTACTAGAAGTGCTGGAGCTAGAGAAGTATATTTGATTGAAGAACCAATGGCCGCTGCTATTGGTATTCGTATGCCAGTTCAAGAAGCAACCGGAAATATGATTGTTGATATTGGAGGAGGAACCACTGAAGTGGCTGTTATCTCTTTGGGTGGTATTGTTGTTAGTAGAAGTTTGCGGACAGCAGGTGATAAACTTAATGAAGATATCATCCATTATGCTAGAGAAGAATTTAATCTTCTTTTGGGAGAGAAAACAGCTGAAGATATTAAACTAGCAGTAGGTTCAGCATATCCATTAGAAGAAAAAATAGAGACAACCATGCGTGGTCGTGATATCGTTACTGGATTGCCTAAGGAAGTGATAGTTGATGATACACAAATTCGTAAAGCTTTAATCCGTTCTGTTAAGGCATTGAGTAATTCTATTAAAGGAACAATTGAAGAAACTCCTCCTGAATTAGTTGCTGATATTATGCAGAGAGGTATCTTTTTGGTAGGTGGTGGTGGATTATTACGAGGATTAGATAAATTAATCTCTGAACAAACTGAAATGCCTGTTAAATTAGTAGAAGATCCTTTGACTGCTGTAGTCAGAGGTACGGGTATGGTTTTAGAAGATGCTGATGCCTTAAAAGATATTTTAGTTAGCACTCAATATGAGGAACCGCCTAAATAATATATATAATTAAGAATGTCTGAGATAAAATTTCCAGAAAATTTTTATTGGGGAGCAAGTACTTCATCCCATCAAGTAGAAGGAGGGAATGTTAATGATTGGTCAGAATGGGAAAAAGGGAGTGCTGAAGATTTAGCAAGACAAGCTAATAAACATTTTGATTTATCACAACAAAAAAAGTTTCCAGAAATGTTTCAATCAAGAAATTATATTTCTGGAAGAACTTGTGATCATTATCATAAATTTAAAGAAGATTTTGATATTGCTAAAAAATTAAATCATAATGCGCATCGTTTTTCTATTGAATGGTCTAGAATTGAACCAAGAGAAGGGTTTATTGATCAAAAGGAGATTGAGCATTATAGGCAGGTCTTAATTGCTTTAAAGGAAAGAGGAATTGAGCCTTTTGTCACTTTGTATCACTGGACATTGCCAAATTGGTTAGCTAGAAAAGGTGGTTGGCTTAATCCAAAAGCACCATATTATTTTGATAGATATGTTAAGATAATTAGTGAAAATCTTTTTGATTATGTTAATTTTTGGATAACTCTTAATGAGCCAAATGTATATGCTTCTAATTCATATCTAAAAGGTAATTGGACGCCACAAAAGAAAAGTATTTTTAAATATTTTAATGTTCTTAATAATTTAACAAAAGCTCATAAATTAGCTTATAGGGCTTTAAAATTAATTGATTTAAAATGTGAAGTTGGTATTGCTAAGAATAATATTTATTTTGAAAATATTCCTTTTATTGATTATTTTTGGAATAAATATTTTTTGAATAGAATTAAGAAAGAGCAAGATTTTATTGGTTTGAATTATTATTTTCATCAGAATCTTTTTGGAAATAAGAATGAATCTGTTTCTGATCTTGGTTGGGAAATTTATCCAGAAGGGATATATCATACCTTAAGAAATTTAAAAGAATATAAGTTACCAATATATATTACTGAAAATGGCTTAGCTGATGCGAATGATGAAAAAAGAACTAAATTTATTAAAGATCATTTATTTTGGATTTATAAAGCGATTAAGCAAGGAGTTGATGTGCGCGGATATCTTTATTGGTCTTTGTTGGATAATTTTGAATGGGACAAGGGTTTTTGGCCTAGGTTTGGCCTAGTAGAAGTTGATTTCAAAACATTTGAAAGGAAAATTCGTCCAAGTGCTTATGAATATGCTAAAATTTGTAAAAATAATAAGTTAGATTTATGAACTGGTTAATTATTGCAATCATTGCTCATTTTGTTCTTGCTCTAGTTTTTGTGATTGATAAATACTTACTTTCTCATACACATCTTAAACCAGCATCTTATGCTTTTTATGTTGGTGCTTTTGGTGGGTTAGCTGTTCTTTTAATTCCATTTGGTTTTAGTATTTTTCCAATTAATCATATAATGATTAGTCTTTTAGCTGGTACTGTTTTTATTTTAGCAGTTTTCTTTTTTTATAAATCTATTCAACTTGGTGAGGTTTCAAGAATCGCTCCAATTATTGGAGGAATGGTTCCTATATTCACTTTTATTTTAACTTATTTTATTTTAAATGAACGTTTGACAGTTAATCAATTAATGGCTTTTTCTTTATTAGTTTTAGGTGGGGTAATTATGGCTTGGCCTAGAAAGCAAGCTAGAATGATTTCTGGATTAAATAAAATCCCATTAATTAAAAGATTACCCTTGGCTATTTTAGCTTCTTTTCTTTTTGCCGGTTCTTATGTTTTAACTAAACTTATTTTCACTCAACATCCTTTTCTTGATGGTTTTATTTGGATGCGATTAGGTGGTGTTCTAGGAGCTCTTTTGTTATTCTTATTACCAGTAACTAGAAGAGTAATTTTAGAAACTTCAAAAGAGATTAAATTAAAGACAGGGCAATTAGCAGTTTTTAATAAGATAATGTCTGGTTTGGCATTTATTCTTCTTAATTACGCTATTTTTCTTGGTAGTGTTACATTAATTAATGCATTGCAAGGTGTTCAATATGTTTTTCTTTTAGCTTTAGCTTTATTCTTGTCTAAAAAATTTCCTCAGATTATGGAAGAACAAATTAACAAAACTGCTGTTTTACAAAAAATTACTGCTATTCTATTTATTATTTTTGGATTAGGAGTTTTAGTTTATGTTTAAATTTATTCTTAAAATTATTATCGTATTTATTATATTATCTGTCATTTTTTTAGCTGGATTTTTGATTTATCTATTTACTGGTAAAGCGCCAGTTGTTGAAGAGATTAATTTTGGTGTTACATTTAGTCAGTATTTTGCAGAACAAATGGATTTTGACTGGAAGGAAATGTATTTAGCTATTTTAGATGAATTAGGAGTTAAAAAATTACGATTAGTTGCTTATTGGCAAAAAGTTGAACCAGAACAAGGTAAATACTCATTTGAAGATTTAGATTGGCAAATTGAAGAAGCAGGGAAAAGAGATGTAGAAGTTATTTTAGTTATTGGTAGAAAAGTTCCTCGTTGGCCTGAATGTCATATTCCTGAATGGGCTTATCAGTTGAATGAATCAAAACAACAAGAAGAACTATTATCTTTAATAAGTGAGATAGTAAGGCATTATCAAGGTAATGAAACTATCAAAGTATGGCAGGTGGAAAATGAGCCATTTTTAATTGGTTTTGGTGAATGTCCAGAATTTAATAAAGAATTTTTAGAAAAAGAAATTAATTTAGTTAGAGAATTAGATACTGATAAACGTCCAATTCTTTTAACAGCAAGTGGGGAATTGAGTAGTTGGACACAACCAGCTTCAAGGGCAGATATTTTTGGTACTACACTTTATCGGATTGTTTGGAGTGATGTTTTTGAAAGGCATGTTGAATATCCCATTCCTGCTGTTTTTTATTATAAACGAGCTCAATTGACCAAATTATTGACAGGTGTGGATAAGGCAATAATTGTTGAATTACAAGCTGAACCATGGAATCATTTGATGATTTGGGAAACTACTCCAGAAGAACAAGATAAAACTATGAATTTAGAAAAATTTAAAGAAATTATAGAATACACAAAACAAACTGGTTTTGAAGAGGCATATTTATGGGGTGCAGAATGGTGGTATTGGTTAAAAGAAAAACATAACATTAATACTTTATGGCTTGAAGCTCAAAAATTGTGGGTTAAATCTTGACAAATAGCTATTTTTTTAGTATTATATTAGCATAAGATTGAATTGTTCTTTCCATATTATAACCAACTTTTTTAAAAGGAGGTTAGTGATGGGGAATGAAATTAAGGTTATAGATGTCAAGAGGGAAAAGGGGATAGTCATAAGTGTAAAAATTATGGCTGGACCCTTCGAAATGGATTGCGTTAAGCATCATGGTAAAATTACCAATGCTAGCGTAATAAGGTATGATAAACATATTTCTTCTAGGTCTGATCTACATATCCCTTATTATCTATACAATCCTGCAATTAAGATTGTACATGGAATATTCAATTCATAATCAAAGGGCTGTTAGCATAAACACTAGCAGCCCATTTCTCTTTATATATGAATATATTTTATGTTGTGTGTGACAATATACGTAGTTTAGAAAATATCGGCTCAATTTTTAGAACAGCTGATGCTTTAGGTGTGGATAAAATTTTCTTAAGTGGGATTTGTGGTAAACCACCTCATTATAAAATTTCTAGAACTGCATTGGGTGCTGAAAAGAATATTGAATGGGAATATCAATGGCAAACTTGGCGTATAATTGATAAACTAAAGAAAGAAAAAGTTAATATTGTTGCTTTGGAACAAACTAAAGAAAGTGTTCCTTATACTAAGTTTAAACCAAAATTTCCTTTGGCTTTAGTAATTGGAAATGAGGTTAATGGAATTTCTAAATCTATTTTAAAAAAAGCTGATAATACAATTTACTTGCCAATGATTGGTGAGAAAGAATCTTTAAATGTGTCTGTGGCTTTTGGAGTAGCAGGGTATTATGTTCAAAATTTTAAAAAAACATAAAAAATCAAAAGCTCGTTTGGGCTTGATTAAAACATCGCATGGAGTAATTCATACACCTGCTTTTTTCCCTGTGGCTACTAAAGCAACTGTTAAGAGTTTAACTCCAGATGATATTAAAGAAATTGGATTTGAAGCTATTTTGGCTAATACATATCATTTGTATTTACAGCCAGGTCATAAGATTGTTAAAAAAATGGGTGGTTTGCATAAATTTATGAATTGGTCTGGTCCTATTACAACAGATAGTGGTGGTTTTCAAGTTTTTAGTTTAGGAGCAGGATTTGATCAAAATATTGGCAAGGTTTTAAAAGATGATAATGTAAAAAATCATAATATTCATACTGGCAAACTAGCTAAGGTTGATAACGATGGTGTTAATTTTACTTCTCATTTAGATGGTTCTTTACATCGTTTTACTCCAGAAATATCTATTAAAATCCAAGAAGATTTAGGGGCAGATATTATCTTTACTTTTGATGAATGTACTTCTCCTTTAGTTGATTATGATTATACTAAAAAATCTATGGAAAGAACTCATAGATGGGCAGAGAGATGCTTAAAAGCAAAAAAGAACAAGAAACAATTTTTGTTTGGTATTGTTCAGGGAGGTCTTTTTAAAGATTTAAGAATTGATAGTGCTAAGTTTATAGGACAATTAAATTTTGATGGATTTGGAATCGGTGGTTCTTTTGGAAAAGGAGAAATGAAAAAAACCATTGATTGGGTTATTCCTTGTTTACCAGAAGATAAACCACGTCATTTATTAGGAATTGGTTATTTAAAGGATATCAAAGAAGCAGTCAAAAGGGGAATCGATTTATTTGATTGTGTTTATCCAACTAGATTAGCTAGACATGGTACTTTTTTAACAAATAAGGGGGAATTAAATATTTTTAAAGCAGTTTATAAAATAGATAAAAAACCGATTATGAAAAATTGTGATTGTTATACTTGTCGTAATTTTAGCAAGGCATATATTCAGCATCTTTTTAAATCCAATGAAATGCTAGCTGGTCGCTTGGCAACATATCATAATCTTTCTTTCATGTATAAGTATATGAAAAAAATCAGAGAGGATATTAAGGTTGATAGATAATATAAAGCATGTTATTATATAGAACAATAATAGATCCTTAACAATAAAGGAGGGTAAGGGTATGGTAGATGTATTTGATAGAGAACAAGGACATAAAAACCAGAGCATAATTGCTACAGAAAATGCAGATCGCAGAAGAGAGTATTCTCCTGCGTTAAACTTTCATGAGAAAGCACAGAATAATAAAAAGAAGAGCAATACGTTCTTCAGGGGGGCAGTATGTCGTTGGCTGGAAAAAAGACCGGTTTAATAAAATAAAAAGAGGCAATCTAACAAAGAGCGCCTCTTTTTTATTATTTTTCCCACAGACAGAGAAAAAATGATTTAATTAAATCAACAATAGTTTTATTTTCAATTAGAATTCCAGATGATTGATCTGGAAGAATAATTACCTTATCGTATATAACAATAATTCCATTAAAAGATGATTTTGATTTAAGTAGTTTTTTTTCTAAATAGTCTTTTTTAATCGTTGTATCATTTGATAATTCTTTAATTTCGATTTTGCCTAGTCTTTTTCTAATTTTTTGATAAACTGATTCTCTGGTCTTAGATGACCAGATTTTTTCATTATTAGCTAAAACATAAATTTTTTTGCTTTGAGTAGTTAAGAAATCATTAAATAGAATTTCTATACTATTTTTTGTCTTATATACCTTAATATCTCTTTTATCTCCTAATTGATCTTTGTCTTTCAAAAGAGCAATAATTCTAAGAAATTCTCGTTCTTTCTCATCTATTTCTTTTTTTTCTCTTTTTAAAATATTTAAAAGTTTATCAGGTGATTCAGCAGTAAAATACTTTTTGCTTTTATCTTTTGATTGAGAAATTAATCCTTTTTCTTTTAGGGATTTAATAATTGAATAGGTTGTTGGTCTACTGATTTTGGTTTGCTGAGCAATTTTTTGAATTGAAGTGTATCCTAATTTTAGAGTAGCTAAATATACTCGAGCTTCTTTCTCGGTTAGTCCTAATTTTCTTAATTCCAATGGTAGGGTTTCCAATGCCATATATTCTTATTATAGATTGTTTCTATTTATTAGTCAATACACTAGATTTTTCTACTATTTTAAGTTAAGATATAAAACATGGA
>Ga0265594_1002358_pt1 | contig 13629 bp, 12 predicted proteins | sample saktaG_11_FD_190147 | JGI IMG/M metagenome (GOLD analysis project Ga0265594, IMG submission 190147) | Saline water microbial communities from Sakinaw Lake, British Columbia, Canada - sak_2011_5_24_80m | ecosystem: Environmental > Aquatic > Non-marine Saline and Alkaline > Saline ... | reverse complement strand
TAAAAGCGACTGTCAAAAATATTATGATTGGCGGACAAAGAGTAATCGTTAATCGACCAGTCAGTGGTGCTTTAGCGGTCGGAGCTTACACTCTTGAGCTAGACGGACCAGTTGCCGGTCAAGCCGATATCGCTGTCGAAGAGGCAATACTGGGTGATAGTGCAACACTTGGTGAAATTGTGACATATTACAACGACAAAGATGATACAGACACTCAAACAGAACTTGAAGCTATTACAGCCGGAACCTTGACTCGCAAAGATGCTACACATTATGACAAAGGTGCTTATAAAAGTGTCGCAGTCGCCAGTTTCACCGCTTCAGCCCTCGGTCAACTACTATCGACTCTAACTGCTGTGCTGTTTGCTCTGGTTATTTATTGGTTATTTCCAAAAGCTACCTCTAGCTTAGTTGAGCTTCAAAGAAAGAGAACTTGGTTAGTGGTGCTGTTCGGAATCCTTTCCATTCCTTTGGTTGGCATAGTGGCTCTAATTATGTTTGTCACCGGTGTATTTGCGCCTTTGGCTTTGCTGTTATTAGTCTTGTCCATTCCGGTAGTTATCCTTTCTATCGCCAGCGTTTATCAGAATACCGGTCAAGCGCTCTCTAAGAGTGGAGATAATAAAAAAGGATTAGCAATTGTGGTCGGTGGTATTGTTTTCTGGATTTTATACTTAATTCCAGTTGTTGGCGCTTTAGTCGGAACTATCGCTTTCATATTAGGAACAGGAAGCGTTATTGTAATGTTTTTACAAAGCGTCAAAGCTTTGCCTGCTAAATAGTACAAAGGGTTAGATAAGGGCTAATATTGTTTGTTTGGCATCTAATGTAGTTTGGTTGAACAATGACCTGTTAGTAAGTAGTTTGTTCGAGCGCTCAGTCATATAATCCGAAGCCTTCCTACGGAAGTCTTCTCCTTACGGAGCCAATTAAAATTGTCTCCTAAAACAGTGTCCGCTCTTAATATAAAAAAGCTCTCAAAACTACTTACTAGCAGGCTCTAACGACAACAAGCAAACAATATCTAGCCTAATCTAGTCTTTGTTCAATTTTCCAATGGATTTGGCGATTTTTGAGGCGACTTCTTTATTTAACGGATTTGGCAAAATCTTTTTGGCGGTTGGATTTTTCACCATTTTGGCCAAAGTATGGGCGGCCGCGATTTTCATTTTTGTTGTAATTTTTGTTAGCCGATAATCTGCAACCGCTTTGAAAATACCTGGGAAGACCAAAACATTATTTACTTGGTTGGCGAAGTCGGAGCGGCCGGTGGCCACAACTTTTGCACCGGCCGCCAAAGCGATATCGGGCATAATTTCGGGAGTAGGGTTAGCCATAGCAAAAATTATTGCATCTTTTGACATTGATTTAATCATTTTTGAAGTAATGAGGTTTGGCTTGGAGACCCCGATAATAATATCGGCATCTTTGACGGCGTGCTCTAAAGTTCCGCACAGCTTTTGCTTGTTTATGGCTTCGTTAACGGCGTGTTTGTAATCGTTTAAATCTTGGCGTTTTGAGCAGATGGCGCCTTTTGAATCGACTAAAATTACATCGCCTAAAACCTGATTAGCGTCTTTTTTGACAAACTTGCCATGGCGTCTTTCTAATCCCATTAAAAGTTGAGTAATAGCTATACCCGCAGCGCCTGCGCCAATAATAACCGCTTTCATATCTTTGGGCTTTTTATTCACAACTTTTGCGGCGTTCAGCAGGGCCGCTAGAACTACAATAGCGGTGCCGTGTTGATCATCATGGAAAACGGCGATTGGCAAATTTTGCAATGCATCCTCTACTATAAAACAGTTTGGAGCGGCGATATCTTCTAAATTTATTCCCACAAAACTGGGTGCAATCTGTTTAACAAATTTAATAATTTCATCAGGATCTTGCGTATCTATTACTAAAGGAATTGAATCAACACCACCAAACTCGCGCATTAAAACAGATTTTCCCTCCATTACGGGTAAGGATGCGGCCGCGCCAATGTTGCCAAGCCCAAGCACCGCTGAGCCATCTGAAACCACGGCCACGGCGCGGCCGCGCCAAGTTAAATCAAACGACCTTTTTTCGTCTTTAGCAATCGCCCGACAGGGTTCAGCCACACCGGGAGTATAGGCCAAAGATAAATCCTGCTTCGTTTTTAGAGATACTTTTGAGCGAGTCTCTAATTTGCCGCCGTTCTTTTTGTGAAATTTTAAAGAGTCTTGATAGATATCAGACATGTAAAAAAGTTACTTACGAACTTAATTATAGCTTAATGGTCAAATGGCAATAATGCTATTTCAATTCAAAGGTGACGGTAATTGAAGCGTTTATGGTTTGTTCACCCGGGTTAATTCGACTTGAATCTGCGCTAGCTGTTTCTCCAATATCAGCGGCAGCGATTCCTAAACTTTTTGACAAAGGATAGTAATCGTTGCTAGAAGCCGCGCTGGGCGTTAAACTCAGAATGCGACCAATTCTTTGACCATTAGCGGTAGCCATTGCTTCTGCTTGTGATTTAGCATCGGCTAAAGCTTCCGCTTGAGCTTCAGCTTGATGAGCCACAACTTCTGCTTTAGATAAATCGAAGTTTGGACCAGCCACACTTTTAGCTTCATTCTTGGTTAAAATACTAATTACAGATTCGGCTTTAGAAGTATCCTTCAAATTAATTACAAAGGATGTGCTAGCGATGTATCCTTCTTCGGTCACTTTACCTCTATCATATTTAGTTTTAGGATAAACAGAAACAGAAGTTTCGATATCCTTCTTGGCAATGCCGGCGGCTATTATTTGATTGACCACCTCAGTAGCTTTGGCAGAGTTTTCTTTGTTGGCAGTATTTTGATTAGCGTTTTCGTTCTCTAAACTAGCGGTAATGCGTGCTTCATCTGGCGTGGCCTGTACTTCAGCGCTAGCGGTAACAGTTATTTTGGGCACATTATTGACATTGGAGTTAACAGAGTTAGTCACCAAATAGGTGAGAGCGATAATAATTATCCAGCTTAAAATAATTTTTAAAGGTCGAGCATCAAAAATATTCATAAAATTAAATTACTTCATATATTAATATATCAAAAATAGAAGTTATCTTCTGTCATCAAAATTTAATGTGTGATAAATTTGGTTTAGGAGGATCTATAACTATGGCTATGGCTGTAGGTTTGCCGGAGTCGATGAGCTGTCTGAGTGAAGAAACAAAGGAGACAGAGACCGACAGAAGTTTTTGGAAAAGAGAATTGACAGTAATGTTGAGTGTCATGTCGATAGTGGCAATGGAGGTAGGAGTGCCTGAAAGCTATCTTCTATGTCATAATCCTAAAAACAATACTTGGTTTATTGTCATTTTTTCGGCAGAGAAAAATGTTTGCGAAGCTCATGCTTTAATGTTCAATGTTGGCAGAGAAGTTGACGGATACGATAGAGAAGCAGCTGATAATCTATTGCCAGAGTTTGATGAAATGACAGGTGTGAGTGAAGAGTTGAGAGTAGCAATTAAGGCGGCTTTCGTTACTCAAAGACGACATTGGCAACAAAGTAGGGGGGCTGCATGGGCCAGACAATAACCATGGAAAGAACAAGGTATCCGTTAATGTTCGTTCCTCGGCCAAAAATAGTAGCTCAAGGCAGTAAGACTCGAAAATGGTTTCGTAGCAAAGCAAGTCAAAGATCTCGAAGACGCACTTCCTGATCTATACAAACTTAAGGGGCGTGCGTGTAGCACGCCTTTTTTTATTAACTTCAAGCTTATTGTTTTAAACAAAAAAATATGGTAGAGTTAACCCGATAAAAATGAAAAAAACCTATCTAGACAATTTAGTAAATCCTATAATTGGCCTGTCACCTATGGATGGAGTAACAGATGCGCCGTTTCGCCAAATTACGGCTGAAATTGGTAATCCTTCTTTAATATTTACGGAATTTGCATCTGTTGAAGGATTGGCCCGTAACGCTACAGCTTTACTGCAGCATTTTCGCTACAGCGAGAAAGAGCGGCCGATTATTGCCCAGCTTTACGGCATTGAGCCCGAATCTTTCCGTGTAGCCACTATAATTGCTTGTTTTTTAGGATTCGACGGTATTGATATCAACATGGGTTGTCCGGCTAAAAAAGTTTCGCGCCGTGGTGCTGGTGCGGCACTAATAACTAATACTAAATTAGCGGAGCAGATTATAACATCTTGTAAAGTGGGCTTAACAGATTTTGCTGAAGGAATTAAGCTTGAAGATCTTGAGCTGAAAACAAAAATGAAAAATGCTATTTCTAAACTGCAAAAAGAGAACGGCATTAATGCAGATAAACTCGAGAGAAAGATTTTGCCCTTATCCGTAAAAACGAGAATCGGTTTCGATAAACCAGCAGTTGAAGATTGGTTTTCATTTTTGGCCAAGCAAGATTTAGCTATGATTTCAATTCATGGGCGGACGCTGAAACAAATGTATGGCGGAGAGGCAGATTGGGCAAATATTGCAGCGGCCGCAAAAATTATTAAAAAGGATAGCCAGGCTCTGGTACTAGGTAACGGAGATATCACTACTAGGGTCGAGGCAATAGAGCATATAAAAAAATATAAAGTTGATGGTGTACTCATTGGAAGGGCAGCTTTAGGCAATCCTTGGGTATTTTTAGGATACAATGCTTCAAAAAATGAGAGAATTGATTTGGCAATAAAACATGCAAATTCATGAGGTCACATACAAGCCGGCTGCGTTTTCAGCTTTTCGTAGACATTTAGCCGCTTATATAAAGGATATTAGAGGAGCAGCAAAATTGCGAGCCAAATTAATGCAGGTCAATAACGCCTCTGAGGTAGCAAAACTGTTAAAAAATTCGGCTAGATAATGGTATAATTTCTATATAGATAAGTAACAAAGGAGATTAATTATGGATACTCCAGATCCAGTTGCACCTGCAGATGATCCTGCAGCAGCACCAGCTGATGTACCAGTAATGCCAGAAGAAGAGGAAGAAGAGGGAAACGAGGAGGAAGCTCCTGTTGATCCTGCTGTTCCAGCTGAGTAAATAAAAAATTAAAACCGTCACTATCTATTGGGAATTATTTACCAATAGCGGCTGACGGTTTTTGTTTTACCCAATTTCACAATTAAAAAAGCGAGATCTCTCTCGCTCAGGTGGGTGCTCTGAAGGCCAAAACGATGTCTGGTCTGAGCCGGAATGTGTATTCTTCGTTACGAGGAATGAAAGTAGTCGGAGGGTCAGCAATGATAGCTTCTGCTTCGAGAGGAACGAAGAACCAAGGCATACAATCTCTCCATTCAAATAAGGAGAGGTTTGCTCGTTGGAGTATGTCTTTAACAGTAGGGAGCTGAGATAGTAGCCAGGCAATCTCTTCTTTGCTTAACATTTGTGGCAGTCTCTTCCAAGCAAGACTATGCAACCACAGCGTGTCGCAGCCTTCTTGTAGGGTTAATCCATCTTCTTGTCGAAGAAAACCAGGGACGCTTAGCAAAACTCGTAGACCAGAAACGGTAAAGTAATTCTCTTCTGGAGTGTCAGATCTTCGAAAATCAATATCGTAATTATTTACCTTACCATCACAACAAATCTGAACTGCTCCAGCTGTCCATCCTCTACTTATGCCATTGGCATGATTCATGTTTGCCTCCTTGGCAACAATTATATTTTGCCCATAAAGTGGGTGTATAATCAAGTTATGACTACATTAATTACGGGTGCAGCTAATGGTTTAGGCCAGCAAATTGGCATTGCGTTAAATAAGCTAGGGCATGAGTTAGTACTAATGGATAAAGATGAGACGGCGCTAGTTAAATTCTGTGGCACACTAAGGCGAGTTACATACTTTGTGGCAGATATAACCAAGGAAGACGAAATAAAGGCAATTTCTGAAAAGTTGAAAGAGCAAAAAATTAGTTTAGACAATATCATTAATAATGCAGGTGTGGCATATTACCATAATTTAGTTGACATGCCAGCTAGTGAATTTAAAAAACAGCTTGATGTTAATATTTTAGGATCCTTCTTAATAACCAAGCATTTTGTACCCGAACTGATTGCCAAAAAAAGCGGATCAGTAATAAATATTGGTTCGCGTATGGCTTATCTTTTTGAAGCCGAGCGTTCAGGCTATTGTGCTTCAAAATTTGGTTTACGGGGTATGTCACTGTGTTTTTCTGAAGAAGCAAAAGAGCACCAAGTGAAAGTTACTGTTATTGAACCAGACAGTATTTTGACAAATTTTAATAACGATTTACAAAACAAGCTTGATCGCCAAAAGAAAGGGGAAGCATTTTTGAACCCTGAAGAGGTGGCGCAGTTTGTGGCTAATCTTATTGCGGGCGAGGTTGACTGGCATACTGAATTTAAACTTTTAGCTAAACCCTCTGGCATGGAAATAGTGGGTGAAGACCTAGATTCTATTTAGTTTAATTGTTAGGGCAAGAAAAATCTTTTTTTTCTAAAAATTGGGCGGGCCAAAAAATCTGCTAACACGCCGAGCCAAAATAACGGATGCCAATTAACATAAACCTGCTTTGGCAGGTATTTTCTTTTAAAAGTAAAGTATTGCATAATGGGAATTTCTTGAGAAGCAATTAATCCTAAAGAAAAAATTAGACGAGCTTTGTTTTTGTATGACAGTTTTGCTGGACGATTAATTCTCAAATAGCTGCTGCTTTGTATGCCAATGTTTTTGCGCATCATAGATAGGCAGAAAGATAATGAAAGAGCGGAGTAATCTTGAAATTTTGAATTAAATAAATTACTAAGTGGCAAGTCTTTTGGTTTTATTACTAGCAAGTTCAAGACATCTATAGCTTTGGGGCCATCTGTAGTGTAGCCGTAAATAATTTGGTCGGGTAGCATGTTTTGTAGCCGTTCTCTAAATTTGTAATCTATTGTGCAATTACTGCCAAAACATACTAAGTAGTCGAAAGATAAATTTGCTAGCTGTGAGTTAAGCTCGGTGGCTAAATTAGTAGAACAATTTTTTAAAACTGTATTTGGTGGAAATTGAGCATCGCGTAGTTGTTTATAAGTGAGATAATTTTGTGGAATGAGAGTCAGTTGGTCTTTTTCAGAATCAAAGCTAAGACTTTGAAGCAGGCAATGAAGCTGTTTTATGCTGGTTATCGAATGAAGTACATAGTTTATTGCTAGCGAAGTTTTTATAAGATTTGTGGAATTTTGTAAGCTGGCGGAATTTTGAAGATAGATTTTGGACGGCTTTTGCGTGGCAATTTTTAGACCATGGCGCCAATTGACCTCAAATTGTTGGGCGGGCGATAAATATTGTGGATGAGCCAGACTGGTAACAGCTATTGAATGATATTGATCTTGATATTTTTTAATAAATGGAACGACGCACTGCTCAATTAAATTAGTATTTTGAGCATTGTTGATAAATATTAAAGATTTTATATTTTTATCACTATCTTGAGCCAACATGGCTGTGAGTCTCTGTTTTAGGTGTTGACCAGAACCACTAACAGAAATTAAAAAGGATGACGCAGGCAAGGTGTAGAAGGATTCATATTTTTTATGAACATACTGTCGGCAGGCTAAAATCTTAGCAAAATGTTGCGTGGTATTTTTTTTAGCTGATGAAACATAGTAGCGATAAATTGGTTTATCAATAAATTGATAACGAAGTTTGTGAGATAAATTATTTAAATGAAAGTCCCAATCTTCTTCAGAATAGGGAATATCTTTATCCCAAGGGTTTTTGGGCAAAGCTACTTTCTTTACAGCACAGCAAGTATCAATAGAGCTAATAAGATACAGACTAGAAAAAGATGGTAAATAAGAGTTAAAAATAGCCTGATTTGCTTCTATTGATCCAAAATTTAAAGCTTGCCCAAAAACCACCTCAGCTTGGTTATTCATAATTGGAACGACAGTTTCAGAAAAAAAGTTTGGCAGTAGCTGGTTATCGGCGTCTAAATAGATAATAATCTGACCGCGCGACAATCTCGTTCCCAAGTTCCGCGCGACACTCGGGCTTTGAGCGCTAATGCGTCTAAATTGAAAATTAACATCTGTAAATTGTCGCATTACTACCTCTGGATTATCTTGAGAATTATCATCAATCAAGACAATTTCATACGCCAATTTAGCGGTCTGTTTAGTAACGGAATTGATGGCAGTAGCCAAAAACAGCCGGTGATTATGACAAGGAATAACGACACTAATTAAAGGTGGAGTTGTATTATTTGACATTCAACCGCTTTGTTTATACTGTTCAATTACTTTTTTAGGGCAACCGTCGGCAATAATTTTACCATTTTTTATGTATATGACGCGAGTTGCTATATTGACTAAATTATCTAGCTGATGAGTGGCCAAAATTATAGTGCATTTCTGCTTTCTTAAGGATTCAAATTTCTTAGTCGCTTTGGCTGAAAAATTTTTATCTCCAACCGAAATAATTTCGTCTAAGCAAATTAATTTAGGATTTCCCATTGTCGCCACCGAATAAGCTAATTTCATGCGCATACCGCTAGAATAATGACTAAGTGGCTCTTGAATAACATGAGCTAAACCAGAGAATCTAATAATTGAGTCAAGGTGAGCTTTAATCTCCCTTTTTTCTATGCCAATTATGGCGCCAAAGTAAAAGATATTCTGTACACCGGTTGCTTCATATACCAGATTTTGGGTTAACTCAATAATTGTGCGAGGCATTACTTGCCGTTTAATTAATCCTTTATCTATGTCTAAAGTGCCGCCAATGGCGCGCAGAAGGGTGGTTTTGCCGCATCCGTTAGGCCCAATGACCCCGATTACTTCTTGCTCAAAAATATCGAAGCTGACCCTGTCGAGCGCCTTGACGAGCTGACGGCTGCCCTTGCCAGCCTGTGGGGACAGATATTGCTTGGTGACAGAGTTTAGAGTTATTAATGGATTATTCGACATCGTAAACTTTTTTTTGATTTCGCATAAAGAAAAAATTGGTCAAAATTAACAGAACGACAGACATTAGAAAGATTTTAATTAATTTGTCAGAGTCGAATGTATTGGTCAGCATTATTTGGCGAAAGCTAGCGAGCATATGTACTAAAGGATTCAAATTGACGAACCATAGTTTGGGTGCAATTAAGGTTGCCGGATAAAAAATAGGGGAAGACCAGAACCAAATAGAGAGAATGAACGAAATAAGGTGGCCAAAATCGCGAACGAAAATGTTGATTAAAGAGAAAAACAGACTGAGGGCGTATACAAAAATAAACAGACAGATGGCGAACAGAATAAGAGCCAAAATATTTATCTGTGTTTGCAGCTGAAGAGCGAAGACAATTATTAGTACTACAGCTGTGTCGGTTAAAAAATCAATAAATTTAACAATGGTATTAGAAAGGGGGAGCAAGAAGAGAGGAAGATAATTATTCTTGACTAATCCTTTATTCATAATGAAAGTATTCATTGACTGAATAATAGTACGAGAGACGAAATTCCAGACAGTTAAGCCCGATAATATAATGACGGGCAGCTCTATTGTTTCGGTACCGGGAGCTTTCAGACCAATTACCTTAACCAAAAAGAAAGAGATGACCAAGGCTTGAATAATTGGGGTCAAGATAATCCATAGCCAACCCAAAACGGTGAATTTGTAGCGGGAACGGATCTCTTTCTGAGTTAACACAATTAGTCGTTCAAAGTTGATTTTGAACCAGTATTTGCGCGGCGGCGATAAGTGCTTAGTTAATGCTGTAGCCACATATAAAGTATATCAAGATGAGGTGGCTTTGGTAATTTTTCTTTTCAATTTTGGGGGTTGGGCGGCGGCGGGCAGAGTTATAACGAAAGATGTTCCAATAGAATTGTTTTTAGCTTCTATACCGCCGCCGTGCTGTTCAATAATCCATTTTACTAGGGGGAGTCCTAGTCCAGCGCTACCGGCAATGTTTTTAGTTTTTTTGTCCTGAAAATAAGTGTCGAAGATTTTTTTGTTTGCCGATTTGCTGATTCCGCATCCTTCATCAGCAATAGTGATTTTTACTTGATTCTCAATTTTTTTAGCCTCAATCGATATTTTAGAATTTTCAGGTGAAAATTTTTGAGCGTTGTCCACCAAATTAATCAAAGCCTCAAAAAAATAGTTGGTATCAATCTCGGTATAACAGTTATCTTCTAGTGAAAAAACAATTTTGTGTGATGGAGCAAGAGATTTAATTTCGCCTGACCATGAACGAATCAGTTTTTTAATATTGGTATTTCGAGGCTGAATTTTAGCTAATTTTGAGTCAATTTTAGTATTTTGCACAATATTATGTACGGTTCTATAGGTAGCGTTGATTATGTTTTCAATATCCTGAATATCCTTTTTTATTAACTTGTTTTTATTTTTTGCAGTTCTGATTTTTGTTTGGGCAATTATTAGAGGGCCTTTAAGACGGTGCGCGACGTCGGATATGAAATTCATGTTAGCTTTATGAACTTTTTCTAATTCTAGGTGCTCGAGCTCTTTTCTATTGATCTTGTTGACAATGTCCCAGCTGGCGAAAACAACTAATAGAAAAAGAAGGATTTTATATGTCAGAAGATTGCTTGGGGCGGCAATAGCAGCTGCTGTAGTAATCGTTAGCAGGGTTGTATAGAAGACAATTTCTTTCGCTACAATACGGATGTCGAAGAGTTGGTGTTTATATATTGCAAAAGACAGAACAAGTACAAAAAAGAAGCCTGAGAGAAAAGGAAATGGATAAATACTAATATTATATGCAGGCAGAAAAGCTAATGGGCCAATAGTGAATAATATAATAAAAGCTAGATATACAAGTTTGGTTTGGTTGGCAATATTTTTGTTTTTTTGTTTACTTTTTTTATAGTGCAAATGTAAATTTCTAAGCATTCCAAGTGTATGAATAGTGAACCATAATAAGAAAATATGATGCCATATTTGAGCTTGTGTATGAACACCCCAAGGATAATAGAATAAGTCTTTTACAAAGTAGTCTGTTCGACTCATTATTAGGAATGTGAATGCTCCAAAATATGAGAAAGGAAGTAATTTACTTTGATTGTTGAGCTTTGTATAGGCAATACTGAAATGATAAACAAGTGTTGGTATGAAGACGACTCCGAGGTAAATAAATCTATCCCAAAAAATTTGTTGCGTAGAGAATTCAGATATAAACAACATAAAAGTGCCAAACAGCCATATAACAATTGAGATACTAAAAAAGATAAATATAGAATTTAAATCGTTCTTTCTATTCTTTTTATAAACAGCTAAAGAGAAAAGCAAAACAAGAATTGCGCTAATTAGTGGAAAGAAATCAGAGGTGTTAAATATTGGCATTCTAATTATCTGCTACTTGTTTGTTAATTAACCTGTTTTTTTTGTGGAGTGGTTTTTCTAAACATGGAAGGACAAGAGAGAAGGTTGTTCCACAATTTTTATTATTGTGTTTAATAGTACTTTCTACCAATATTTTACCGCCGTGCTGCTCGACGACCCATTTGACAAGGGGTAATCCTAATCCGGCGCTACCAGCAACTGTGGTTTTGTTTTTTCCTTGATAATGTCGTCGGAAAACTTTTTTCAATTCAGATTTATCTATTCCTGATCCTTCATCGGCAATTGATAGGTAAAGAAGATTAGAATCCTTTTTTAATTGAATGGTGATTTTGCTTTTTGGTGGTGAGAATTTTCGAGCGTTATCTATAATGTTGGTTAATGCTTCCAATAGGTAGCCGCGATCTATTGAAGCATGACAATTTGGTTCGGTTTGGAAAATTATTTTGTGATCTGGAGCCAAGGATTCTAAGTAAGTGAGTTGATGTTTTAGAAAGTCTGACAAATTGGTTGGCTGTTTGCGGATTGTTGCCATACCAAAATCAATTTTGCTGTTTTGGACAATGTTCTTTACGGTGTTGGTGGTCGCTAGTGATATTTCAGCGATTCCTTTTAATTCAGGTTGATAATTCTTTTTATTTTTTATTGCTTTGTTTGCTTTAGTGTTGATAATTACCAAAGGGCCTTTTAAGCGATGAGCGACATCTGAAATAAATTCCATGTTAGCCTTGTATTCTCGTTGGAGATTTTTATACTGTGAGATATCTTTTCGGTTTTGTTTAGTTATATCTGTGAGGGCGACAATTGCAATAAAGGTTACGAAAAGTTTTGTAAACATGGGAGTTGTGTTAGATAGAATAGTGAATGAAAATAAATGAAAAAAGAGCAATAGGGCAAAAAACTTGATAAGGGAATGATTGAGCTTGCTATCCTTTGTTTTAAAGGAACTAAAATAAATGAAAATGCTGAATATTAATGATGAGATTGGGCCAATGAAGACTAAATTTTCTTGGCCGACCAGAGGTAGGTAAAGGTCAGTTGTGCTGGCAATTAATGCAAAAGTGATAAAACCGATAAAAATAAATCGGTTACTAATTTTATTTTTACTATTATCTTTTATAACAAATATTATTTGGGCGAGAATAGATACTGCGATGAAGACTGCGTATATATAGGTGAAATTATTAGTATCTGAAATTATTATTCCATTGATAATCTCTGAGTTAGGGAATATTCCAGGATTAACAGTTACGACAGCTAACAAAAGAGCAATAATACCAATAAGTATTAATATTTTATGATTAATTTTTGCTTTGGTTGATTGATAAAAAAATAAGAAAGAGGTTAGAGCAATAAATAATCCTGCAGTACCAATTAGTTTTTGGAAAACGTCAATTTCTGTTAAGTAGTACAAGAAATATGTGAAGTTGTACAAGCATAATGATAGCAGTATATATAAATAGTAAAGACGGATTTTATCTTTAATAGAAATTGAGAACGCAAAAGATAAGTGAATTATAGCTGTAGAAAGAAGTATTAATTGAACATCACTCATCAATATGAGTGTTAGCAGAAAGTAGATGAAGAATCAATTAACTTTTAGATTTTTTTAGTTGGTTTGCAACAACCTTGAAGGGTTCGTCGAAAGACTTAATATTGGCGGTATCATCTTGCTTATCAATTTTTGGTTTGATATACGCATACAACTGTGGTTTTTCTGATTTAAAATATGCTAAATTTTTCTTAATTAATGGCAAATTTGAAGGTGGTAGGCTATTGTTTATTAGTTGCGCCTTAGCTTTTATTAGTTGGAGAGTTATATCTGGTGGACCAAGGTTTCCTGTTGCGATAAGAAAATTATTGGTTTGTAGTCTCCTCATCTTTTTTAAAATTGTATTCTTGAGGTGTTTATCAAGATTTGTTTCAGAAATTATAGCTTGATCAATTAGCTTTGTAATATTATTAGGTTCGGTCAAATGATTAATTTTGCCTTTCTTGTGTATACACCTGATAATTTTATTACATAGACGATCTACAGATGTAAAACCCATAAAGCTTGTGAGAAGAGCCACTTCATTATAAGTGTAATTACCACTTTCTCCACCATCAAGAGTAATTATTTGTATATCAGAGGATCGTTTTTGTATTATTACAGGTGAAAATATACATAATCCTGGTTTGATTTCAATTACTTTCAACTTGTCACGCAAACCCCTTTGGAGTAGTAAATTCATTGAAGTAATAATGCCAGCTATGGCAGCTTTATTGATAATTGGTAAATTAGCTTGTTTTTCACCATGTGTAAATGGAATATTAAACCCCAAACCACCTGAGCCCGTTGTTCCAATTTGAACATAAGTACATTTTT
>Ga0265594_1002356_pt1 | contig 13632 bp, 11 predicted proteins | sample saktaG_11_FD_190147 | JGI IMG/M metagenome (GOLD analysis project Ga0265594, IMG submission 190147) | Saline water microbial communities from Sakinaw Lake, British Columbia, Canada - sak_2011_5_24_80m | ecosystem: Environmental > Aquatic > Non-marine Saline and Alkaline > Saline ... | reverse complement strand
TCTATCTCTCGGTGACGAGGAACAGCGGCGATATGCCCGTTCTCTGGATTTAGATAAACCGAGTGCTTGCCACCTTCTCGTTGTAGAATGCACCTTTCTCTTGTCAGATGGTTAACGAGGTCACGGCGTTTCACAACCCTAGACCTGAACCTGGATCTTTCTCTTCAGGGTTTTCCCAGTCACTCCGCTGTCCCGCAATTCCCGCTGGGTTTCCAGTATAAGTTGAACTGCTTCCTTCAGGTTTTCTTGTACCTCGTTGATTGTTCGCCCCTGACTGAAAGCTCCTGGAACTGCATCTACCCACCCAATATACCATTTGCCACGTTTCTCGATTGTAGCTTCAAATGTCTGCTCCACTGCCATAACCTCCTTGCTGACAAACATCAGTATATAGCAACTGGGAATTTAAAATCTACCTTCCCTTCATCATACAGGTATCATATTTAGCTCATTTATTCAAATTAACCTTATAATAGCGAGACTTTTTCGAAGGCCTGGCGGTATAGCCATCGTGGGAGGGTGTAAAACCCTCCCCTACAACACTAATATGCAACCAGACAAAGTAGTGGCGGGGTTTTAGCGGTTGGCAGTTTAACTATCAACTGATTCACTGCTTAACTGGTTATTCCCTCCCCTACTGAACAATATGGCATCGATGGCGTAATTGGATTGAATTTCATGAGCCAGCTCAATATCGGCTCGACGGCACATCTTTCTGGTTGAGAGGATTTCTATCTCGGTGACGAAGAACAGCAGCGATATGTCCGTTTCCCGGATTCAGATAAAGGATGTTTGAAACAGGGAATGTTCAGGGATATGCTAGCTTATATCCCAGCCACCCAGCACCATGTCTTCGGTGCTGCCTCCCACGACCCCGACGTCGGACGGGAAGTTGAGATCGCCTTCGCCAGTTGGTGCTGCCTTCCAGGTAAGGTCACAGCCATTCTTCAATTCAACCTCAGCCTCACCGGCTATGCAGCCATAAATGTTATCTCCGTTATTTACTTGAACAGTACCGCTAATTGACATTAAGAATAGGAATCCATCGGGATCAGTGTCGCCATTTGTCATAACTGTAATATCACCTATGGCAATAATACATCCATTGCCAATTGAGGTAAACCCATTCTTTAGATCGATATTTCCTTTGGCGAATATAGTCTGCCCGTTGAGAATTATGGTGCATGTATTCTTAAATTCAATATCACCAGTAACGTATACAGTTCCATCAAGTCTTATAAAATCTGCTTCCACAGTCAGCTTTCCATCTACATAGAGAGGCCCAACAGGGCATGGATTTTCCAGGCTATAAGAACCAGAAGGAATAGTCGTATCTCCAACGGGTGTTGCTCCCTCACTTAATACTAAATCCTCGTAAAACGTATCAAAGAAATCGGCTGTGGGCCAATTATTTATTAAGTCAGAATCCGGTATCTCCTCACCATCAACAGTGCCCTTATTATCGAGGTCTTCTCCATAGGTTACATTTCCAGTCACGACAGAGTCATTTTTAAGCGTTATTGTTCCGGGGCTGGTGATGGCGCTGTCAAAGAGAAAGGCAAAGCCGCCTCCGCTTGAGGATACGCCTGTCCTGATCGTGGTATTGCTTCCTCCAGCGCTGGTGGCGGTGGAGGTTATCAGGTAACTCCCGTCACCCTGGTCTGTTATGCTAACCGCCACGGTCTTGCCGTCTAGGGGGTAATCATCAATAGCTGTCTCTCCGTTCGATAGCTTAAAGAGAGCATAATCTATGCCGGAATCGGCAGCGTAAAGCTCCAGGGCATCCGTTTCTATGAGCTGTTGATGCTTTATGCTGCTAGCGGCGTGATTGAGGGTAGGAGCCAGGACGATAGCCCCCAGAGCCAGCACAATGAGCACCATTATCAGAACTTGCCCGTTCTGCTTTCGGTTTATTTCTTTCACTGCTCGTCTAAGTCTTTTCAACATTGCCACTCCTGTAGCAAGCTTAACATAACAGTTGGATTTTGCAAATCTTTAACACTGTAAAAAGTAGCTTATTAGTACCAGCTCATATGAGAAAATAGTCATATATCAAATAAAAACATACACGTTGCTGATTAGTTAGCTTAGTCCGGGCGAGGTTTCACCTCAAAAGTTCTCGCCTCAGTTCTCGTGCCTACCTGGACAGTGATAGTTACGGTGAGCACTTTTTCTGTACTGTTCCAGCTACAGCTGGTGTTGTCGGTGTCGATATACTGGGCAATGAGCATTCCTGTTGCGCTGCTATCGTAATAGCGGCGCAGTTCCTTAAGGCTGGCTCCCGCCACGGCTTCAAGGCTGTAATCGACCGTGTGTGTGGTCCAGTTACCAGTGTCGGATTCCCACTCCAGCTGTTCCATGCTCAGGAACTTTGGAGACGTCGTGTTTATCGAGCTGGGAGTCGCGGATTGCACATCCCGGTTAATCCAGTTTACCGCGTTGCGTACCTGGTTTATGGCTGTGTTGCTGTCGTTGCTGATAACTGGAATGGTAATTAACTGGTGTGCGGTCATAGTGGCGGCAACGCCAATTACGCTTGCTATGGCGAGGGCTACTATCAGCTCAATCAACGTGAAGCCTTTCTGGTTGTTCATTAACCTGGTCATCGCTCTACCTTATAATCCTCCAGTGTGAAGACTATATCTCCCGTACAATTTTCATTATGATAAACTGTGATTGTTATCCTGCGAACACCTGCATCAACTCCAGGCACCTCAATACTCCCATCACCATCGGCATCAAAATCTTCGGCTTTGACCTCGGCGCAGTATCCATCATAGTCGTTGGAAAGGAGTGGAGGTTCATTATTGCCAGGGTCCCACCATCCATCAGGAGGGATACCGGGAGGATTTGATGAGTTGCGGGTAGAAGTGGTAATTGTGTAAGACCATGCGGTTGTGGAATACGGTTTTTTGCTCTTGACATATTCCATCTGGCTCTGAGCCAATGCAAGGGCTGTCGAGTTCTCGTCGCTGATGAAGACGGCTTTAAGAGATGTGGTCAGGCCACCAAGAAAGACAACGGCAACTATGCCCAGTATAGCCAGTGCTATTAGCACTTCAATGAAGCCTGTGCCTCTCTGATTTCTAACTAACTTCCGATTCATTCGAGCTCTCCTGCTACACCGCTATCGATATCCAGATTGGTGAATAAAGTTCATCTTTATACCTGCTGTATTTATCTGAATTAAATACCCACCTGCCCATAAATAGCATACATGGCGGAAACCAGAGCTAAGGCAATAAAGCCGACTACTACTCCAATGAATATGGTCATAGCAGGGGTGATAAGTGCTACCATTGTTTTCGTTTTATCGTCGGCTTCAGTCTCATAACTTTCAGCTACGGTGCTTAATGTGCTATCCAGGTTACCTGTTTCCTCGCCCACTGCCGTCATCTGCACCATAAGAGGCAGGAAAACCTTGTTTTTTGCCATAGGACCGGACAGGCCTGCGCCGGCAATCATGCTCCGTTGAACTTCAGTCAATGCCTTTGCCATAACTTTGTTATTAGTTCCCTGTATAAGCAAAGTCATTATTTCGGGCAGAGGCAATCCACTGCTGTATAGCAATACTATATTGCGGCAACACCTGGAAAGCTCATTAAGGAGATTGATACGTCCGACTTGGGGCAGGCTAAGAGATAGCTTGCTCCATTGATACTTGCCTGCGGGAGTCCTGCTATAGACAAATCCCACGACAACAATAGCCAGCAAAGCCAGCAGCAGCCAGAGGCCATACTGTTGCGTCCACTCCGTGAAGGTAAGTAGTGCCCTGGTTGCCGCTGGCAGCTGAACGTCGAATGCAGAATACATATCGGCAAAGGTGGGTAAAACGAAGGCGACTAATACACCAATGACTGTGATAGCTACGATAAGTACGATAATGGGATATAGCAAGGCGTTCTTTACGCTTTTTTGGGTTGTAGCTGTCCTTTGTAAATAATCAGCCGCACGTCTTAGCACCGTTTCAAGATTTCCCGTTTGTTCCCCCACGGCTATCAGGCGGTGATAAATCTGAGAAAAAGCGTTAGGGTATTTGCCCATAGCTTCCGACAGGGACGTGCCAGCTCGAACATCGGAAATCACGCTGGCGAGTACCTTTTTCAGGGGGCGGTTGGTTATCTGGGCCTGTAGCAGCTCCAGAGAAGTAACGGCATCGGTGCCTGATTCAATCAACAATGCCAGCTGGCGGGAAAACATTACAAGCTCGGTTGGGTTTATGGCAGAAAGTCGAGCGCTTAATTTCCCTGCGCTGAAGAAGGGTGTAATCTCTTTGATACTGAGTACCCGATAGCCGCTGGAATCCAACGTATCGGCAGCAGCTCCCTCGTTAGGAGCGGAAAGCTTGCCTTTGATTATTCTATTATTTTCGCCGCAAGCTACATAACTATAATTCATAACAACCTCAATCTCTAATATCTAAGTTCTAAATCCCAAACAAATCCGAAATTCCAAATTCAAATACCAAAACTCACTTTGTTTTCTCCGCTATTGAGCCGAAGATTTTTGTCATTAGTGCTTCGATATTGTTTAGTATTTAGGATTTCGTGCTTAGAGTTTATCATATTTCGCCTGCGTTTTAACTGTATTCATCATTCTACTCTATTAAGTAAGCATTGCGTAGCACCTCGGAGGGAGTAGTGATACCTGCTTTTACTTTCAGCATGCCGTCTTTAATCAAGAGTACCAACCCTTCTTCGATTGCCTGTTGCCGAATCTCAGCAGTGCTGGCGCCTCTTAGTATTTGCGTTCTTATTTTATCGCTTATGGGTAGAATTTCGAACAGCCCTGTTCTTCCTCTATAGCCGGTATGGGAACACAGCTCGCAGCCAGCGCCCTGGAGAAACTCAACTTGCTCTTCCCCTGTTTCCCTGGTATAGGCTACTTGCTCCATCAGGGGAACTTGTTGGTAACTGGAGCAATGGGAACAAACACGGCGTACCATGCGTTGAGCCACTACGCCGATAATCGCTGATGATACCAGGAAAGGTTCTATCCCCAGATCAAGCAGGCGGAAGACGACGCCAATGGCGTCATTGGCGTGGATGGAAGTGAGGACCAGGTGCCCCGTCAGGGCGGCCTGGATGGCTATTTTGGCTGTCTCAGCATCGCGAATTTCCCCTACCAGCATAATATCGGGGTCCAGGCGCAGCATGGAGCGTAATCCGCCGGCGAAGGTAACTCCTGCCCTGGTATTTACCTGTATTTGGTTAATATTGGGGAAGTGGTATTCAACAGGGTCTTCGATGGTAATTATGTTTCGGGATATTTTGTCTAATTTATTCACTGAGGCATAGAGGGTGGTAGTTTTGCCTGAACCTGTGGGGCCGCTAATTAAAATCATGCCAAAAGGAACCTTGAGCATATTCTCATATTTGCTCATGGCTCCAGGGGAAAAGCCTAACTGGGGCAAATCTATAATTCCCAGGGATTTATCCAGTAGGCGCAACACTGTCATCTCACCTTGTATTGTGGGTGATGTGGCCACGCGAACATCTATAAACCTTCCCTTAGCTTCGGTGGAAAATTGCCCGTCTTGGGGGCGGAGGCGGTCAGCGATATTCATATCAGCCATTATCTTTATTCTTGAAGTGAGAGGGAGGTGTATTTTTAAGGGGAGAGACATAATGTCCTGGAGCGCACCATCGATGCGGAAGCGGATTCTTAACCTGTCTTCTTCGGGTTCAATATGGACATCGGAGGTTCTAGCCTTAACCGCTTCATCGATAATGAGGCGCAAGGCGCTAGCCACAGGAGTATCCTGGGCAGCTTCGATCAGGCTTTGTTCATCCACTTCCCCTGCGCCTACAGATATGCGGGATATTTGTTCCTCAATTTGCCCGAAGCCTTTGTAGTTGAAGTCGATGGCTTCGCGAATTTCCTTTTCACTGGCAACTACAGGATATATCCTCATCTTGCTCTGTGATGCCAGTGCTTCCAGGGCAAAGATGTCAGACGGATTTGCCATAGCTACTTGCAGAGCATTATTTACAACAGCCATAGGCATGATATTAAATCTTCTCGCCATGCTTTCGGGAATGAGCTGTAAAATCTCAGGTTGGGCTATGTGTTTAAGCACCATTTCTTTCGGTTTCGTTTCGACTTCCGGCGTCGAACCAAGCAATTTTTCAATGGTATTCTGTAGCCTGGCTGCACTCCCCTTCTTTTTTGTAGCCGATTTCGCAGTGTGGTTATCGAGTTCAATAATGTTTATTCTCTGGTGTTTAGCAAACTGCTTAATTTCGGGTGCAATTTTCCCGGAAACCATCAGAGCCTTTCTTTGAATTCCACAATCATAGGATTTGGTGTCAAACAAGGATATCTGGTTTAAGTCTAATTCATTACCGCTCAAATCATCTATGCCCAGCTTATGAACTATAAAGCTATCGTCCAGGGAGGCCAGGATGTCGAAATTGTATTCTGCTCCGGATTTTCCTCTAACCTTGCTGCTCTCCTCAACTGTATAGCCGAGTTGGCTCAGAATCTGTACCGCCTCGCTTTTTGTCTTAGGATGGAAAGAGATATTTTTCTTAGCCTGTTTGGCAGGAGGAGCTGTGTCCAAAAACGCTGCCAGCATTTCATTGTTGAAGATTCTTATTCGCTGCCCTTCAGCAAAACGTTTGGCCGCGAGGTCAATATCGGGAAGGGCAATAAGTATTTTATCCTGGATGCCACAATCGTAGCATTTGTCATCAAAGGTGAAGGTTTTGCCCAGGCTTATTCCCTGCCCATCTTCATTTTGAGCAATATCTATAGCGATAGTATAAGCGATAAAGCCGCTGTCGCTGCGAGCTAGAATATCGAACGTATGCTGGGCGCCAGATTTACCTGTGAGAGAAGCATTTTGTTCCACTTCGTAGCTCTGCTCTTCAAGCCGTTGCACAAACTGGCTTTTGAGCTGTTCAACTTGTTTTTGTGCTATTTGTTGCATTGTAATCCCGTTACTTTCCTGCATAGCTATGCTTAGCTATGTATTAATATTAACATAATCACTCATATTGTCAATTATACCTGGTTCCTTCTATTTGACAAAACACTGGCTAATGACTAACAATAAGCTTAATGGGCAAGAAGAAATCCCTGGTGTTATATCTTGGACTGGTTACTTTGTTGGCATTACCTGGTTTATTTCCCTTTATCAGGCCTGAACTCGCACTGGCTAACCCCGATGAACTGAAGTGGTCTATTGTGGATAGCCCTGGCGAAGAGGGTGAGGTTGTGGTTAGCCCCAGTGAAATAAATGTATTTGCCATTGATTCTGAAAATGAAATCTTCTATGCGCTGGACATTCCCAATGGAATTATCTATAAGTCGATTGACGGAGGCATTACGTGGGAGGATGATTTAGCCGAAGCGCTTGAAAGCGAAGGTGCTGTTTTGCCCGCATGGGATATAGCCGTGGCGCCGGATGACCCGGAGTTAGTGGCTGTGGTCACTGATAGCAGACAGGAGGTTTATATTTCCGAAGATGGTGGGGATAGCTGGATAGATATGCAACTTTCAAGTGCCACAGGTTGGGATACAAGCTTGCTTATTTCTGACATTGCCATTTCTCCAGAATATAGTGGCAATATAGATATCGCCGTGGGTACACGGAATCCAGATAGCTCCAGCAACGGCGATGTCTGGGTAATAGAGGAGTCGGAATTCCTCGCTGCCTGGAAGGCTCAAGAATTGGGGCTGGATGTGACGTCAGTTCAATTTTCGCCTGATTATGAAGATGATGAGGCCATACTGGTTGTTGCCAGCGACACGGATAAAACTTATCTCTGCACTGGCATCAGAAACACTGGTGCAAATAGCACGAATTGGGAAGAAACCGATCCGCCTAAAGTGGAGATAAGCGAATACAGCGGGGATTCACCAGGGGAAAGCGAAATCATCTTCTCTGACCTGGCGTTGCCCTCTGATTATTCAGGGCATCAATCCGGGAAACGTGTTGTTTACGCTGCTTATAGCTCAAACACAGCTGCCGACGATGTTTACCGCATCGAAGATACCGACGTCTTCAGGCTGGATGCTAATCGCGGCGATGCAGTTTCTATAGCTTCCATTGCCTTCCATGGCACTTGTGACGGGGGGAAGTTGCTGGCCGGGGAAGTATTGGCTGAAGCGGATTCAGCTACCGCTTTAATTCATATTTGTTTTGAACCCGAAGAGGTCTTTCCTGATTGGGAGGAGCCTGAAAAGCCACCCACCGGTGGAGCTATTTCAGGCAATGCCAATGCTCAAGTTGCCTGGAGCAGTGATGGGGAAATGGCTTATTGTGGAACAGGCACTAACCATGTAACGGATGCTAATGAGTGGAAAGATGTGGACGTGTCCATCGGCCACCCCTGGTTTGGCGCTAACTTCGATGAAAGCGCCTTTTCCCAAAGCGAGAATGACGGCGATACATGGAACCAGCTATCTCTCATAGACACCACGATGGCGCATCTTTGCGATTACGCCCTACCCACGGACACGGAGAATGACGAAGCCCCATACCTCCTTTATCTGGCTTCGGTAAGCAACAGATTTGACAGTATATGGCGAAGCGAAAGCGAAACACTGGAAGCATTGGGGGAAACCTGGCAAAGAGTATTGTGCTTCGATGGCGCAACCGATGACATAATTTTGAGGCCTACCCCTGAGGATAGTTCAGAAGAGGCTATTTTCTTCGCCGCTCTGGACAGCGATTACGCCCGCTGTTCGACGGACTATGGGGATACCTGGAAATGGGTCTGGGAATGCCCTCATATCACTGACTTAGCCGTAGTAAGCGACACATTGCTCTATGTCCTGGATGACAATTTAGTGAACAAGGGTGTATGGGAAGACAGGGAATATGGGGATACCTGGGAATGGGACATAGATGTGGATACCGGACTTCTTTCTGGTTACACCATATCTACTAGTGGCGAGGATTTTGTCTTCGTTGGGGATGAGGGGGATGAAGGCATGGTTGCTTATTCGGTTGATGGTGGAGTCACTTTTGAGCAAACTTTAGCTGTGCCTGAGTCGGAGCCGGGGGAAATATGGGTGATTCCCGACGAAGATTTCGATAACAATAAATTCATTTATGCTGCCGTCAGTGAAGGTGAAATTTACAGGTGGACTATCGAAGGGAGCACGTCGTGGCGGAAATTGAATCCTCCCCGTTCAGGATTTTGTGGCCTGGCTCAGAGTGGTGGCGCTCTGTATGGAATTTATGGTCCGGGCATTGCTCGTACGCTAATACCACACATGGTAACTATTACTGAAGATGATTGGGATGAACTTACTGTTGGGTTAGCCAGTGGGGTTTCCTTCAGAAAAGGCACGCTGAGGGCGGTACGCAATGAAACCATAGATTTATGGGCTATCGACGAGCAAAATTATGATTTTTCCCAAAGCAAAGGATGCCTGTGGATTTATTCCGACAGCGTTGCCTTACAATCGCCTTGGCCAACTTCGCCAGCTATAGGGGAATTGCTCCTCTGTGACCCCTGTGATTGCCATGCCAGAACATTCAGCTTCCACTGGCGGAAACTGCCTTCAACTGAGAAATATGAGTTGTGGGTAGCTCTGGATGAAAAATTTGAATCTGTGCTGGCCAAAGTGGATGTAACCCCTGTTAATCTTAACGACCCTGCCTGCAATTCACTTGAAATTCCGCTGCGTTTTACTTGTGGTGAGATTTACTACTGGAAAGTGAGGGGCAGTAGCAGCACCGAGGGGGAGAGCATTCATAGCCGCTGGTCACCACCAATGCATTTTACTGTAAAAATCTGCTCCTCGATAGGGAGCATGCACATTGCACCTGTAATAGAAGTTCCACAAAGCGACAGCAGCGATGTACCCAGATCGCCGGCTTTCTCCTGGACGGGCTTCTCTCATGTTACAAAGTATGAGTTCATTTTGGCCAGGGATGTCGACTTAACTCAGGTGGTAGTCAAGGAGAAAGTGCCGATATCAGCTTATATATATAATGGCGAACTTGATTGGGGTACAACCTATTTCTGGCAGGTGAAAGCCATTGAACCTGTTCCCAGTGAGCCCAGCGTCGTGAGTAGCTTTACCGTAGTGTCGGCACCGGAGCCAACTGCCCCGGCGGCGACAGTAGTTGCGCCACCAACACCACTCTGGGTATGGTTTATCATTGGCATACTGGCGCTGCTAGACATTGTCATCGTTGTGTTTTGCCTTGTCAGACGGTAGAGTAAAAATATCAACATTGGAAGAGATTTAACCTGTTGCTGTCCAGTGAAAATGTCACCCCATGAAGGAGATAGTGACAAAATCATAGCACACCGACATTAGAGCTACAGGGGTATTGACAAATTATGATAGGCTGTCTAGAATATGACAATGTAAGCTTTCGTATGAAGGTCGGAGGTCAAGTATGCAGAATGTAGTGAAAGTAGGTAAAAGGTATCAGGTAGTCATTCCTAAGAAGGTCAGGGAGCAGCTTGGCGTTAACGTTGCAGATAAGCTTATTGTCGGCGTTCGAAATGCTCGAATCATTATGCAACCCAAGCCACGGAGATATAGCGAATACATGCAGGGGTTAGGAAAGGAGGTCTGGAGAGAGATTGAGGCTACCGAATATGTGAGGAAGGAAAGAGAGGCATGGGGGAAATAGAAAAGAAGTGCCGAGAGCTCTTGGTGCACTATTCTATCCTGGGTCTGGACACCATGCTCTTTATTTACCATTTCGAGGAGAATAAGAACTACCTTCCCTTCACTAGAGCCCTTTTTGGCTTAATTGAGGATGGGATGATAGAAGGCAAGACTTCGATTATCACCCGACTTGAGATTCTGGTAAAGCCCAGCGAGGAGGGCGACGATATTCTAGCGGACGAATACAAGCTCATACTGGAGAATTTCCCCCACCTTGAAGTTGCTCCGGTTGATGCCGAGATAGCGGATTTAGCCTCAAGCCTTAGAGCCAAATATAAACTCAGGACTCCCGATGCTATACAGCTTGCTACCTCAATAGCGAAAGGTGCCCAGGCATTTGTGACCAATGATGAGTCTCTGAAGAAGGTTAAGGAAATCGAGGTCGTTGTCATGAGGGAGGCTTTAGAGCCTTGCCTCTTCAAAAAAAGGTGATCGGGACATCGTTCCCCCTGAATTTTGTGACATTTTCACTGGACATCAACATTGGAAGAGATTTAACCTTCACAATCCAATAATATTTTGCTATACTTGCTGAGTTTATTTTGCCTTGTGCTGCCAAAAAGGAGGGTATCCAGCGGACATTCAGGCAAGTCATCCTTTTTGTCTAGCGGCTTTCTTAAAGTCATGGTTAATATCGAATGGACGTACTAAGTCCTTACAAAGAAGCTACTGAAGTAATCGTTGAAGCTGGCGGCGATCCCCTTAAGTTGTGCTACCAGTGTGGCCTTTGCACCGGCGTTTGTCCATGGAATCTGGTTAGAAATTTTATTGTGCGCCGCATTATACACGAAGCCCAGCTTGGAGCAACTGACTTTGGCGGCGAGGAAGCCTGGCTTTGTGCTACCTGCGATGCTTGCGTCCAGAGATGCCCCCGCGGTGTAGAAATAATCGACATTATGCGCGCTACGCGCCGAGCCGTAGTTAGTTTGGGTATTGGCGTCGTTCCAGACGCTCTCCGAATTTCTGCCAAGAACATTGCCGGCACTGGCAATCCACTTGGCGAGGCACCAGAGAAGCGAGGCGATTGGGCAAAGGATATAGAGGTAAAGAAATTCACCCCGGGCATGGAGGTGCTTTATTTCCCCTGTTGCATCCCTGCCTATGACCCTGATGTTAAAAGAGTGTCGCAAGCTACCGCAACCATACTTAACAAACTGGGAATCGATTTCGGCATTCTAGGCAGTGAAGAGAAATGTTGTGGTGAGGCAATTCGAAAGGCCGGGTATGAAGACACGTTTCTCAGCATGGCTCAATCCAATATCGACCTCTTTAATAAGAACAATGTTAAAACTGTGATAGTTTCTTCTCCCCACTGCTACCATACTTTTAAAAATGAATACCCTGAGCTTGGAGGCAGATTTGAGGTAGTTCATATTACCCAGTATTTGGCCTCGCTTATCGAGGAAGGAAAACTGAACTTTTCTAAAGAAATAAATAAAAAGGTAATTTACGCCGATCCCTGCTACCTGGGGCGACACAATGGTATATACGATGAACCGAGAAAGATATTGCAAAGTATTCCCGGGTTAGAATTAATTGAATTTCCAGATTCTCGTGAGGAGGCTGTTTGCTGTGGCGGGGGAGGTGGCAGAATTTGGATGGATACTGCAAAGGGGGAAAGGTTCTCTGATATAAGAGTAGAGCAAGCCCTTGAAAAAGGCGCTGCTATAATAGCCCTGGCCTGCCCTTACTGCTTCCTTAATTATAGGGATAGCGTGCTCAGTATGGACAAGGCAGAGGTTATTGAGGTTAAAGATATATCCGAGCTTGTTGCTGAAGCGATGGAATAAAAACAAGCAATGCTCGCCGCCCAATATACAGTTTAGTGGAGAGATAGATGAATCAAGAATCAGAATGGAAACCCAGGATACTTGGTTTTTTATGCCGCTGGTGCAGCTACGCTGGCGCCGATTTGGCGGGGACCAGTCGTAAGAAATATCCAGCCAACATAGAAATAATAAGAGTTCCCTGTTCGGGAAGAGTGGACCCCCTTTTCATCATCAAGGCACTACGATTAGGTTTTGACGGGGTGTTAGTCTCAGGCTGCCATCCCGGTGATTGTCATTATCAAACAGGTAATTACCGCGCCCGAAGAAGAATGGCCATAACCAAAAAGTTCCTCGAATATATAGGCGTCGAACCCCAACGCATTCAGGCCAGTTGGGTTTCAGCTTCAGAAGGGGGAAAATTCGCCGAAGTGGTTACCAAAGTAACAAAAGAGCTAAAGGAAATCGAGCCCAATCGATTATTTGACGATGAAGAATAGCGAAATCGAGCAAAGGTTACGCCAGGAAGCTAAGGCCTTGCTAGAGCAAGGGAAGGTTGATTATATCGTCGGTTATGAAGCAGGTAGCCTGAAGTTCACCACAACCCCTCTAATCACCAGGAACAAAGACGATGTTGAGCGATTGATAGTTAGCCCATTCATTGTGAATAACCTGAGTGTATATCTGGCCGAGATTAAGGGGAGGGTAGGCATTGCAGCCAAGGGGTGCGACAGCCGTTCCATCGTTAACTTGATGCAAGACAACAAGATAGCCAGGGAAGACGTTGTAATTATGGGCATTCCCTGTCCTGGCCTGATTGACCTGAAGAAGATTGAGCTTTTACTGGGCAAGGACAGAGATGAATTAGACAGCGTCACCAGAGACAACGACAGAGCAGTAATAACGATTGCTGGAAAGGAGAAGGATTTCCCAATTGCAGAAGTTCTTTTCGATAACTGCCTTGAATGCGAGTTCCCTGTCCCCCGGGAGTATGACGTTCTCCTTGGTGAGCCATGTGCTCTGGTTACAGGCGAAGTGAGCAAGAAGACAGGCATAAAAGAACTGGAAGCAATGCCACGGGGGGAGCGGTGGAACTACTGGAAAGAAGAATTCAGCCGCTGCATCAGGTGCTATGCCTGCCGCGATGTTTGCCCTGCCTGTTTTTGCCAGAGATGCTTCGTCGAGGAAAGTGAACCACAATGGGTATCGCCAACTCCGAAGTGGC
>Ga0265594_1002353_pt1 | contig 13646 bp, 14 predicted proteins | sample saktaG_11_FD_190147 | JGI IMG/M metagenome (GOLD analysis project Ga0265594, IMG submission 190147) | Saline water microbial communities from Sakinaw Lake, British Columbia, Canada - sak_2011_5_24_80m | ecosystem: Environmental > Aquatic > Non-marine Saline and Alkaline > Saline ... | reverse complement strand
TTATGCCTCTTCCTTTTTCTCACATTGTTTACGCAGATAAAATTTTGCAAACAAAATTAAAAAATCGTAAAATAAATAAACAGGAATATTTTATTGGTTCAGTTTTTCCAGATATTCATTTTTTGGCTAAAATAGATAAAAAACTAACTCATTCTCACATAAAAAATTCACAAATTTTACTTGAGAAAATTAAACACGAAAAAAATTCTTTTAAATTAGGAATTTTAGTTCATTATTATATTGATGAAAAAGGTGGTAAATACTGGTTTAATTTTTTTAATAAAAATTTTGATGTGTATTTAAAAAATTTGTATCCAATAGAATCTTTGCATAATAAATTTTTATTTGATCATTTTAAGAAAAATAAAATTATAAAAAAATATTTTGATAAAATATTAATTGATGAAATAAAAAATTACCCACTTACAAAAGAACAAGTAAGAAAATGGCATCAATTTATACAAAAAGTTTTATCAGAAAAAATAAATTATCAATTAATTTGTGATACAGCAAAATTATTTGGAAAAGATAAAAAAACAGGAGATATAATTTTTAAGAAATCTAAAGAACTTGAAAATAATAAAAAAATAATTCAAAAAATTAAAGATTTTTCTAAAGAATTATAATTTGGGCCGTTAGCTCAGCTGGCTAGAGCACCTGCTTTGCAAGCAGGGGGTCAAGGGTTCGAATCCCTTACGGTCCACCATTCTTCGCGCAGTCAACAACCAAAAAATAAAAGCAAAATTTTAAAAAATTAATTACGCTACAAGATCCTTCACTCCTAACAACACTAAAAAGTCGTTCAGGACCCGCCTGACAAAGTTTACTGGCGGGTTAGGCAGGCCTAAAAAAATGAAATATTTTCTTTCAATTTTAATAATTATAGCTGGTGTTTTTATTACGATTAAATCAGAGTGGATGCTCAAAGTTTTTGGTCGTGTTAATTGGTTTGAAAATAAACTTGGACTTTGGGGCGGGTCAAGAATGTTTTATAAATTTTTTGGAATAATTGTTGTGTTTTTGTCTGTGATGTGGATGACTGGTTTATTGCAAGAAATACTTTTATCAATTTTTTCTCCTGTTGGAAGTTTAGGAAATTAAATTTTTGTGTTTTAATGTTTTTGTGTTTTTTATAAAAGGGCACTTAGCTCAGTTGGTAGAGCATCTCGTTTACACCGAGAGGGTCAGGGGTTCAAGTCCTCTAGTGCCCACCATAAAAAATTTATGAAATATTTTCTTTCAATTTTAATAATTATAGCTGGTATTTTTATCACGATTAAATCAGAGTGGATGCTGAAAGTTTTTGGTCGTGTTAATTGGTTTGAAAATAAACTTGGACTTTGGGGCGGGTCAAGAATGTTTTATAAATTTTTTGGAATTATTATTCTGTTTTTATCAATTATGTGGATAACTGGCGCGTTGCAAGAAATTATTTTATCAATATTTTCACCTGTTGGAAAATTAGGAAATTAAAAAAATTGGGCGCTTAACTCAGTTGGCTAGAGAATCTCTTTTAAACCGAGAAAGTCAGATTTTATCCTGATTACTCAGGACTCTAGCTCACACCATTTTTTTATTACCTGTGGATAAGTCTAAAATATTTTTTATATTTTTTTACATAATAATTAAAATTAATTTTTAAATTTATTATATTTTGGCTAATATTAGAGTAAATATTAGTATTTTTATTTTTACACTTGACAAATATTTTTATGTGTGTTATACTAAAAACAGTTAAAAAATAAAAATATTTTAAATTGATCTTTAACAATATAACAAAAAATCTCCAAATAGTTGATTGGTTTTTTAAGTTCCTAATTTAGGAATTTGGATAACCAATTAACTAAATTTATTAACTTTTTTGAGGAGATTTGAAATGGAAAAATTAAAAAAAGAAACAGGAAAAATCAAAGAATATGTAATATTCAACAAAGTTTGGGGAAATTATCCTTCCCTAAAAACGGATTTAAAATACGAAAAAAAACAGGACAAAATGAATGAAATAATAATTTATAGTCCTGACCCTGTGTTGATGGATTCAAACGACTACCTTAATTCAGACAAAAAATCTGAAAGCAGGGTATATCAAAATCCTTTTGTTGTTTATATGAGTAAAGAAGCAAAAAAGGTGTGGGAAGAAAACAAAGGTAACAGAATAACTGTTGTCGAATTCCTGCGAGAGGAAATTAGATGGATGAGTTCAGACTCGTGGCACATTATGGCCAAAAAATTTAAAGAAATAACTTTGGTCATGCCATATGAAACCAATCATCCTAATAGTTTCAGTTTTAAGAATATGGTACCTCTTGGTGGCGGTTCTTTTACAAAAAATGGTGCTGCGATACATACTGAGTTTGGATACTACCTTGACTCAAAACCTCAAAATCTAACTGTCGAAAAGGTTGAGATAGATATTAATGAACAAGAATCACTGCAGGGGATGAAGGCAGTGACATTTGTTCGAGATTACATCCAATTTGAGGGAAAAAATTGTTGGTGTTATATTGAGCATCCAAGAGCAAGAGGTAAAATTCATAAAATTTATGAGGTGTAGGTTCAAATGCTGTAACGCTCCCTTAATTTGTCCATGAATATAAAAATAGTGGTGCGGAGCAAATACAGTGTTTCAAAACAAAAATAAAAAAGCTGTTGAGGATTGGGAATTGAGTGAGATGTAGAAGCTAACTCGGGTGATAGGGCGTTGAGTATAAATAATCTACCTATTAAAGCACAAGAATGGGTGTCGTTGCTGTCTTTTTTCATCTTGTGTGGCTGGAGTTTACCAGTGGAGAGAAATATTTTTATTTCTCTATTGAGCAACATGGGCTTCTGCCCAAAAAAATTTAAAGTGACTAATGAAAAAATTACAGTTGGTATCTTAGAACCCGGTTGGTCCCCGCCAAAAAGACCAGGGCATTTCTTACCCTTTCACATTTACACTCGGACAATGGTAACCGAGATTAAAAATATTACCATACCCGAAATGAGGAACAGAGAAATTCAAACATAGCCAGTTCCTTTCTTTTCTTAAATTTATTAAAATTAAAAATTTAGTAAATTTAAAAAAAGAATTATTAAAAAAATCCTCTCACAGTATTGTGAGAGGATTTTTTAATTAAAATAAAAATTAAAATTTAAATAAACTAAAATTATTTTTTATTTTGATTAACCTTTTTCATTATTCTAGATTTTTTACGCGCAGAAGCATTTTTATGAATCACATTTTTTTGCGTAGCTTTGTCTAAACTTTTAATTAATTTTTTAGAAAATTCTTCAATTTTAGTATTGTTGTCATTTTCTAAAGCTTTTTTAAAATTACGCAAAAGATAATTAAGATTTTTCTTAACTAATAAATTTCTTTGAGTTTTTTTTGTGGTTTGTCTTAATGCTTTTTTTGCAGATTTAGTTTGAGGCATATTTAGAGAAGATACAAGATACAAGCTCCAATTTCCAAAAATTTATAATTAAAATTTGAGATTTGGAATTTATTTGGAAATTGTTTCTTGGAAATTGGAAATTAATTTTTTTTGGTGCCGCGGGGCAGGATCGAACTGCCGACACCAGGATTTTCAGTCCTGTGCTCTACCACTGAGCTACCGCGGCAGATTAAATTTATTTTTTGATTAGCGAAGAATGGTGGGCACGCTGGGACTTGAACCCAGGACCTCCACCTTATAAGGGTGGCGCTCTTACCAGCTGAGCTACATGCCCGTATTATAAACTACTCTTTAAAATATATCAAATTTTTCAAATTAAATCAACTTTTTCTTGTTAAACTTTTTTTTTTAAGCTAAAATTAATCTTGTGAAATTGTTTTTTTTAAAAACAACATCTCACAAAATAAAATTATGCAAAATAATAAAAGAATAAATAATAATTTAAAAACGCTTTTGATTGATTTAAAAAAACAAGGTGTTTTAGATTGGGCTAAAAAATTGCAAAAAGAATTTTCTAAAGCTGAAATTTATTTAGTTGGCGGGGCAGTGCGTGATTCTATTTTACCCGCCTTCGCCCCTAAAAAATCCTACTGGACTACGGCGGGCAAGGATAAAAATAAAATTAAAGATCTAGATTTCGTGGTTAGAAATATTTCGTTTAAAAATTTACATTTTTTTTTAAATAAATTAGGTTGGGTTGAAGAATTAGGAAAAAATTTTGGTGTGTTAAAATTTAAACCTGAAAAAAAAATAAAAGACCCAAATTTTGAACCACTTGATATTGCTTTACCGCGTAGTGAAATGTCAACAAGTCAAGGTGGTTACAAAGATTTCAAAATTAAATTTAACAAAGATTTAAACATTAAAAAAGATTTATTGCGCAGAGATTTTACAATAAACGCGGTTGCGTTACGCCTTCCCGCCTTCGCCACTAACGCCCCTACTGGACTATGGCGGACAGGCTCTTGTGTTTTAAAACATAAAAAAAATTGTGGCAAGTTCCAAATTATTGACCCTTTTGATGGTGTTAGTGATATTAATAAAAAAATTATTAAATGCGTTGGAAAACCAGAAGAAAGATTGCAAGAAGATTACACAAGAATTTTGCGAGCAGTTAGATTTGCTTGTCAGCTTGATTTTAAAATTGAAAACAAAACTAAAATTGCGCTTAAAAAATTAGCGCCTCGTTTAAATGATTTTTTGCAAACTCGTGAAGTTAAAGTTAGAGGTGGATTTAAAAAAATTACTGATTTTGTTGCTCCGCGCGAAGTTGTTGCAAAAGAAATATTAAAAGCATTTTCAGAAAATCATTTAAAAGCTATAAAATTATACGACCAGTTAGGTTTGTTTAAAATTTTAATGCCTGAAATTTTAAAAATGAAAAAATGCGAACAACCGAAAAATTTTCACACTGAAGGCGATGTTTGGAAGCACACAATTTTAGCTTTACAAAAAATAAACAGTCCTGAATTTAAAAAATTTGAAAAAGAACTAGATAAAATAATAAATACGACAACAGTACAACACAAAAACATGAATACAAATAAAAATAAATTAGAATTAATTTTAGGTGTTTTATTTCACGACATTGGGAAACCAGCAACAATCCAAACTCCAGAAAAAGATGGAACAGACAGAATTCGTTTTAGCAACCACGATAATGTTGGTGGAAAATTAACTCAAAAAATTTGTCAACGATTAGTTTTATCTTCACCACCAAATTTAGGAATTAGTTGCGATAATATTTCTTGGCTTGTTAAAAAACATATGATTTTAATTCACGGACACCCATCAAAATTAAAATCAACTACAATTGAAAAATATTTTTTTTCAGATAAATATCCTGGAAAAAATTTAATTAAATTAACTTATCTTGATTCTTTGGCAACAATCACAAAAACAGGTCCAGTAAGCGTGGATTTAATTTTAGCTTTACTTACAAGAATTAAAAAAATGAAAAAATTAGTAAAAGAGAAAAAAGAAAAGCAAAATTTGCCAGCTCCTTTTTTAAATGGAAATGAAATAATGCAGATTTTAAAAATAAAACCTGGAAAAAAAATAGGAGAAATTAAAAATAAAATTAGAGAAAAACAATTAGTAAATAAAATTAAAAATAAAAAACAAGCTAGGCAGTTTGTGAAAAAATTAGGTTAGAATTAAATTTTCTCCCCTCATTTTCAAGCCTGCCTGTCCGGTAGGCAGGGAGGGGCTGTGGGGTGGTTAATAAATAAAATAATTTTGAAAATAAATTAGCCCTCTTCAGAGGGCTTGAGAAATTAACCTTGCCCTTTTAGGGCTAGGCTGAAAAAGAAAATTTTTTTTCTAAACCCCTAACCCTAAAGGGTCAGGTTAAAACAAACAGAAGCCCCCTTAAAGGGGGCTAAAATAAAATGTAAAAAGTAAAATAGTAATTTATGTTTTGGTGTTTTTGTGATATAATTAAAATATGAAACAGAATTATACTGCTAAAAAAATATTATCTTCTAAATTAGCTATTTTTTGTTTGTTAATTATTTTTATTTTATTAGCTAGTGTTATTGTTAAAAATTTAAATCAACAAAAAAATAATACAGAAAAAGCATTTGAACTTGAAAATGAAATTTTTGTTTTAGAAAAACAAAATCAAGAATTAAGTCAATTAATTGATTTTTTTTCTGAAACAGAATTTGTGGAAAAACAAGCTAGGGAAAAATTAGGTTTAGCAAAGCCCGGAGAAAAACTTGTAATTATTCCAGAACAAAAACAAGAAAATACAAAAACACAAAAAAACAAATCAATGCCAGAATTGTGGTTTGAATATTTTTTTCAGTAATCGCTCACCCGCCTTCGCCTTTAACAACCCTTTATTGCTTCGGCTGGCGGGCTTCTAGTTCTTTTAAATAAAAAATTTTAGATTAAAATTTTTATTTAAAAGCATTAAAGTTTAAAAAGCCGAAGGCGAGAATTGAACTCACGACCTTTGCTTTACGAAAGCACTGCCCCGCCTGCCATCGCCTTAGCCCTTTGTCAGATTCGAACTGACAACCTACGGTTTACGATACCGTTGCTCTACCAATTGAGCTAAAAGGGCTCAGGCTAGGGCGGGCAGGTCTACCAACTGAGCTACTTCGGCCAAAAAGCGGGTGAGCAGAATCGAACTGCCGTCTTAAGCTTGGGAAGCTCATGTTCTGCCACTGAACTACACCCGCAACTAAATTAATTTTAATATAAAAATTAGAAAAATAAAAATATGAAAAAAGCTTTAATAATTATTGACTTGCAAAAAGGTTTTATAGATAAGAGAACAAAACATCTGCCAGCAAGAACTAAGAATTTTATTCAAAGAAACAAAAATAAATTTGATCTTATTTTATTTACTCAATTTAAAAACAAACCCGACAGTTATTTTGTTAAAAATTTAAATTATCATAGTTTTATGAAACGAGCAGAATATGATTTAGTTGATGAAATAAAAAAATTTATTAATCAAAACAATCTTTTTGTAAAAAATACTTACAGCAGTTTTGTTGATAACAAAATTTTTAATATTTTAAAGGAAAACAAAATTACAGATATTTATTTAGGAGGAATCCAGACTGAAAATTGTGTTTTGACTTTTGCACGCGATGCGTTTGATCGGGGTTTTAAAATTATTGTTTTAAAAAATTTATGTGCTAATAATTCTGGAAATAAACTCCATAATGCAGCTTTAGAAATCATTGCAGAAAATATTGGGGAAGTAAATTAATTTTAATATAAAAAATATCAATTATCAAATAACAACTAATTTTATGTCAAGAAAAATTTTACTACTAATTTTATTAATTTTAACTTTTTTAACTTTTAATTTTGTAGAGGCTCAAACAGAACCTTGGACAAAAAGAGAGTGGAAATTATTTATTGATGAAGCAACAATTTTAAAAGGCTACACAGTTGTTGCAGGAGACAACGAATTTAAATTAGGTGTAGTGGACAAAGCAATTTCACAGTCTGCCACTGCGGTTTTACGAGAATTAAATGAAAGCTGGGCGCCTGTTGGACCAGTGGTTGACAAATTCGGAAACGAGTTAAATTACAAACGAGTTTCATCTGCTTGGGAATTTGATTTTTTAGGAGATCCAAGAATTGGTGTTTTAAACAAACCACTTTTTGTGGCAATTAAAAATCCTGAATTAAAAGATGAATTTAAAAATACAAAAATGCTTCGCAAACAAATGTTTTTTTGGGACGGAGGATCAAAAAAATGGAAACCTTTGCCTGGCACAAATGATTTAGAAAATAATTTAACTCGCGCTGTGATTCATTTGCCTTACGCGATTTTAGCTGTTTTTGAAATTCCAAATGAATTTGAAGCTTGGGCAAGTTGGTACGGAGACGCGTTAACTCCAAGTTCTGCTTACAACTGCGCGTCAAACAATTACAAAATTGGAACTTTTATTAAAGTTTGTCGTTTAGATAATTTGCAAAAATGTGTTAAAGTTAAAGTAGTTTCCACAGGACCTTTTGTTGATAACAGAATTGTTGATTTAACAAAAACAGCTTTTAGTAAAATTGGAAATCCAGGGGGAGGGGTTTTAGGAGTTAGAGTTGTGTCTTATTAAAATAGAAATTGAGAAATTGAGAAATTAGAAATTAAGGGATTAAAAAATTTTCAATTTTCAATTTTCAGTTCTCAATTTCTAAACAATTCTTAAATAATTTTAAAAAAATATATGAAAAAAAATAAAAAACTTTGGTTTAAAGCAAAATGGTATGGTTGGGGGTGGTATCCTTGTACTTGGCAAGGATTTACAATTACTTTATTATCAATTCTAATCTTTGTATTTGCTTGGACAAGGATTATGCAAGGAAAAGAAATTATAACAAACAGTTTAATAATAATCCTAGATTTTATAGCTCTTTTTATAACATGTTATAAAAAAGGCGAAAAACCAAGATGGAGATGGGGAATATAAAATAAGATATAATCAAAATTAAACAAAACAAGTTTAAGTTTAATTTTTAACAAAATAACATCATCTTTAAATAAAAAATAGTAAAAACTTTTCAGAGAAATATTTGAAAATTTTAAAATTAATTAATTGTTTGAAAATTGCCTGCCCGCCAGTGAGATTTGGCAGGCGGGAAAATTGATTACTGAAAATTATTTTATGATTCAATTTAGAAATGTATCAAAATTTTATAAACCCGATGTAAATGCATTAAAAAATGCTTCGTTCCATATTAAACCAGGAGAGTTTGTTTTTTTAGTTGGTCAATCAGGCACAGGCAAAACAACAGCTGTGCGACTTTTGATTTCAGAAGAACCAATTTCTAAAGGGAAAATTATTGTTGGCGGTTGGGATATTACAAAAATAAAACGCAGACATGTTCCGCTTTTACGAAGACAAATTGGTGTAGTTTGGCAGGATTTTAAATTACTTCCAAAAAAAACCGCGTTTGAAAATGTTGCTTTTGCTTTAGAAGTTTCTGGTTCCACAAATAAAAAAATAGAAAAAATTGTTCCGCAAGTTTTAAAAATTGTTGGGCTTGAAGAAAAAACAAACAGGTACCCGCAAGAATTATCTGGCGGGGAACAACAACGAGTTTCAATTGCCAGAGCATTAATTCACAGGCCAAAAATTTTAATTGCTGACGAGCCAACTGGAAATTTAGATTCAATTAACACACGAGATATTATTGATATTTTACAAAAAATAAATGAGTTTGGCACAACAATTCTTTTAGTTACGCACGACAGAGAAGTTGTAAATTCTTTGCATAAACGCGTGATTACTTTAGAAAATGGTACTGTGTCTGCTGATCAGGAAAAAGGAAGATATCTACTCTAAAATTTCCAATTTCCAAAAAAACAATTTCCAAATAAATTCCAAAAATCAAATTACAAAAAAATATTATAAAAATATAATTTTAATAAAATACTGAAAATTGAAATTTGATATTTATTTGGGATTTGGAACTTGTATCTTGGAGCTTTAAAAAATAAATATGTTTTTACTAACTTTAACAAGAATTATTAAATTTTCTTTCCAAAATTTTTACAGAAATTTCTGGCTGTCTTTGGTTACAATTACAATTATTATTTTAACTTTATTTTCTTTAACTTCACTTATTGTTTTAAACGCGGCAACAGACAACGCAATTTTGGCAATTAAAAATAAAATTGATATTTCAATATATTTTGAATCTAACGCAGAAGAACAACAAGTTAAATTAATAAAACAAAATATTGAAAAATACGATCAAGTTAAAGAAGTAAAATTTATTTCCGCAGAACAAGCTTTAAGCAAATTTAAAAAATTTCACGAAAACAACGAACTTGTTCAAGAATCTTTAATTGAACTTAATGAAAATCCTTTGGGACCAACCTTGACGATTAAAGCTGAAAATGTTAATTTGTATCCAGAAATTTTAAATAATTTAAAAAAAGATAAAATTGACGAGCTTGCGCAAGATATTGATTACGACGATAACAAATTAGTAATTCAAAAACTTGAAAATATTGGAAATAAAATTAAAACATTTGGATTAATTGTAAGTGGTTTTTTTGCTTTGATTGCGTTGCTTGTTGTTTTTAATACAATTAGAATTGGAATTTACACTCACCGTGAAGAAATTGGAATTATGAAATTAGTTGGCGCGTCAAATTGGTTTATTAGAGTGCCGTTTTTACTTGAAGGCGCGCTTTATGCAATTGTTGGCAGTGTTATTTTTTGGATAATTTTTTATTTAATTGCCGGAGTTTTGCAACCAATTTTTTACAATTTTTTTATTGATATTAATTTTAATTTAATGTCTTATATTTCAGGTCATTTTATTTATATTTTTGGATTTGAATTAATTGTAATTATTGTGTTAAATACAATTTCTAGTTTTATCTCAATTGGAAAATATTTAAGGGTGTAATTTTGCCGGATCGTCTAGTGGTAGGACGCCAGGTTTTGATCCTGGTAACCGGGGTTCGAGTCCCTGTCCGGCAGCCACGCTGAGCGTGGCTATTAGGATGCTTAGCGTCCAGCCAGAAAAAATATTTTGAAAGAATAAAAATTATTTATTTTTTATATTGTTTAATTTTTAGAGTAAAGTGTATTTTATAAAAAAGTTAATGAAACTAACTCTTCAAAAAACAATCAAAATCAAACCAACCAAGCCGTTTGCTTTTGATTCAACTTTTCATAAACCAGACCATTTTACTTCTGGTGATAATTTTTGGCAACCCGGGATTCGTTGGCAAACTTGGAATTGGCAAAAGACTCCTTTGGGAATTAAGTTCGTTGATAAGGGGACGGTTAGTAATCCAGTAATTGAAGTAAAAATATATTCAAAAAGTAAATTATCAAATGAATTTATTAATTCGTTGATTAAAGAAATTAAATATTCATATAGTTTGTGTTTAGATTTAAAAAATTTTTATAAAGAATTTAAAGATGATAAAACTCTAGGAGATATTATTAAAAAATGGAAAGGAATGCGACCAGGACATCCAAGTTCTCTGTATGAATATTTAATTATTGGAATTGTTTTGCAAAACGCCCCTATTAAAAGATCGGTTCAAATGTTTCAGATGCTACTTGAAAATTATGGCAAGTTGTTGGAGTTTGATGACAAAAAATTATGGTGTTTCTGGAATCCTGGTGATTTGGAAAAAGTAACCACTGATGACTTAAGAAAACTTAAAGTGGGATACAGAGATAAATCAATTAAAAAAATAGATGAGCATTTTGGAAAAGGATTAATAGATGAAATGGAATTAAGAATCAAAGACAGGGAAACACAAATGCAAGAATTATTAAAATTATATGGAGTTGGTCCTGCAACGGTTTGGTATATTTTGTTTGATGTTTTTCATCATTGGGACTTTTTCAACCATATTTCTCCGTGGGAACAAAAAATATATTCAAAACTATTTTTCAATAAAAATCCAGAAAACCCTGTGCCAGTTAAAAAATTATTAAAATATTTTGAAAAATTCGGTGAATACAAACAGCTGGCAGTTCACTACATTTGGGAAAATTTATTTTGGAAAAGAAAAAATGAAAATATTCCATGGTTGGAAAAGGAAATTAGATTATAAAATATATGAAAAAACTATTATTAACATCGGCAGCTTTTGTAAATCCTAAAATAGTGCAGGAGTTTTTAAGATTGGTTAACAAAGAACCAAATCAAATTAAAGTTTTATTTATCCCGACAGCAGCAATATCAGATGGGGCATTGCGTTATGTTAAATCCTCCAAAAAAGAATTAGAACATCTTGGTATTCAATCAAAAAATATTTTAGAGTTTAATTGTGATAAAAATTCAGATAATACTAAGTTAAAAGAAATTGATGTAATTTATGTTTGTGGTGGTAATACTTTTTATTTATTGCACAAAATACGAGAAAGCGGGTTTGATAAAAAAATTATAAAAATGGTTAATAAAGGAAAAGTTTTTGTTGGAGTAAGTGCTGGAAGTATATTGGCTGGACCGAATATAGATATTGCCAGCCCATTTGATAAAAATGATGTTGGCTTAAAAGATTTATCAGCCCTAAATCTAACTGACATCATTGTTTCGCCACATTATGTAGATGAAGAAAAAAAGATTATTGATGAATTTAGGAAAAAATATAGTAACAAAATTATGCCTTTAACAAATGAACAAGCTTTATTAATAGAAGGGGATAAAATAAAATTAATCTAAAAAATTTTTTAATCTTTAAAAACATATGCCTAAAAAAATTCTTTTAGTTGAAGATGAAAAAATATTATCTGAAATGTATCAGACAAAATTAGAACGGGAAAAATTTGAAGTTGTTAATGTTGAAGACGGTGGAGAAGTTTTAGAAAAAGTTAAAAAAGAAAAGCCTGATTTAATTTTGCTTGATGTTATTTTACCAAAAACAAATGGTTTTGATATTTTAGCTGAGTTAAAAGCAAATTCTAAATTAAAAAATATTCCAGTTATTATGCTAACAAATTTAGGGCAAGAAGAAGATATTAAAAAAGGAAAAGAATTAGGCGCAAAAGATTATATTGTTAAAGCAAATTCAACTCCTGCGCAAGTTGTTGAAAAAGTAAAAAAAATTATTTGATTTAAAAAAAATTAATTAATCCTGAAAGTTTTGTTTAACAATGGGATCTTTGGTCGTTCCTCCTCAGGACCCTCCTTCGCTAAAGCTACGGCGGGCAGGCAGGCTTAAAAAAAATGAAAGTCGGAATTGTTGGTCTACCAAATGTTGGCAAATCTACACTATTTAAAGCATTAACAAAAAAACAAGTTGATGTTGAAAATTATCCTTTTTGCACCATTGATCCAAACATTGGAATTGTTAAGGTTCCTGATGAACGATTAGAAAAGTTAGCTGAAATTTATAAATCAAAAAAAATAACTCCAACAGTAATTGAGTTTGTTGACATTGCGGGTCTGGTTAAAAATGCGCACAAAGGCGAGGGTTTGGGAAATAAATTTTTATCTCACATTCGTGAAGTTGACGCGATTATTGAAGTGTTAAGAGATTTTGAAGATAAAAATATTACACACATTGAAGGAGAAATTAATCCAGAACGCGACAAATCAATTATTCATTTTGAATTAATAATGGCTGATTTGCAAACTGTTGAAAAAAGATTAGAAAAAGTTAGTAAAGAAGCAAAATCAGGAAATGCTGAAGCGATAAAATTATTAGAAATATTAAAAATTTTAGAAGAAACTTTAAACAATGAAAAATTAGCAAATGAAATTAAATTAAATAAAGAAGAAGAATTATTAATTCGCGATTTAAATTTGTTGACTTTAAAACCCATCATTTTTGTAAGAAATATAAAAAGTCAGTTATTAGTGAGCAGTGAACAGGAATTAAAAAACACAATTTTAATTAATGCAAAATTAGAATCTGAATACGGTGAGTTATCTGACGAAGAATTAAAAGAATTAAAAATAAAACGAACAGGATTAGACAAATTAATTCAAGCAAGTTATAATTTATTAAATTTAATCACATTTTTAACAACCGGGCAAGATGAAACTCGCGCTTGGACAATTAAGCAAGGAACTAAAGCCCCGCAAGCTGCTGGAAAAATTCATACTGATTTTGAAAAAGGTTTTATTCGCGCTGAAGTTTGTAAATATGAAGATTTTATTTTTTCGGGCAGTGAATTAAAAGCAAAAGAAAAAGGGCTTGTGCGTTTAGAAGGGAAAGATTATATTGTGAAAGATGGAGATGTCATTTATTTTAGAATCAGCACA
>Ga0265594_1002352_pt1 | contig 13648 bp, 11 predicted proteins | sample saktaG_11_FD_190147 | JGI IMG/M metagenome (GOLD analysis project Ga0265594, IMG submission 190147) | Saline water microbial communities from Sakinaw Lake, British Columbia, Canada - sak_2011_5_24_80m | ecosystem: Environmental > Aquatic > Non-marine Saline and Alkaline > Saline ... | reverse complement strand
AAATATTTTTTCACCAATTTGGTAAAACTCATTTTCAAGGTATATTACAGCCAAATCTACTTCCGGATACACAAAAATCTTTTCATTAATTTTAGGATCAAAAATGCTTATATGAAAACCACCATCATCGTCGTGTCTTATTAAATAATATTTATCACCATCATTATGTTGTGTCTTTTTATCAGACAAGTCCGGCATGTTAATAACATGGGCAGCTGTGACCATCCGACACGGTGCAACCAAGAAGCCGGTACCGAGGGTTGTCCATTGAACAACTTCTTTTTCATTAATTATTGCAGTTCTTCCCCTAGCAATCATATAAACAGATCTCTTGAGCCACTTTACGCATTCAGAAAAATTATGAAAATTCTCTGGCCACCTTGGTGGCTTCTGTCCATTGTATACTTTTTTCCTATGTTTTTTAGACATATATATTAAATTATTTAACTGTGTATAACTTTATACTTTCGGGAAACTTTCGGGTATGGTATAATTATACTACCTTGCAAAAATAAGTCAAGATACATATCTAATAAATTATCCACAATATGGCCACTCCAACTAAAAAACAAAAAGAAATATTTGATTTTATCAAAAATTATATAGACAAACATAAATTTGCACCATCTTTAGAAGAAATTTGTTCTCATTTCGATAAAGCCATAGGCACTATCCATGAACATGTTGAGGAATTGGTAAAAAAAGGTTTTCTTAATAAGACCAATAACATACGCGGAATTGAAATAACTAAACATAATGAAACTGTATCAATACCATTAAAGGGTTTTATTGCCGCGGGATCTCCCGTTGAGGTCGTTGAAGAATATGAGACCATTACCGTACCTAAGCACTTACTCTCCAAAACTGGCAACCATTTTGCCTTGCGAGTGAAAGGTAGTAGTATGATACAGGAAGGTATTTTTGATGGCGACAATGTAATTATTAGAAAACAAAATACTGCAGACAATGGTGAAACTGTTGTGGCTCTAATAAACGGTAATGAAGCAACCCTAAAAAAAATTTATAGAGTCACAGGCGGTTTTAAACTCCAACCAGCAAACCCAACTATCCCCTCTTTTTTTGTTAAACAGGTAATTGTGCAGGGTAAGGTAATTTCTGTAATGCGAAATTACGAAACAAGACGAATTTTAAACGAACCATTAAATTTATTCACCTTTAATGAGGATCTGAAGCAAATTATTATCAAAACGCAAGAAGAAATAAAAAATAAATTTAAATCAAACAATGAATTTGAAACTTGGAAAAAGACCGAAGAAAAACCGGATCATGATAAATTTTGTCTTGAAACCACTTATACTTTTTTAAATGAGTTACTTCTGCTTTGGGTTTGCAAAGACAAACAATTAATAAAATTTGATACCATAGAAAACAAACAGTTATTAACCGCACTTAAAAAAGATGCACAAAAAATATACTCACACACCTTTATAAATAATATTTTTGATTGGTATGACCCCAGTGATATTTTATTATTGGAAATTACAAATATTTTTAATAAATACGATTTCTCACAAATCGATCGAGATATACTTGGTAAAATGTACGAGCAATTTATTACAAAAGAAGAAAGAAAAAGGTTGGGACAATTTTATACTCCGGAACCAATAATTGATTATATTTTGGACCAGACTGGATATATAAACAATATTGAGAACAAAAAGATTATTGATATATCGTGCGGTTCCGGTGGTTTTACGACGCGAGCGACAAATCGTCTTATTAACAAACTAAAAAAAGAACCAAACAAAGAAACAGTTATAGATAAAGTGATTGATAATATCTACGGTTTGGATGTTAACCCATTTGCTTGTTACTTGGCCGAAACCAATATTTTATTACAATTACTGGACTTAATTATTGAAGCCAAACAAAATAACCCAAAATATCAAGTTCCTAAAATTAAAATATTTCAAACAAATACAGTAGAAACACCTTCGTTATTAAGTTCCGATGAGCAAGTTATAAAAGATATAAAAAATAAATCCGGAAAATTTAAGGATGGATTTGATTTTGTAGTAGGTAACCCACCATATTTAGAAGCAAAAAAAATGGATAAAAAAACTAAAAAATTATGCACTGAAACATGCCCCAACATAGCGTCCGGTGCTTTTGATCTTTTTGTTTGCTTCATTGACAAAGGATTGCGCCTACTAAAAAATAGTGGCAAATTTGGCTACATATTCCCAAATAAATTTTTGATAGCAAATTACGCAAAAAAAATGCGCGAGGAATTATTATTTAAATACTCCATAAAAGAAATTATTGATGTATCTGAGTGTGGGGTGTTTGAAAATGTATCGGTCTATCCTGTAATTTTGATTGCTGAAAATAAAAAACCACAAAATAACACGATCAAAACGGCAGAAAAGATAAACAATACAAAAGAATTAGAAAGTAAAAATTTTATTACGAATGAAATTAAACAAGATATATATAAAAGGGATGATTTTGTATTTTTTATTCTACCGAGCGATAAAGGACAAAATGCTCTGCTTATGAAATTACTCAATGAAAAATACAAGACCCTTGATAATTATCTTACTATAAAGTGGACTATTTCATTTCATGCTTCTGGTCTGCGAGAAAAATTTTTATTTCCTGAAAAACCGCAATCAGAATTTGCAAAAAAATTAATCGGTGGAAAATCATTCGCTGGTAATGATGACATAAACAGATATAATTTAAAATGGGGCGGTTGGTGGATTGATTACAACGAAGAATTGGCTCGCAAACATAAAAATCAACTCCCACCGAAAAGTTTGTTTGAACAAGAAAAATTGATCATCTGCCAAAACTCATTACGTTTGCGCGCTACTTATGACAATAAGGGATACTACTGTAAGGATACATTTTTTGTTGCCTATCTAAATGATAGTTTAAAAAATGATTATGATATTAAATTTTTTCTTGCATTATTAAATTCAAAATTATTACATTACTACTACGGCAACATATATAAAGGTACCCATATTGCAGGTGGTTACCTGCATTATCTTATTGGTTATCTTTACAGTATACCCATTGCTGTGCCAACAAAAAAACAACAATCGGAAATTATTGCTTTGGTGGATAAATTATTAGAAACAAAAACTAAAGATGAATATACCAAGCTTGATCAAAAATTAGATAACTTTATATATAAATTATATTCATTAACAGAAGACGAGATTAACATCACCAATAATTTTATTTAACAATAAGATGTTTACAAAACAACTCATCTATAAAATCAACCAACTTTCCAACCTTTTCGTAATTTAACTTTTTATAAAATTTTTTATTCCAAATAGGTTTTGACGACGATCTTTTCCCGTCAGTTAAGATAAAAACTGCGTCAACCCAACCTTCATCCTCAATAAACTTTTTTGATGATTCCTTTGCAGCGTCTTCAATAGACAATACTACACAGATTAAATTTGCATCATAATATTCTTTTAGCAACCTAAAATCAGTGCTGGCACGTGCATAATAACAAGAATCAAGGTAGGACTTTGATTCAATAGCCAAAACAAACTTATCTTCAATATAACAATGTTTATCTACATGAGCATTAAATATATTGCCATTTTTATTAACACATTTTTTTATATCCGATTCCCCCTTTTTAGGTTCAACGGGTTTAGAAATACCTGAATACAACTTTGCCACTTCCATCCACGCAACCTTGGCCAATTCTTCACCTAAATCCCCCATTGACTGCCTAATTTTTCCGCCAACATTATTTCCGCCAGAATATCTTGAAACTAATTTGATTGTTTTAATATAAAACGCATCAATTTTTTTTATAATTGCTTTTCTATTTTCAATAGTAATTCTACTTTTGACCATAAAATTATTTAATAAAAAAATTAAGATTCTTTTTGTATAAATCAGCAAAAACTTTCAATTCAATAATATCTACTCTCTGTTCGCCGGCCTCAACTTTGGAAATATAAGATTGTGGCTTTTTGATTTTTTCCGATACTTTTTTTTGTGTTAAGTCAACATTTAAACGAGCCTGCTTGAGGCGTTCTATAACTTGCTGATATTCGTTTGTGTGTATTGTTTTAGGCATATACACATTATATATTCAAATCGTGAATATTCAAAGTTTGAATATTAAGATATAATACAATTGACCAAAAAAGGTGGAACGGAGACGACCAAAACATGTCGTTGTTATGGGGGGGACCGTACGAAATCGTCGCTGGAAATTTGGAATTTCTGGAATTTAGAGTGGGGAACGGGAATTCCCGCCCACAGCCCACCTCCCAAGGCGGTCATGAAGGCGTGCACAGCGAGGTGGGTGGGCCTTGGGCTCAGAACCCGTCGCTCAACCTTGCCTGCCCGCTATAGCCAAACAGAGCGGAATACCAGAATCGAACTGGCGCCTCAACCTTGGGAAGGTCGCATACTACCATTATACTAATCCCGCACAAAAACCCCCGATATCTCATCGGGGGAAATTTTTATTCTACTACTTCTACGGCTGGCTCACCGTCATCACTCTCCCCTGTTTCTGAATCAATTGCTTGATTATCTACTTCCTCCGTTTCTGTGTCTCCTACAATCTCTGTATCTTCTGCATCATCCATATTTTCTCCAACTTCTTGAGTATCATCAGCACTGGCCAAAGTTTCAAATGGATTATGAATATTAATCAAAATTTTAACTTTGGCAGTCTTTATTTGTTCATCCATGAAAGAAACAAAATCACGTACATAACGTTTGTCTGTCAATTTTACAATGTGATAACCAAATTCTGTTTCAACCAACTGATCACTCAATTGACCTGGTTCTAAGGCAAAAACAGCTTCTTCAAATTCTGGTACCATCATACCTCTACCAAACCAACCCAAATCTCCACCAACGTCTTTTGTACCATCTGAACCATATTGGGTAGCCATTTCAGCAAAATCAGCTCCGTCTTGAATTTGTTTCAACACCTCACCGGCAGCAGTACGAGTATCTTCATGATTAGTATTTGGATCAAATTGAAATAAAATGTGTGAAGCCTGTACTTGTTCTTGGGCTTCAGCATCACTACTATCCACTGAAGTTTCTTCAAAAGTCTTTTGTAATTTCTGTTCCAGCAATAATGGTTTGACTACTTTATTAATATATTTTTCCAAAGTCCAACCATAACGAGACATTAATTCATCTTCGGCTGCTTGTTCGTTCTCAAATTGTGCCAACAATTGGGTTTTGGTTTCAGCTACGTCAGTATCCAAAACTTCCACATCATAATCTTTGGCAATTTTTGCAATCAATTTATTGGCCATTAATCGACTTATTACTTGATCAGAAATATCTTCTTCACTTGGTTGAGCTACATCGGTTTGTTCAGAATAAAACTTTTTTAAAGTCTGTAGATCATCCATATAATCTACATAACTAATATTTAACCCATTAATCTTGGCAGCTGAAAGATTGAAAGTCTTGGCAACATTCAAAGCAAAAGATGAATCAGACACCTTTTTTACACTATTTATACCATAACCCAGCACAACCAAAACTGCTAGGATTAAAACCACCACGATACCCAACGCAAATGCTTGCCACATTGACTTTCCCCCCCGTGTCTTTGTGGGCTTGTTTTGTTCTTCCATATCTATATATTATTTAGCGAAGCTTATTAAATTAGCTTCGTATATTAATTAATATCTCTATTAGTGAAATAATACCACCATTTGGTAGGATTGTTCAAGACCCGGTTTTCCACATCCCCTTTCTCCCCCTTATTTTCAACCTCAACTTGATTTTTTATTACCACCACATTTTCACCCGGTTTTTTCATATTCAACTCGGTTCTAGCTTTTTCTTCCACAAAAGCATCAGACGTAACATACTTTAAAATTTCCATTGATTCTAATTTTTTATGTTCTAGTTTTTTTACATCATTTTGCAAAGCTTGTATTTCTTCTTTTACTTTATAATCTTGATAATATGCCCTACCATAACCAAAAGTAATCAACATAAAACAAATAAACGCCGATATCAGAAATAAACGTGAACCAAAAAAACGCCTAAAAGTTGATTGTTTTTGCTTTATCATAACTGTATTATAGCAAACTTACAAAAAAATGGAAGCTCTCCCCCTATCAGGGGGAGCCGACACGCAGTGACGGTGGGGGTCTGTTGTTATTCCAAAGAATGTTTTAATAATCAAATAAATTTAAAATAGTTGTGTTTAATATAACATAGATAATACAAACTCTACAGTGTTAGCAGACCCCCTCACCACTTCGTGTGTGCTCCCCCTAATAGGGGGAGAGCAATTAATATTTCGTTAATATTTCGTTAATATTTTTTATAATATTAATTTTCAACACTTTCCTCTTCTTCAAATTTTTTCTTTAATTTTCTAGCTCGCTTGTAAACTCTGAGCAAATCTTCATAATCCAACTCGTAAAGCTTATCAATAATGGCTTTGGCCACATCTCCGCTAAAATCATGGGAATAACGCGCCAGATGACGTTCTCTAATTTCATTAATTTCTTGTTGTAAAAAAGTTGGTTGTTTTATTTTATCAACAATAATTTGGACTTTACCATTACCAGTCTGAATAGTTAGGTTGCCAAAACGAAAAATAGTCCCCCAAAATCCCTTTATCCGACCCATAATATCTTCTACTTGATCATAGGGCACATCAGAAATAATTTTATCAAAAAAACCCCGCTGATCAATATCAATTAAACGATGGGTAGTAATAATCAAAACATTTTTTTGCCATAAAAATAAAGTTCTGATGATTGTCAAAACACCCAACACAACTGGAACAATAAACAATGTTTGTCCCCACCACCCGTGCTGAAACAACCAAAACATAAAGAAAAACGGCACCACAAACAAAATTAATATCAACAACCACCACCAGAAAAAAGTCACTCCATATCTTCTAACGACTGACAAAATTTGTTCGTCTTGTTTGAGTTTTATTTTGTTTTCTGCACTCATAAAAAAATTTTAGTTTTATAGATACACAGATTAAACTAATTTAACGGATTAGAACGAATTTACCATTAAGCCAAATTCGTTAAGATTAGTTTAATCCGTTAAATTCGCGTATCTATTTAATTCACTTTTAAAAAACCACGAGCAACTTCTCTATCATCCCAAGGTATCATTTTACCACCAGCTACACACATCGCCTGCTCACTACCTTTGCCAGTTATCAAAACCAGATCGCCTGTTTCAGCCATTTTTAGAGCTTGGGCAATAGCTTCGCCTCTGTCCAAAACTTCAAACAAGTTTTTATTTATTTTTTTACCAACTGCTTTGGCACCAGCGGAGACTTGTTTGATTATTTCCATCGGATCTTCATCATATGGATCTTCATTGGTGACAATAAAAACATCCGCTTGCTCACCCACCAAACGACCAATTTTTTCTCGTCTGGCCTTGTCTCTACCACCACCAGTGGAACCACAAACATGGATTACTCGTTTGGGATTAATTAATTTTACCACTGAATAAAGACCTTCTAAAGCGACGGGTTCAAACGCATAATCAACAATCACCTTAAAACCTTTTTCTTCTGCTTCAGAAATAAATTCCAAACGTCCAGGAGCTGGTTTAACTTTATTTACCGACTCTTCTATATCTGACCAACTAATATCCAAAACCCGCAAAACTGAAATTCCAGCCAACAAATTCATTACATTATATTCTCCATAAAGTTTTGGAATAAATACTCGTTGACCAACGGTAAAATTTAATCCACTAGAAGAGGCTTTTATATCATTAGCTGATAAATGATAAATGATGGATGATAAATATTTTTTAGTTAATTCTATTTTCTCATCAGCTCTATCAAAAACAATTTTTTTATCAAAATTAAACTGCAAAAATTCCTCAGCATATTTACAATTTCCATTAACTATAGCGACTTTTAAAATTGACTTTTGACTTATGACTTTTGACTTATGACTTGAGGCGTAGCCGAATATCCCCAACTTCGCTACTTTGTAATTTTCAAAACCACCATGTGATTCAATATGTTCAGGATAAAGTCCAGTCAAAATCATCATGTCATAATTTATAAAACGATGTCTAAATTGTAAATAACCTTCTGAAGTGGTTTCAACAATCGCAATATCGCATTTGGCATTTACCATTTTACGCAAATATTCTTGTATCTGCATCTTACCAAGCATTGTCATTTTTTGATCATTCAATTTTTCTTGACCAGCAATATAAAAGTCAACCGTTGAGAGGGATCCGACTTTGTAACCCTGATCTTCTAGCATTTGACGCAAAAAATGAATAGTACTGGATTTCCCCGTCGTACCAGTCACCCCAATTACCAATAATTCTTCCGAAGGATTACCATACTTAAAAGCCCCATACCAGGCATAGAATAAATGCAAAATATTTTTTAATTTTTTAGGAATTAACTTTCTAAGTAAAATTTTCATAAAAAATTTATAGATACACTACTTTCTCAAACTCAATTCATAAACAACTGACTCTAATTTTTGAGTAGCTTGTTTGGCTTGATCAAATTTGGTACGTAAATAACTGGTTAAATTAAATTCAATTAGCTCACCAATTATTTCCTCGGCCGTGATAGCACATTTTTTGGTAACAATAATATCTCCGTTGGTGGCAGACTTTATGGCATAGCGATAAAGCTCGCCGGGGACATCACACAAACCAGCCAAATAAATTTCTCCCGCTACTGGCAAACTTTTTATTTCACCAATTTTTCCACTGTCCAAAAAATTAAAAAAACATTTGGCTTCCACATATTCTTCCAAAGCTGCCTTGTAAGAACCTTCCTCCAAAATTTTTGGAGTGGTTTTATATTTTTTATTTATGTCTGTCAAAATTTTTTCTACCAAATTAATTTTTTCTATTGCTTCTTTTTTGTTATCACGATGCAAAGAAAAAATTGCTCGCTTGGCGTGATGTAGAGCATCATTTGATAGTCCAATTACCTCTCCACGCTTACTGTGATAAGCATGCAAATCTTTTTTTATTTTCCCCAAATATTTTTTGTCCATCATAGTATTATATATAATTAATTAACTTTATTATTTCTTAAAAATAAACCCTTAATCACTTCTATCAGGAACACATTGAGCAGGCCAAAAACGAGTAAGACTCCCCAGTGTTGCCAAGTAAGATTAACAGTTTTGAGTAAAAATTGCAACGGGGGGAAATAAACCGCACCAATTAACATTAACCAACCAAACAAAACTGCTCCAGTCAAATAATTATTAGAAAAAAGATTAGTTTGCCAAATCATGTGACGCATACTTCTAACTGAATAAATATAAAACAAGGAATCAATGCCCAAACCAACGAAAATAATTGTTCGAGTTAAAGCAATATCGCCAGTGTGTTTCCAAAAATATAAAAACATACCAAGTAAAACAAAGTTTGATATTACTGAAATAATTAAAATCATAACTTTCATTTCTTTATCAATAATTGATTCATTTCTTTTGCGTGGTTTTTCCGACATGTTTTCTTTTTCACCGCCATCAAAAGCCAAAGCCATATTGGGGAAAGAATCTTCAATCAGATTTACCCACAAAATCTGGGCTGGTAAAATTGCCAGTGGTAATCCCGCGACCAAACTTCCAGCTATCAAAACCACTTCGGCCAAACTGCCTGATAACAAATACAAAACTACCTTTTTTATATTTTGATAAATACTTCTACCCTCTTCCACTGCCGAAACAATCGTATTAAAATGATCATTAAGCAAAACAATATCAGCAATTTCTTTGGCTACAGTAGTCCCCGAACCCAAGGCAACGCCGATGTCAGCCCCTTTTAATGCTGGTGCATCATTTACACCGTCACCAGTCATCGCCACAACTTCACCATTTGCCTGAAAAGCTTTGACAATACGAATTTTATGTTTGGGATCTACCCTAGCAAAAACATAAACATCACGCACTGCCAATTTTAATTCCTCATCAGTTAATTTTTCTAATTTTTGGCCATCAAAAATTTGGTGGTCATCACTCGGGATATCTAATTCTCTGGCAATGGATTGAGCCGTACGGACATGATCACCAGTAATCATCACTGTTCTAATACCCGCCTGTTTGGTCTTGTTGATTGTTTCTCTCGCATCAATCCGCAAAGGATCGGACAATGCCACCAAACCAACCAAAACTAAATTATCCAAATCAGTTTTTTTCAACTCCTTACTTTGTTCATCTTCTTTTTTATAAGCCAAAGCCAAAACTCGTAAACCCTGTTTAGTCATTTGTTCTTCTTCATTTTTAAACCACTCTAATTTAGCTTTGGTCATTTTTTTGGCCTTGCCTAAATCTTCATAAAATTTACACTTACTATACAACATTTCAGCCGCGCCTTTGACATAAATAAGTGACTCGTGATCAATATTATGTTTGGTCACCATAAACTTATTTTTGCTATCAAATGGAATTTCATCCACGCGCAATAAAACCTGATCCAACAAATGTTTTTCCAAACCAACTTTCATTCCCGCATAAATAAAAGCCGTATCAGTCGTATCACCAACAAAAACCCACTTATTTTCTTCATCTTCTGGATTGGTCAAAATACCATCATTACACATAATTCCAATCCGCAAACCCAAAATTGCATTTTGATGCCTCTCCTCTTCTTTTAAATTAACTAATTTTAATTCCTCAAAATTCAAATCATCGTTAGATGTCACTAGTCTAGTAATTCTCATCCGACCTTCAGTCAAAGTACCAGTTTTGTCAGTACAAATCACTGTCACTGATCCCAAAGTTTCGGCAGCCAACAATTTTCTTACTAAAGCTTTTTTCTTCAAAATATGTTGCATCCCTATGGCCAAAATTACTGTCATAGAAATTACCAAACCCTCAGGGATAGCCGCCACAGCCACAGCCACAGCTGTTTCAAACATTTCCAAAAGAGTATGGTGTTCTGATTTTGAAAAAACACCCAAAGCAAAAATAGCTAGTGAAATTAACAAAACCAAAAAACCAATCTTTCTTCCCAGACTAGATAATTGTTTTTGTAATGGTGTTTTGTCTTCTTTGGTTTCTTTGACCATTGTCGCAATCTTACCAATTTCAGTATCTTTGCCAGTTGATATCACCACCACCTTGGCACGACCATTTACAATTGTAGTTCCCTTAAAAACCATATTCACCCGATCGCCAATGGCCAAATTATTTTTCAAAACTTTAATATTTTTTTTAATTGGTTCAGACTCGCCAGTCAAAACTGATTCGTCCACTTGCAAATCAACTTCATAAAAAATTCTTCCATCAGCCTGCACCTTTTCTCCGGCATCTAAAACCATAATATCACCGGGCACAATATTTTGGCTATCTATTTGCATCTGCCGACCATCACGAATCACAATGGCCTTGTACTCAATCATTTTATTTAATTTGCTCAAAGCCTCGTTGGCTTTATATTCTTGAAAAAAACCAATCAAAACATTTACCAAAACAGTAATGGAGATCACACTCATATCGACAAACTCACCCATAAAACCAGAAATAATCCCCGCTACAAGCAAAATAATAATAAGTGGACTTTTCCATTGTTCAAAAAAAATACCCAACTTAGTCGCCTTTTCTCGCGACTTGGGTAATTTGTTTTCACCGTATTTTTTCAAACGATTTTCCACATCAGATAAACTCAAACCTTTTTCTGAAGTTTTTATTTTAACAAAAATTTGTTCAATAGCTAAATTGTACATAAAAATATTAAGTGGTTAATCTATATTTTAATTTTAGCAGAAAATCAGTTAAAAAACAAATTTTTGTGATAAAACAAAAAGACCATCCTGCCTCCCTGTCCAAACTCTAATATATTTAGAATCTAGACAGGTTGGGATGGTCTTTTATGTTGCAAAAGAACGTCCTTTCCTGCCCCCTTAGGGATTGGATGTTATTTGCGTCGCAGAAGTGCGACAAAAAAAAGAACAGTCGGTGGGGAAAAGATGGTGGGAGATGTGACTGTCTTATATAGCTACGGATGTTGATTTGGGCTGGCGATGTTTGTTCACAACCAACCGTGCTATATAAAATATGGCAACAAATGAGGTAAAAATCAGCCCAAAACCAAGCGCGACTTCACCCATTGAACTGGCAATTGTGGGTGTTAATAATGCAAACATCCCAGAGAGCCATATCAATGGGTTATCTCTTTGTTGATGAGTTTCTACCTGTGAAACAAAAAATATCACAATATAGCTGCAAACTGGTAGAAGATCAACAATCATCATCTTGCTTGGAGGGACCAAGACATTTACCAAGAACAGAACAGGAATCCACAACAACGACCTTCGTTTGAGTAGTCTCTTGAACATTGTGAGATACAATACCAAGAGTGTGGTGAAGACTGGAATTGAAATCGAAGACATGAGGACGGCAGACTGCATTCCTTCACCTGAGTATTTGATGAAGAATGTGGTTGAGACCAATCCAAACAGACTACAAACCAGTAGCATAAATTCTCTGGTATTCTTCTTTATCATGACGATTCCCCCTTTGATAATAAAAAGTGCAATCCAGCGCTAACATCGTGCTAGCGAAGGATATGGTTATAGTATATACCAGTCAAAAATATTATTCAAATATAAATCCCCAAAAGAGATTTTGCTCTAATTTATTTATATAAAAAAACAAAGTCATTTTTTTGACTTTGTCTTGTGTGATCCGGCCGGGATTCGAACCCGGGACCATCAGCTTAAAAGGCTGTTGCTCTACCAGCTGAGCTACCGGACCATGTTATTATTATAGGATATATTTTTTATAAAAATACCTAGCAAATAATAACTGCAAAAATTATACATTATTTAAAAAAATATGTCAACAGCTTGTGTGTGGATTTAGAAAATGGTACCATAAATATGGTTAACAAAATAATTATTATGCAAAAAATAAAATCTGGGATTTACCAACATTACAAAGGTGGAGAATACAAAGTCCATTTTGTTAGCAAACACAGTGAAACTTTGGAAGAATTTGTGGTTTATGAAGCACTTTACGACAATCCGACAAGCAAATTCTGGATCCGACCGATTGAACTATTTATTGATGAAGTAGAATGGGAAGGAAAAACTATGCCACGTTTTGAGTTTTTGAGTGAGAAATAAATATTTATCCCCTCCTTGTGGAGAAGGGGCACCTCGTCCCGATGGGGATCGGGACGGGTGGGGTGGTGCTCGCATTAATATGAGTTTAGTAATCCCATAGAAGCAAACTACCCCGTCCCCGATGCGAATCGGGTCCACCCCTCCTTCGAAAGGAGGGGACAAAAACCATCCCTCGTCCCAACAAGAAAAATAAACAAACACTTTTCAAAAATAGAACAAAAAATGACCCCGAAAGATCATCTGTATCGCTGTACTAGTACAGTGCAGAAATTTTTAATTTAAAATTTGAAATTTTCAGAGAATACTGATACTCCGTGAGTATTAAATAATTTTAAATGTTTTAATTTTAAAACTATTTTTTAGTGTGTCATTGCGAGACCTGATTCGCATCAGGGCGAAACAATCCCAGACTAGTAGCAACGTTGCTAGTACACTGGGATTCCTCGCAATGACACGCTTTTATTAATTTCAAATTATTTTATAAGCCACTCCACCACTCCCAAAATATCCTCATCTTTGGCAATTGGTAACATTTTTTTTATTTGCAAAGACATTTGCTTT
>Ga0265594_1002351_pt1 | contig 13664 bp, 10 predicted proteins | sample saktaG_11_FD_190147 | JGI IMG/M metagenome (GOLD analysis project Ga0265594, IMG submission 190147) | Saline water microbial communities from Sakinaw Lake, British Columbia, Canada - sak_2011_5_24_80m | ecosystem: Environmental > Aquatic > Non-marine Saline and Alkaline > Saline ... | reverse complement strand
ACGCCAAGATTAAAGGGATGATGATTCAGGAAATGCTACACGATGGGTTTGAGCTTATACTAGGCTATGACAATCATCCCATATATGGTCCTTCGGTAATGTTAGGACTAGGAGGAATATTTACAGAAATTTTTAAGGATGTTGTATTTAGAATTCTTCCCATAACTAAAGTAGAAGCTTATGAAATGATAGATAGATTAAAGTTTTCAAAAATTTTACTAGATGGTTATCGTAACATTGAAAAGGTAAATAAAGATATGCTAGCAGATGTTATTTATAAAACTAGTAAAATGGCAATGAATTTAACTTCAAGTGTGGACTCTTTTGATATAAATCCGGTAATAGTTTGGGGAGAACAGTACAGGATAGTTGATTTTAAAATTGTCCCTTTAAAAGAGAAACTTATTAACAATAAAGAGAAACCAAATATAGAGAATATTGATAAATTTTTTAATGCAAAATCTATTGCCTTACTTGGTGCATCTAAAATTCCTGAAAAAATTGGGTATATTATTTTAAATAATCTATTAAATAATGGTTATAAAGGAAAAATATATCCCATAAATCCAAAATATAAAAAAATTGAGGGAGTTAAAACATATCCTTCAATACTGGATGTTAAAGAAAATATTGATCTTGCAGTTATGATTATTTCATTAAAAGCAGGCCCTTGCTTTTTAGAACAATGCAAGAAAAAAGGTATAAAAAATATGGTAATAATATCAGGTGGAGGCAAGGAAGTTGGGGAAGCCTCTCTGGAAGATGATATAAAAGAAAAAGCTGCTAAATTAGGCATAAGAATAATAGGCTGTAACTGTTTAGGTGTTTTTGATAGCTACAGCAGGGTTGATACATTATTTCAACCATATAATGAAATGATAAGACCTAAAAGAGGTGCTATTTCGTTTATAACCCAATCAGGTACAGTAGGTATAGCATACCTTGAAATGATTGAAAAATATGGCATTAGTAAATTTATAAGTTATGGAAACAGGATTGATGTAGATGAGGGTGATTTAATAAGTTTTTTAGGAAATGATCCGAAAACAAATGTAATTGTCGCATACATTGAAGGATTAGAGAAAGGTAGAAAGTTTTTTGAAGCAGCAAAAAAGACTTCACCTAAAAAACCGATAGTAGTATATAAAGCGGGGAGAACACCTCGAGCTTCCAGAGCATCTTTTTCTCATACAGGGTTTTTAGCAGGTACGTTCAATGTTGTAAGTGGAGTTATGGACCAAGCAAATATTATAGCAGTTGATAATTTTGAAAGCATGTTAGCAGCATCAAAAATTCTTTCAGTTAAAAAGAGAACAAAAGGAAACCGAGTATTAACTGTAACTAATGGAGCCGGGGTTATTATACAAGCTATGGATAGAATTGGAGAAAAAAACAAATTAGAATTAACTGAATTATCAGATAAGAGTAAAAATATTTTAAAAAGTAAAATGCCCTCATATGTAGCAATAGGAAATCCTATAGATCTCACGGGTTCTGGAACTAATAAAGATTATGAGATGGTCTTAGAAACATTAAAAAATGACATCAATGTTGATATAATTTTAGTATGGTTTGTTTTTCAAGTAAAAACTATAGTTGAGGGGATAAGTAAAATTTTAGAAAAATATTTTAAGGAAAGTAAAAAACCTATAATATATGGAGCTAAGGGAGGAGAATATACTAAAAAAATTGGAAATAGCCTTGAAAAAAACAGAGTCCCAATTTTTTATTCGGTAGAAGAATGGGTATCAGCTGCTGAAGCTGTAAGTTATAAAAAGTAAAAAAAGATTTTTAAACAGTTTGAATTCCTGGTCCCTGTTGAAATCTGGTTATTATAAAATACTGATTTTAGGTTACAATAGATTCAAGACAAAATAACCATCTCTGGATTTTCAATCAGTTCAGTTATTTTCTGCATAAACTTTGCTAATTCAGCTCCATCTATTATTCTATGATCGAAAGATACTGAAATCTTTATAAATGATCTTTTCTCTATTCTATTATCCACTACTGCAGGAGCTTCATATATCTCTCCTATAGCAAGAATTGCTGCCTGTGGTGGATTTATTACAGCCCCGGAGGATCTAATTCCAAACATACCTAGATTGATAATTGTAAAAGTCCCATTAGCCATTTCATCAACCTGCAGTATACCCCTTTTTATTTTTTCTATAAGCTCAATCCTTTTTCTTGCAATATCTAATATACTCAACTTATCACATTTAAAAAATGTAGGTATTATCAAACCTTCCTTTACATATACAGCTAGACCTATATTTATATCATCATATATAATATAGTTATTGTTCTGTAGTGAAGCATTTATTTCTATATTCTCCCTTAGAGCGATCCCGCATATTTTAAGCAAAAAATCTGTATAAGTTACTCTTATATTATAAATAGACAGTATTTTTTCTTTGAACTTTACCTGCAATTTTAAAAGATTGGTGATATCAGCAACTATGTTTTGTACGGAGTGTGGGATAGTTGACTTAGATAAACTCATTCTTTCAGCTATGGTCTTTCTCATACCTTTTAACGTAGTTGATGATTTTACAGTTATCTTCATAGGTATTCCAGCTATTGGTTCTTCTTTGTTCTTTCCGATAGTTTCTACCTTTTTATCTTTTATAGGTGTATTTACCTCTGGTATTTGATCATCTTTTTCACCTATATAAGCAACAACTTCTGTTACAGGAACATCCTCTCCCTCTTTTCTTAATATCTTTTTTAATATTCCTGAGTGGTATGCTTCTACCTCAAGGGATACCTTGTCTGTCATTACCTCGAATAAAACATCTCCTTTTTTAATTATATCTCCTTCTTTTTTATGCCACTTCTCAATAGTCCCGGATTCCATAGTAAGTCCAAGTTTAGGCATTATTACATCATCCATTATTCATCCCCCTAGCAGGTCAATTAATCACGTGACCTGATTTAAATCAAATATTTATGTTTAATATTTTAAAATTTCTATCTCTTTATTTATCCCAAGTATGATACCTTCTGCCATAGTTAAAAGCTCGTCTTCACCTGGATAAACAAATACATTATTTGTTAAAAATTTTATATTTGAAATTATAAGATTAATAAAAGTCTTTGAATAAGCTAACCCTCCAGTCAAAACAATTCCATCAATTTGACCACAAACAGGAGCTGATAAGGATGCTATATGTTTAGAAATCTGATATGCCATTGCATCAATTATTATTTTTATTTTTTTATTAGTGTTTTTTTCGTATTTCTGCATTAGCTCGGCAAAATCACTTGTACCAAAATATGCTACTAACCCGCCATGCCCATACACCATGTTAAAGCTCTCATCATAATTTAAATTATGATCAAAAATATATCTTAAAAAACCACCTAATGGAAGTCCACCAGATCTTTGAGGGGTAAATGGACCTTCACCATCTACACCATGATTTACGTCAACTACTTTGCCATTCTTATGTAAACCGATAGTTATTCCACTACCAAGGTGTGCTACAATTAAAATTACTTCATTGTATTTCTTCCCTAGTTTGCTTGATGCAATCATAGCCACTTTTTTTTGATTTAATGCATGAAAAATACTTTTTCTCTCAATAGCTGGATGACCACTTATCCTAGCTACTGGTTCCAGTTCATCAACACATATAGGATCAAGTATGTATGATTTCTTTTTATATTCACAGGCATAAGAGTAAGCAATAATTGCCCCCAGATTTGAACTGTGCTCCCCATATTTTGCTTCTCTTAAATCTTCAATCATTTTACTATTAATTTCATATAACCCACTCTTAAGAGGTTTTAAATAACCTCCTCTACCTATAAAAAAATCAATTTCTAAAAGATCAATATTATTCTTCTGAATAAAGTAATCAATTGATTTTAATCTAAAATCTAATTGATCTGTAATTTTTTTAAATTTAACTAATTCCCCTTTATCATACCTTATTATCTCTGAGCTTATAAGTTCTTTATCTTTAAATAATCCTATTTTGGTTGACGTGTTTCCAGGATTAATGGCTAATATCTTGTAAATAGATATACACCTCTTTTTAATATATTTCTCATCAAATCCTACCTCTATATATTTATTACAATTATGTCCCCGGCCAAACTAAATTTTGTAATTTTGCTTCAAATACTTTTAAAGATTTAAGCCCTAAGTTTATTTCTATAGCTACTAAAAAGTATCCTAAATTTAAATAAATAAACTTTCCTGTTCCATTCTTTTTAGCTGCATCAGAGCTATTCCTGATATTGTAACTACTTCTATGGGAGCACATCCTCTTGACATATCATTAAACGGTATTGGAGAACCTTGTATAATAGTTCCATAATAATATGATTTTGCAAGCCTCTGGACAGCCTTTATGCATATATTTGCTGAATCTAAATTTGGAAATATTAATACATTGGCTTGTCCTGCAACTTCACTATCACCAAACTTAACTTTTGCTACTTCTGGAATTACTGCAGCATCAAACTGCAGCTCTCCATCTATTTTTATATCATGATTTACCTTTTTTACTTTTTTAATAACTCCTCTTATCTTATCTATTTTTTCACCTTTTGCACTACCTTTGGTAGAGTAAGACAGCATGGCAATTTTTGGCTCACCATTAAAAAGAGCTTTTGCTGTCTCATAACTTGAAAGTACAATGTCAATCATTTGTTTTTCGCTAGGTTCTGGTATTACAGCTACATCTGCAAAAAGAAACTGACCACCTAATCCATAAGGACAATCAGGAATAATCTGCATTACTGCTCCACTTAAGTATCTTTTTTTATCTCCTGTACCTATTACCTGAATGAGCGGTCTCATCATTTCCTCAGTTGAGCTAATCGAACCGCTTATTCCACAATGAGCATCACCTGACTTTAGCATTAGTGCAGCAAAGTAATTAGACTGGCTTACCAGTTCTTCTGCCTTTTCTTTAGATATTTCTTTTTGCTTGCCTTTAAATATATTTATTAGCAGGTTCTTATAGGTCTCAAACTTACCGGACTTGGCTGGTTCTATTATTTCTATTGTGTCTTTATTTCCAAGCCCTGCATCCTTTATATTTTTCGATATTATATTTTGCCTTCCCAGTAATACTGTTTTGCTCCTGTTATAATCTTTAAATATTTTAAGTGCATGAGCCACTCTTTCATCCTCACCATCAACATAAACAATAGTTCTTTCATAGTCTCCTATAGAAGACACCATGAAATCCTCAAATTCATTAGCAGGAAACTTACTCTTTTCCACTTCTTACCCTTCCTCTTAATTTAGGACTTTTAAACTAATTTTCTCTCAAAGATATTAGTAATTGTAGATACTATCTCTTCTTTTGTTGCCCCAGATGTAAATATCTCATCAAAGCCTAACTCTTTTAGTTCTCCTACATCATCATCTGGGATTGCTCCTCCAATTACAAAGACTTTCTCATCTTTAATTCCTTCTTTTTTAAACTGGTTTATGAGGTCACCCCCCAAAGTAAGATGGGCACCACCTAGTGAGCTAACACCTATAATATCTGCATCTTCCTGGATAGCTGCCCTAATTATCTCGTCTGGCATTGAGTTTCCTATATAAATTACCTCCATACCAGAATCTCTTAAGTATTTTGCAACAGTAAAAACTCCTCTGCTATGAACATCAAGTCCTAGTGTAGACAGTAAAACCTTAATATTTTTTCTCATTATATTAAATCCTCCAAATTTAGAGTTTAAAGTATTAAAAGAATACTGGTGGCTTCCATAGCCCATATGCTTTTTTAAAAACCTTAAAAATTTCGCCTTCTGTGCATCCAGCCCTTGCACATTCAACAGAGTAAGGAATAATATTGGTACTGCTTCTGCACGCTTCCTCTAGACTTTTTAAAGCATCTTCTACTTTCCTACTGTTTCTACTATCTTTAAGTTTAGCCAATTTTTTCTTCTGCCTCTCCTCAGCTCCCTTAGGATACTTAAAAACATCTATAGGTGGTGTTTTGTAAGAGGACTTGTAACAGTTATATCCAACTATTTTTATATCACCTTTTCCCATCTTGGCCTGTTCGCTGTGAAAATAATTTGCTACTTTTCTATGAATCCAGCCGCTCTCTATTGCTTTCACATATCCACCCAGTTTTTCAATTTCAGAAACCTCATCTAAAATTCTTTTCTCAATATCATTTGTAAGTGCTTCAATATAGTAAGAGCCTCCCAGAGGGTCTACCACTTCTGTTACTGCGGTCTCACTTTGTATAATCTGCTGTGTTCTTAAAGAAAGCAGTGCAGACTCTTCAGTAGGAACTGCATAAGCCTCATCATATGAATCCACATGCAGTGACTGGGCTCCACTAAATGTTGCCGACAAGGCTTGCAGGGCTGCCCGTACGATATTATTTAACGGTTCCTGCCTTGTTAGGGTAAGCCCTGAAGTTTGAACATGGCACCTCATCCACATAGATCTTGAGTCTTTGGCATTGAATTTGTATTTCATTATTTTGTACCAGAGTCTTCTGGCTGCTCTTATTCTTGCAACTTCATCAAAAAAATCATTTGAAATTGACCAGAAAAATGCAAGCCTTTTTGCTATCCAATCAGCCTCATATCCTCTTGCCAGCAAGGTTTCTATAGTTTGAATACCATTTGAAATAGCTACTGCCATCTCAGTTATACTTGATGTTCCAAAATCTCTTAAGTTATAACCATTTAGGGTTATAAAATTCCAATTAGGTACATTTTTTCTGATAAATTCAACATTATCACATTGTATTCTAAAGCAGTCACGAGGTGGGATGTATTCTGAGCCACTCCTTACAACTTCTTCCAGTGTAATATCATTTTGAACACTCCCTCCTAACTTATCCCATGGGATGCCTCTTCTTTCAGCTGCTACTAAAAACATTGGGAATAGGATTGCAGTATTTGAAGGATAGTGGGTTACTATAGAAATAGTTATATCTTCAAGCGGTATGTCCCTAAATAGTATGTCCATATCGCTGCTTGAGTCTATAGCAACTCCTGAGGTTCCTACCTGTCCTTTTGATATAGGATCATCTGAGTCATACATTTGTACTGTTGGTATATCAAAAATAACAGAAAGTCCCGTAGCACCATTTTTTATCATAAACTTCAGCCTCTCATTTGTATCTTCCGGTCCTCCAAACCCATTTATTTGTCTTATTGTAAACTTTTTTCCTCTATACATATTTGGGTGTATCCCTCTTGTAAAAGGAGCTTGGCCGGAATTACCAAGATCAGATGTGTAATCTAATTCAGAAATATCCAGTGGGCTATAAATCATTTTTCTAGGTATCTCAGAACCTAGGGTAGTTTGTGGGGTAACAGTCCAGTTGTCTCTATCATATTCTCTTACACTACTACTTTTCCAATTGTTAAACTGTTTTCTTATTGCATTTAAAGCTTCTTTTGAAAATAAGGGATTGATACTGTTTTTTTCTGTCTTTTTATTTATTATTTCCTTTGTAGTTGCTTTATTCATGCGTATCTCTCCTCCTAATATTTAGCAACTTATTTTTTAAAGCTTAAAATTTTACTCAGTATTTTTTCTGCTACTGTATAAGGGTCACTGCTACTGTCAGTTAAATCCTTTACCAATTTTTTAAATAAGCTGTCGCTTTCAAGTCTTAAAAAAACAAGGCTAGTTATGTAGTCACTTATAATTTCCTTTAAGTCCTCTTTTGACTTTTTTTTAAAATAGATGTTAAACTTGCCTGTTTTCTTAAGGCAGTTTTTGTGATCTAAGATTCCTTTGGTAAGTTTGCCAACACCCTTTCCGTTGATAGCTTCGGTTAAATAAATACTTGGGGTCCATGTTCCATTATCATTTACCTTGCTTTTGCTATCATCTATACTAAACATACTTTTAAGGTCAGACTCAAGTTCTTTAGCATTGTCTCTATCTGCCTTATTAATAACAAAAATATCTGCTATTTCTAGTATCCCTGCTTTTATAATTTGGATATAGTCACCAAAACCACCAACCAGGACAACAACTGTTGTATGAACTAGATTTTTTATTTCCACTTCAGTTTGTCCAACACCAGCTGTTTCAACTAAGATAATGTCTTTCCCCATTGCATCCATTACTGTAATCATCTTTGACGTGGCCTTGGATATGCCTCCCCGCCATCCTTTATTAGGCAGGCTTTTAATAAAAACATCATCATCGGAGGAATGCTTTTGCATTCTAATTCTATCTCCTAAAATTGAGCCACCTGTAAAAGGACTTGTTGGATCAATAGCAATAACACCAACAGTTTTATTACTTGACTTAAAATAATCTATCATTACATCTATTAATGAACTTTTCCCAGAGCCTGGTAGACCAGTAATGCCAATAACATGTGAATTTCCTGTATGAGGATAAAGAAGTTTTAGTTCACCTGTAGTTTTAATATCATCTTCTTCAATATACCGCATCAGCTTTGCTGCGGCTTTTATATCTTTTTTTAATACTCCGTCTGCTAGATATCCCATCAAACACTCTTTCCTTTTATATGATTCTTAGTTGAAAATAATAGATAAAATTATTTAATCTCTAAACGTGTTAAAAATTTTCATTCAGCTTATTTAATATCTACTGACTTAATTTATATATATTAAATACATCTTCCTTGGATAATTTCATGAAGTTTCCAAGTGGACCATTTTCAGTAGCTTTCCTGGACATTTCATCAAATCTATCACTATTTATATTCAATTCTTTTAAACTTACCGGCATTCCTATCTGCTTAAAAAATTCCTTCAATCTTTTTATACCTTCAAAAACCATTTTTCCTTTATTGTCAAAATCATATTCTATATTCCATACTCTAACCGCAAATTGAACGAACTTTTGTATATCTTTCTTATATACATATTTCATCCAGGCTGGAAATATCACCGCAAGGCCTGCACCATGAGCAATATCATAAATACCGCTTAGCTCATGTTCTATATCATGAGAACCCCAATCTCCAATTCTTCCAGTTTCCAGTAGGTCAGTATGAGCAACTGTACCTGTCCACATAATTTCCGCCCTTGCGTTATAGTCATCTTTCTTTTTTAGTACAACAGGAGCATTTTTTATCATAGTTTTTAATGCTGCCTCACATAATCTATCAGTCAGATCAACATTAGATACTGTTGTAAAATATCTTTCCATGATATGTGCCATTATATCTACTACACCACATGCTGTCTGGTAAGGCGGTAAAGTATATGATATTTCAGGATTTAATATAGCAAACCTTGGCCTTATAATGTTATCAACATAAGGTCTCTTGTATGAACCTTCTTCTTTGGTTATAACAGAACCAGGGCTTGATTCACTGCCGGCAGCAGGTATTGTTAAAACAACTCCAACAGGAAGTGCCTTCTTGGCTCTTTCTTTTCCTGTGTAAAAGTCCCACACATTTCCGTTGTAATTTACACCAATTGAAATTGCCTTAGCGGAATCAATAACACTACCTCCGCCTACAGCAAGAATTAATTCAACCTTATTTTTACGACATAATTCTATGCCCTTTCCTACCATACTCAATCTGGGATTAGGCTTAACTCCAGCAAGTTCTACTATTTCTATGCTTTCTTCTTTTAGTAACTTTATGATCTTATCATAAAGCCCATATTTTTTAATACTTCCTCCGCCATAATGAAGAAGTATCTTATTTGTCAATTTTCCTACCTCTTTTCCTACAAAAGACTCTGTACCCTTACCAAATATTATTTTTGTAGCACACTGAAATCTAAAATTCTCCATATTAACCTCTTTGTATTATAATTTTAAATATTCTTTTATTTCATCCAGGACACTATCTTTATTTGGAATCATTGCTTTTTCTAAAAACGGAGACATGGGAACAGCCATATTTTTTGATGCAATTCTTTTAATAGGATAATCCAGGTAATCAAAAAACTTCTCATTTACTTGTGAACATATTTCTGCTCCAACTCCACCTCTCAATACTCCTTCCTCCAAAATAATTAATTTTGATGTCTTTTTTACAGACTCACCAATGATATCAATATCCAGTGGTACTATAGTCCTGGGGTCAATAATTTCTACATTCAACCCATATCTATTTTCTAACTCTAATACAGATTCTTTAGCTACATTTACCATATAAGACAAGGCTACTATAGTTAAATCACTTCCCTCTTTTATTATTTTTCCTTTTCCAAATGGAATTGAGTACGCCTCTTCGGGTACTTCAGATTTAGTTTTATATAGTTTTTTATGCTCAAAAAATAATACAGGTTCACCAAGGTTTATTGAAGTTTTTAGTAGCCCTTTTGCATCATAAGCATTAGAAGGCACTGCTATTTTTAGACCTGGGATACTCATAAATATTGATTCCAGGCACTGTGAATGATGAGGACCAGTTCCATTACCAGAACCACCGGGAAGTCTAACCACAAGATTTAAGCTAAACTGATCGCCAGACATAAACTTTACTTTTGCAGCTTGATTAAGGATGCCATCAAAACAAATAGCAATAAAGTCCTCAAACATCATTTCAACTATAGGCTTCATCCCCATTAGAGCTGCACCGATACCTGCACCTAATATGGTATTTTCTGATATGGGAGTGTCTATTATCTGGTTTTCTCCAAATTCTTCAAGCATTCCAGTAGATACACCAAAGCAGCCTCTATAACCTCCACCTACATCTTCTCCAATTAGCAAAACGCTGCTATCTTCTCTCATTTCCTGGCTCATGGCTTCTCTTAAAGCCTGGCTGTATGTAATTTCTCTCATTTATTTCCTTCCTACTGCTCCATAGAATCATCAAAAGTTGGATAATCACTAGCCAGTGCAAATTTTTCTGCCTCAGCAATTATTTTATCTACTTTTTCCTTTACACTTTTAATTTTACTATCTTCTATATTGTTTTTTTTCAATTTATCTATATATCTTTTAATTGGATCTAATTTTTTCCATTTTTTAACTTCTTCTTTAGGCCTGTAAGGTCTATTATCAAAAGCAGAATGGCCCAGCCATCTGTATGTATAACATTCAATTAACGCTGGTCTCTTTTCCTTTTTAACTTTAGATACCAATTTTTTAGTTTTTAAATAAACCTCTTCTACATCATTTCCATCTGCAGTTTCAGTTATAATATTAAAAATTTTTGCTTTTTGGTTAATACTAATATTACATGTATCTGAATAATGTGTACCCATACCATATAGATTATTAACACATACAAAAACTATAGGCAGATCCCATATATCGGCAAAATTTAGGCCTTCAAAAAAAGTCCCCTGATTTGATGTTCCGTCACCAAAAGAGCACATAACTACACTATCAAGTTTTTTTAATTTAATAGAAAGGCCTACCCCAATTGAAATTGGAAATTGTGCTCCCAGTATTCCCTGTGCCCCTAAATTATTATTTTCTCTGTCATATGTATGCATAGAACCAACTCTTCCCTTGCATAAACCGGTTTCTTTAGCAATTATTTCAGCTAAAAACTTTTTAGGGTCGGCCCCTTTCGCCAGTGCCTGTCCATGACCTCTATGTGTAGGCATTATATAATCACTCTTATCTAAAGCTAGAACTGTACCCGCAGCTGTTGCTTCCTCACCAATACATAAATGAACAGATCCATGTACAACTCCCTTTTTTGCAAGATCATATACTTTCTCTTCAAACTTCCTGGCTAGGAGCATTTTCTCTAACAATTTTAGTGATAAGTCTTTATCCAAATCCACTTTCTATATTCCTCCTTCATGCATTTATACATTCTATAACCTTACTTAATAAGGTAATTAGGAACTAATTACAAAATATTTAATATAAAATTAATTTCAATATTTAAAATATATTTTATACTATTTTAAAAAAAAAGTCATCTTTCTTATACACTTTGTTTACTTTTTTTATCATTTTTAAGTAAATCAATTTTTAACCCCAAAACCCCTTTACTTCTTATTAACTTATCCTACTTTGGTAACTATGGTCTATCTTAAATAAAGAATTAGAACCTCTCCTGCATTTTTGCCAATAAGCTAAATATTTTTCTTTCTTCTAAAGCCTCATACATCTTACAGTAAATACTATAAAGTTCATTGTATATTTCTGTATTTTCTTTTATCGGTTCATATTCTTTATCAAATTTAACCATTTCAAGAACTCCTTCTTCTATACTATTAAAAGTCCCAATACCAACACCCGCTAATATTGCTGCTCCTAAAATAGCTGCATCTGTTACTTTCAAGGTTTCAACTTTACGGTTATATATATCAGCTTGCATCTGATTCCATAACTCGGATTTTGTAGGACCACCCAATATGCGAATTGTGTTTATACTTATACCTGAACCAAGCATAGATACAATCATATCCTTTACGCCAAGGGTTATACCTTCGATAAAAGAACGGGCAATACAGCCTCTATCGTGAGCAAAAGTTAAACCAGCTATTAATCCTCTGGCATCAGGATTCCACCTGGGTGCTGTTGCACTGGCAAAATAAGGCATTAAAATCAATCCTTTTGAGCCAGGTGGTACCTTTTTGATTAATTCATTTAAAACTTCATATGCATCCTTTTTGTATATAGATGCATATGCTTTTTCAATTATTGCTATCTCATCTCTGAACCATTTATATATGCTAGCTGCGCCAGCTTGATATCCTTCAAGCTGCCATTTCCCATAAATAGCATGTGATGTAATCATATTTTTTTCTTTAGGGTCTCTTAGTGGTTTATCCAGATATGCTATTACATTAGCTGCAGTTCCTATAGATACAGACATGTATCCATTATATACGATACCAGCCCCAACAGCTGCACTGTTTTGATCACCTGCTCCTACACACAGAATGGTTCCTTTCGCAAAGCCAGTTTTTTGGGAAACTTTTTCAGAAATTACACCTATCTTCTTGCCAGAAGAAATTGGTACAGGAAGTAAGCCTTTATCAATATCAAATAGACTCAGTAATTTGGAACTCCAGGTTAATTTATCAGTGTCCATCATTCCAGACATGGCAACATCAGGTATATCATTATAATATTCTTCTGCCCCAAATGCTTTTAGGGCAAAATCTTGAAGCTGAACTACCTTATTAACTTTTCCCCAGATTTTAGGTTCATTTTTTCGTACCCATAATATTTTTGGTAACAGCCATGTAGTATTATTTGGAAGACCGGTAAGATTATAATAATCATGATTAGAAATTTTGGATTCAATCTCTTTTACTTCAGTATTCGCCCTGTTATCCTGCCAGGATATCATGGGCCTTAGGATATTACCCTGCTTATCTATAAAGATAGTGCAACTTCTTTGAGAAGACAGGCCGATTGAGCTAATGTTTTCTGGATTTATTTTTGACTTAGCTACTGCTTTTCTACATGCATCCATTGTGCTTTCAATCAATACTAAAGGATCTTGTTCAACCCAATTTGGTCTGGGATATGAACAGGTATACTCTTTATAAGCACTGGATATTATATTACCTTTTAAATCAAATATTGCTACTTTGGCACCAGTTGTACCGATATCTATACCAGCTAGATATTTATCACTCATTTACCCCCCCAATATTTAGATAATTTATTTTTAAAATTTAATGAAAATTACTTAATCGGAAAGTACAGATTCTATAGTAATAGAATCTGTTATCAATATATCCGGGATTTTAGTTTCTAATAATCCCTTTAATGCTTTAACTTTTTCTTTTCCAAAACCAATTAT
>Ga0265594_1002349_pt1 | contig 13674 bp, 11 predicted proteins | sample saktaG_11_FD_190147 | JGI IMG/M metagenome (GOLD analysis project Ga0265594, IMG submission 190147) | Saline water microbial communities from Sakinaw Lake, British Columbia, Canada - sak_2011_5_24_80m | ecosystem: Environmental > Aquatic > Non-marine Saline and Alkaline > Saline ... | reverse complement strand
TTTTTTGCCTGCAATACAAAAAGAATTATTAGAAAAAAGAACCGCAATAAAAAAACAATTAAAAGAAGAAAAAGACGAGAAAAAAAAGATTTCATTAAATGCAAGACAACATGCACTAAAAATTCTGTTAAATAGTTTTTATGGTTATTTGGCTTACGAAAGAAGCAGATGGTATTCTTTTGAATCAGCTAAAGCAGTAACTGCTTGGAGCAGACATTACATTAAAGAAATTGCATTAAAAGCAGAAAAAAACGGTTTTATTGTAGTAGGCGGAGACACTGATTCAGCTTTCATTAAAATTCCTCAAGGAAAAACAAAAAAAGACGTAAAAGAATTTGTTGAAAAAATAAATTCAGAACTGCCTGGAGTAATGGAATTAGAATTAGAAGGATTTTTTAAAAGAGGACTTTTTGTCACAAAAAAAGAAGGGACTGCAGCAAAAAAAAGATATGCAATGATAGATGAAAAAGACCATATTAAAATTGTAGGATTTGAATATGTCAGAAGAGACTGGAGCGGAATAGCAAAAAACACTCAAAAAAAAGTAATTGAATTAGTTTTAAAAGAAGGAAAAACAATAGAAGCAATAACAGAAGTAAAAAAAGTAATTGAAAAATTAAAAGAAGGAAAAGTACAAAAAAAAGATTTAGTTATTTTCAGTCAAATAAAAAAAAGAATTGCAAACTATGATGCAATAGGACCTCATGTTAGTGCAGCAAAAAAAGCAATAAAAAAAGGAAAACAAATTGGAGTAGGAAGCATGATAGGTTATATTATAACAAAAAACGGGAAAAGCATTTCAGATAAAGCAGAAATAGAAGAATTTGTTTCAGAAGGAAACTATGATTCAGAATATTATATTTCTCATCAAGTAATTCCTGCAGTAATCAAAATCATTCGAGAACTAGGTTATTCAGAAGAAGACTTAATTCAAGGCGGAAAACAAAGTAATTTAAGTTCTTTTGGCTGACAATCTTTTAATGTTTTAGTTACAACTAATTTTAAGTGATTTAAATGGAAAAAGAAGAATTTGAAAATTATGTTAAAGCAGGAAAAATATTGAAAGAAGTACAAGAGACTGCAAGAAAAAAAGCTAAAGTTGGAGTAAAATTATTGGATTTAGCTGAAAGCATAGAAAAACAAATAATTAATTTAAAAGCAGGAATTGCTTTTCCAGTTAATTTAAGTGCAAACAATTTTGCTGCACACTATACTCCTTCATTTGACGACAAAACAGAAATAACAGAAAAAGATTTATTGAAAATAGATATTGGAGTTCATATTGAAGGATTTATTGCTGACGCATCTTTTACAGTAGACTTTACAGAAGAAAACGGAAAATTAATTGAAGCATCAGAAAAAGCTTTAGAAAATGCTTTAAGCATGATTAAAATTGGAACAGAATTAGGAAAAATAGGGGAAGAAATAGAAAAAACAATTACTTCTTTTGGCTTTAAGCCAGTTAATAATTTGACTGGACATGGATTAATGCAATATATGGCTCATTCAAGTCCAGCAATACCAAATATTTCAAAAAATGATTCAAGAACAATAGAAGAAGGAAAAGCTTATGCAATAGAACCTTTTACTTCAACAGGACAAGGAAAAGTAAAAGAAGGAGCAAAAACAGAAATTTTTGAGTTCGCTAAAGCAATTCCTTTAAGAAACTTGGATGCAAGAAAAATACAACAAAAAGCAATAGAAGAATATAATGGATTACCTTTTGCTGAAAGATGGTTAACAAAAGAGTTTGGAGAAACAAAAACAAAAATTGCTTTAAGAGAATTACTGACAAAAGGTTCAATTAAATCTCATCCAATATTAAAAGAAGATATAGGAATAATGGTCAGCCAAACAGAACACACAATAGTTGCATTCGAAGGAAAAATTGTAATAACAACCAAATGAAAAGAATTAAAAAAACAAAAACCCTATTTAATTCAATGAAAAAAATAATTTTAGTTTTATTTGCATTACTATTCATTTCATCTGCTTATTCTCTTTCAGTTAATTTGACTGTTGCTCCTGGTTCAGGAAACGAACCAGTTGATTCAATTTTAACTGCAAATGTAAGTGATGGAACTTCTCCTTATATTTTTGAATGGGATTTTGACGGAGACGGAACAATAGACGCAACAACAAACAGCCCAGAAAATGAAGTTGACTTTACTTATATGGCAGGCTATTATAAAACAACAGTTAAAGTAACAGATGTTTTAATGGAACAAGCAGAAGACACAAGAGACATTTCAATAAGAACTGCAACAGCCAACTGGCTTCCAATAGCAAACTCTGGCGGCCCATATGATGCAATAGAACCAATAACCGAAACCCTTCAATTAAATGGAAGCGTCTGGGATCAAGGAGAAACTCCTGATTCTTTATGGGAAATCAAAGAAATAAAAGGAACTCCAGACTGCACTATAAGCAATCCAATAATACTAAATCCAATACTTGTCTGCAATCAAATAGGAAAAATTGAATTAACTTTAACTGCAACAGACAATGAAGGATACACAGATTCAGACTCAACTGAAATAACAATAAGAGAAATCCAAAAAACAGATTTAATTAATGTAGTTGAAATAAAAGCAGAACCAGAAATACTAAAAACAGGAGAAGATTTAATTGTAACAGTAACAATAAGAAATGCTTCAAATGTGAGCCAAGATTTCCAAATAGATTATGAAATAAAAGATTTTACTACAAACACAACAATAATGACTCAAACCCAAACGCCATTAAATATCGAAGCATACGACCAAAAAGATTTTGTTTTAACAATAACTTCAGTGGATTTTGATTCTATTGGAGGACTAAAACCTTTAGAAAATTATTGGGTTTATGCTACAGCCACTACAATAATAACCCCCCCAGAAACTCCAGAAACAAATACTGCATTAAATACTAGAAGAGCAATATTCAGTTTTAGTGAAATAAGAACATTACAGGTTCCAGAAACAAATTTAATTGGAATCTTTTTTGTATTATTGCTTTCAATGGCTATTTTAAGGAAAAGATAAAATTTTAAACAAAAAAAACCTTTATCATTTAAATGAAAAAAATAATTTTGTTTTTTGTTATATTGTTTTCACTTTCAGTTAATTCATTAAATGTTTCATTAGACTTAAACACTTATTCAGGCAATGAACCATTAGATGTAAATTTAACTGCAACAATATTAGAAGGAACCCAAACAAAAACATGCATTGACAATAATGACTGCGGAACAGAAAATGATAAGCCAGAAACATTTCAAATATGTGGTCCTTGTGCAAACGGTTCAACAATGCCTTGCACTACAATAGAAGATTGTCCTGGAACACAAACTTGTTCAGGAGGTACATGGGGTTCTTGTATTGATGACCCAACAGACGAATGTCCATTAATAGGGCCAACAATTTTTGTAGAACAAATTACCCCAATAGAAGACATTACAATAACACAAAATACTCCTTTTACTTTTCAAACAAAAGTAAAATGTTTAGGAGGAGACTGTGGAAACATTACTGCAACATTAGACCCTGAAATAACAAAAGAAGTTGAAACAGGAACTGACGACGCATATATTTACGAAACAACAATACAAACTGCAACAGTATATAACAGAATCGGACAGTCATCCAGCATTGGGCCATATACTGCCGGACTGAGATTCAACAGCATAAGCATTCCAACAGGAAGCACAATAGATTCAGCGGCAATAGCGTTAAATTCTAGAGATACTGAAACAGGGATTCCCTTAAATGTAATGTTCAGGACGGAAATAAGCGAAAATCCTGCAACATTTTCAACTTATTCTGATTTTGCTTCAAGAACAAAATCAACTTCTTTTGTTGAATGGAATAACGTCCCTGCATTTACAACAAACACAATTTACAATACGCCGGATTTAAGCTCAATAATACAGGAAGTAATTGACAGTAGTTACTGGGACGAAGGAGACAGCATAGTTATATTTATTGAAGATAATGGAAGTGCTCCAGGGGCAAGAAGAAATATTAAAAGCTATGATTTTACATATGAGGCAGACCCTGAACCAATACTAACAATAAATTATTCTGTAAGTGAAACATTCAAAGGAGTAATTCCAATGAATTCAGGAACTCCATTTTATACAACAAATTTGAATCCACAAACTTGTTCTAATTTATTAGAAGGAGAAGAATGCATTAATACCTGGAGCGTAATGCCAACAGGAACTCTTGGAAATTCATATGAATTTTTTGTGGATTATGTTCCCGAAGATATTGGAATAACCACGAAAAGAACTTCAACATTGAATTTGACTATTGGAGCAGAAGAAAGTTGTGTTGATTCAGACGGAGATTTATTTAACGCATATAATTCTGTAAACTGTTATTCTGGAACAGACTGCGATGATTTAAATCCAAATGTAAATTCAGGAGAAACAGAAATATGCGATAATGGAATAGATGATAACTGCAATGGAGAAATTGATGAAGAATGTACTGCTTGTGAAGAGCAATGGGTTTGCGGTAATTGGAGTGAATGCACTCAAGGAACTCCTCCTTATATTTTTGAATGGGATTTTGAAGGAAACGGAACAATAGATGCAACAACAAACAGCCCGGAAAACTCTTTAATGCATTCTTATCTAACAGGCTATTATAATCCTAAAATAAAAGTAACTGACCAATTAATGCGAGAAGGAGAAAATACAAGATATCTAAAAGTTGCTTTAGCTAATGGAAACTTTCTTCCAATAGTTGATGCAGGAGAAACCTACAAAACTTTTCCTGGAACAGGAATTACATTAGCTTCTCATTCAAGTGATGATGGAAGTATTATTCAATATTTATGGGAAATCAAAGTATTGAAAGGAACACCTGATTGCTCAATAAATAATTCTGTTATTCCAAACCCTGAAGTAACCTGTAATGGAATAGGAACAATTGAATTAACTTTAACTGTAACAGACAATTTAGGAGCACAAAGTATTGATACAACAACATTAAGAGTTGTTCAAACACAAACCGCAGATTTAATTAATGTAGTAAACATAAAAGTTGAACCAGAAACAGTCAAATCAGGAGAAGACTTACAAGTAATAGTTACTGTAAGAAATGAGTCAAAAGACAATCAAGAATTAAAAATTATTTATTCAATTACAAACATGGAAAAAACTGAATTGTTTTTAGATGGAAAAGAATTATTAGATCTAGAAGTTGAAGCATATGGCCAAAAAGATTTTGTAATAACAATAACAGCTCAAGAACTACAAGATGAAGCCAAACTTAACACAATGCAAAATTATTGGGTTTATGCTACAGCTGAAGCAGGAAACCCAGAAGCAAACAAAAATTTTAACACAAGAAGAGCTACTTTTAGTTTTAATGAAAGTTCTTTAGAGCCAGTTAATGCAGACGAAACCAGCAACATTACATTAGGAATAGTAATTTTTTCCTTAATTTTGATTTTAACTAAAAAGGAAAGAATTAAAAACAAAAAAACCCTTTGATAAAAAAGAATAAAAGAGTTGAATTAAATGGACCTAAAACTGACAAAAAAAAATTACGTTTTTTTTGCATTAATTTTTTTAAGCATAATATTATGGGCTTATTTTTTGAATGCAACAGGTTTAATGCTGAAAGAAATGCTAAACTTAAATGAATTAGGAAATATTATTTCAAAACTTAATTCAAGCGCATTCTTGTTTTTTATTTTTACTTTTCCTTTAACTATTGCATTAAATGTATTTCACTGCAAAATAGAAGAAAACAAAATCAACTCTTTTATTGTAGGATTAGGAGGAACATTAATTGGATTAATTCTTTCAATAATGTTATTTTCAAACCTGCAAGGATATCTTTTAGTTGGAGTATTTTATTTAATTGGAAGAGCTTTAACAATTGAATTAATTTATACAAAAAAACTTGAATTAAAAAAATATGTTTCTTTAAGACTGTTAGGAACAGGAATTCACAGAACAGGAACAATACTTGCTTTAGGTTTGTTTTTAGTTGTTGCAATGACAGTAAACACTAATCAAGAATTTTATTCAGAACAAATAGACAACCAGTTATTAAAAATTGCAGGAGGAGAAGATACAACAAACCAGTTAACAGACTATTATGTTGACGCAATAATTGAAACACAACAACAAACCGCAAACCAAATAATTGAATTACCTCAATTTCAGGCATTAGAAACTTCAATTGACCCAAATGCAGTGGCATTTCATACAGCAATTCTAGCACAAAAAGATTATCTTAAATCACCAGAATACAGACAGACAATAGAAGCAGAAATAGCAAAAAAACAAAACGTGTCAGAAGACCAATTAAAAGGCGTGTTAGATTCAGTTAAAGAACAAATGCCATTATTTGGAATAATAACAGACTTCTTATGGTTAATTGAAGGCTTTGCATTTTTTTCAATTTTCTTACTGCTTTCAAACACAATATTTTATGTGCTGACAATACTTTATGGTTTAATAATAGAACAAATTTTTGGAATAATTAAATAATTATAATATGGAATTGGAAGAGAATATGGATATTTCAATTATTCTTGCAAGGTTTTTAGGAGGTTTCTATCTAATCTTCGGGTTGTTGTTTATTGTAACAAGACAATTAGGCAAAACAATAGAAATGACCGAAGATAAAGCTTTTGTTATCTCAACAGGATATATAACTCTTCTAATGGGATTAGGCACTGTGGTGTTGCATAATCTTTGGGTTGCTGACTGGAGAATTATAATAACAGTTTTAGGATGGTCAACATTAATCAAAGGAATCCTGAAAACAGGTTTTCCTGAAGTGATTAACAAGCAGTCACAAAGATTCAAAACTAAACAGACAATCAGCACAATCTTCTTAATGCTTTTAGGAGCATGGCTAATCTGGATGAGCTTTATTTAATAGTCTGATACAAGTTTACAAGACAAAACTAAGACTGCAAGGGAATGCATTAACCAAAAATTTAATCCAGTGCTATCTTTAGATAGCACGCTCTACTCGCGCGAGCAGGCGCGAAGATGCAGGAGGGAGGATTCGAACCCCCGAAGACACTAAGTCACTGGCCCCTGAAGCCAGCACATTTGACCGCTTTGCTACTCCTGCTTTACTTACTAAAAAATGAATCAAAAAATTTAAAACGGTCCCACGGGGAATTGAACCCCGGTCAGTTGCTCCGCAAGCAACTATGCTAATCCATTACACTATAGGACCCTGATATGAAAACTTAAACAAACATATTTAATATTTTACAATTAAAAGATTTACTGGATAAAATGAAAAACCAGATATTTCCCCCAACATATTTTATTGCACTTTTAGTTGTGTCAATTTTATTTAATTTAAGTTTTCCAACAGAAAAAATAATTTTTCCTCCATACAATTATTTAGGTTTTATTTTGATTATATTAGGAGGAATAATAAATATTTGGGCTGACATGCTATTCAAAAAAGGAAAAACAACAGTTAAACTAAACCAAAAGCCAAGTTCACTTATAACTTTAGGGCCATTTGCTTTAAGCAGACATCCAATGTATTTGGGAATGACAGGAATACTAATAGGAATAGCAATAATTCAAGCAACACTTATTTCATTCATTTTTCCAATAATTTTCGTTATTTTAATGGAAATAAAATTCATTAAAACAGAAGAAAAAAATTTAGAAGAAGCATTTGGAGAAAAATACAAAGAATACAAAAAAAAAGTTAGAAAATGGATTTAATCTAAACAAAACATATTTAATAACTACATAACTTAATTTTATTTGATACTATGAAAAGTGAGTGTATTCATCTCAGACAATTATTTTACTGATTTATCTATTTATCCAAATACATTTCAAATAAAAATTTATTCTAACCTAAAATTCATTAAAAAAATGGCTGGCGTAGTGTAGTGGAAGCATAAGAGCCTGTGGAGCTCTTGGGTCGGGTTCGAACCCCGGCGTCGGCCTAAAACATTTAAAAAAAAGAAAAAAAATTAAACAAAAAATAAAAAAGTGATAAATTATGGAATTAATGCAACCAAAAGGAACAAGAGATTTTCTACCAGAACAACAAATACAAAAACAAGAACTTGTTGAGAAAATCAAAAAAATATTTGAATTAAATGGGTATTCTCCAATAGAAACCCCAGTATTTGAAAGATTTGATGTTTTATCATCTAAATATGCTGGAGGTGAAGAAATCCTAAAAGAAACTTTTTCTTTTGAAGATCAAGGAAAAAGAAAACTAGGATTAAAATACGATTTAACTGTTCCTTTAGCAAGAGTAATTGCAATGAATCCAAATACAAGAATGCCATTCAAAAGATACCAAATAGAAAGAGTTTTTCGCGATGGACCTGTAACAACATCCAGATACAGAGAATTCTATCAATGCGATGCAGATGTAATAGGCAGCAATTCAATGATGGCAGACACAGAAATCATAAAAATAGCAAAAAAAGTGTTTGAAAAACTAGAGTTAGATGTAGAAATCAGATTAAATAACAGGAAATTATTGAATGGATTAATGGAATCTTTAGGAATAAAACAGGAAAAAATACTGCCAGTATTGCTTGCAATAGACAAACTTGATAAAATGCCAAAAAAAGAAATAGAAAAAGAACTAAAAGAAAAAGGAATAGAAGACAAAAAAATAAAAGAAATATTTGAATTAATTGAAATCAAAGGAAGCAACGAAAAAATACTGGAAAAACTTGAGAAAAAAATTCAAACACAAGAAGGAAAAAAAGGAATAATAGAACTAAAAGAAATTTTAGAGTATGCAAAAGAATACAAAATAAATAACTTATACATAACTCTTTCTCTTGTTCGAGGCCTTGCATATTACACTGGCCCTATTTTTGAAGTGTTATTGAAAAAAGGAAAAGTTAAGAGTTCTGTTGGTGGCGGAGGCCGTTATGATAAAATGATTGGCTTGATTGCAGGAAAAGAAAAAGAATTTCCTGCTGTAGGAATTTCTTTTGGTTTAGAAAGAATTTTAGATGAATTAAATGAAAAAGGAATTCAAAAAAAGAAAACTGTTACACAAATCTTTTTGATTCCAATTAATAATGAAAAAAACGCAATCAATTTAGTTGAAGAAATTAGATTTTTAGGGATTAACACTGAAATTGATTTAATGCAGAGAAGCATTTCAAAGAATTTAGATTTTGCTTCAAAACAAGCGATTCCTTTTGTTATTGTTTTAGGAGAAAGAGAATTTAAAGCAAAAGAATTTTCTTTGAAAAACATGGATTCAGGCAAAGAAATTAAAGTAAAGTTTTCTGAATTAGGAAAACTGAAAACTCTTTTAAAATAAAGGCAAATGATACAATGAAAGGAGCTTTTTTATTGGAAGAAATTAAGCGCGGAATAACTGTAATCAAAAAAATAAAAAACTGGCCTGATTTTTTTCTTGATTATCTTGGATTAACTGAAAAAAAGCTTTTAATTTTGAAAATGAAAGACGGATTCAAATACATTATCAGAACAAAAACTTCAGATAAATATTTGTTTGTTGAAACTGTTTTAGAAGACCAATATCACACAAAACAAATTAATTTTAAAGATTCTATAATAATTGATCTTGGCCCTCAAATTGGCTTATTTTCAGTTTTTGTTTCAAAGAAAGCAAAAAAAGTTTTTGCTTTTGAGCCTGTTCAAGAAAACTTTGAGTTGCTTAAAAAAAACATTGAATTAAATAAACTGGAAAACAAAATTTTTCCTTTTAATCTGGCTGTATCAGACAAAAAAGGAAAAGAAAAAATTTTTTTATCAGAAAATCATTCTGGAGGGCATTCAATTTATGGCTTCAAAAAATTTGATGAAAAAAAATCTTCTCCTATTAATTTGTTTTTGCAATCAAAAGGATTTAATGAAAAAAAATTTGTTGAAGTTTCTTCAGTTACTTTAGATGAAATTTTTAAAATAAACAAAATCAATCACTGTGATTTACTGAAAATGGATATTGAAGGAGCAGAATATAATGTTTTTTATACTTTGTCTGACTCTTGTTTTAAAAAAATCCATAAAATTGCAATGGAAGTACATGACATTGACGAAAACAAGAACAACTGCGTTTATTTGATTAAGTTTCTGGAATCAAAAGGATTTAAAGTGAAATACCGCAAAGCAGTCTTGTTTGCTGAAAGAAAATAGTTAAGTGAATAGCTTATAAACTTTTTTTAACTCAATTTTCTTTTCGCCTCTGTGGCTCAGTGGTAGAGCGTGTCCTTGGTAAGGACAAGGTCACGGGTTCAATTCCCGTCAGAGGCTTTTCCCTAAACCAATAAATACCTCTTTTCCATTATTGTTTGATGATTCAGTTCTTGTATGCATTGATTTCATTGCTTTCATGGGGAACCGAAGGAATTTTTGACAAGAAAGCATTAGAAAAACTTAATGCATTTAATGCATTAAGTGTAAGGTATTTTTTTGTTTTTCTTTTAGTTGTTTCAGCCGCATTAATTTTCACTGAAATCAAATTCATTTCCTTTGAAACGCTTCCGTATTTTTTGTTTACCTGTTTTGTGGGAAGCATTGCAATAATTTTTTTCTTTAAGGCAATGGAACACACAACAGTAAGTTTAGCTACAGCAATAGCAAAAAATTATTTTCTTGTTACAATAGCTATTTCAATGGTTTTTTTCGGGGAAAGCCTCTCGCTTTTACAGTGGGCAGCAGTTTTAATGATTATTTTTTCTTTGATTTTGCTTTCATTCGAAAGAAAAGAAAAAAATTTTGCTTTAAGCAAAGGAACAGTTTTTGCCTTGCTGACAGTAATTGGCTGGGGAAGCTATTTTGCTTTAATTAAACCAATTGTATTGGAAGTTAATCCCTTTAATGCTGCAATGCTTTTGGAAAGCACTATTTTTTTGATGATTTTAATTTATTCTCTTGCAACAAAAAAAGAATTCAAGTTAAAAGAAAAAAAATCAAATCTGATTCTTTTTGGTTCAGCAGTGCTTTTAACTATTGGTTCAATTTCATACAATTATTCAATTGAATTAATCGGAGCTTCTTTAACAGCAGTTTTTGTTGCTCCAACACCAATTATTACTTCAACTCTGGCAAGAATCTTTTTGAAAGAAAAATTGTCTTTTTCAAAGTATGCCGCAATAATTGTTTCAGTTTTAGGACTGATTTTGTTATTCTTATAACAGTAGTTTTTTTAACAACAAAAGCGTAATATAAACTGATTGAAATGATTCCAGAAGACCAGATTGAAGGATTAGTGGAAAAATACATTAAGCATGGCCAAAGCATTGGAATAGGTTCAAGCGAACTGGGGTTGAAATTCCTCAAAAAAATGGCTTTAAAAAAAGAAATTGAAGGATTAGAGATAAAAATTGTGCCTACTTCGGCTGAAATGACTTCAGTGTTAAGGGAACTGAATTTAGAAGCAGGCTCTTTAGATGAAAAAGAAGTTGATATAGCAATTGAATTCGCTGACTTAGTGGATTACAATTATAATTACACTAAAAGAAACTCTAAAAGTTTTGTTCGCGATAAAATGATTGCCCAAAGCGCTGAAACACTAATTATTGTAGCAGAAAAAAAGAATTTTGTTTCAAAACTTTTTGGGGTTGTTCCATTTGAAGTAAGCCCTTTTTGGTGGAAGAGAACAAAAATGCAGTTAGAAAGCATGGGAGCAGCAAGAGAAAGAAAAAACGGAGAAAGTTTACTTAAAACAGAATCAGGAAATTACGTAATAGATGTTTTAACTGATTCAATTCCTTCCCCTAAAGAATTCGAGTATCAAGCCAAAGAAATTCCCGGTGTCCTTGAAACAGGATTATTTGTTGGTTACGCTGACAGAATCATTTTATACGACGGCAAAAAAATTGAAGTAAAAAGCCGAATTGGAAAAGAGTAATTCTGCCTTTTACTAAAAGGCAAGTTGCCAAAATGTCCAGCATAAAGCTGGACTGCAAAAACAATTCTGTTACTCTTTAAATGCTTTCTCTAAAGAAAATATTAATTCTATTGCTTTTTTTGCCGGTGTAGCTCAGCCTGGTCAGAGCGTTCGACTCATAATCGAAAGGTCGAGGGTTCATATCCCTCCACCGGCATACTTTCTTTTTTAATTTATTTCTTTAATGAATATTTGCTTATGCCCCGATAATCTAGTCCGGTCAAGGATTCCGCCCTCTCAATTCCATAAAGAGAAAGGCGGCAACGCGGGTTCAAATCCCGCTCGGGGCATAAATTTTTACGGGACAATAGCTTTTTGGAATAAATTTATTAAGAAGCAGAACATATATTAGTCATGCCAAAAAAAACAATTATATTAATTACTTTAATTTTATTTTTTTTTGTTGGTTGCACTCAGTCAAATGATTCAAATAACCAAGACACTAATAATTCAGATTCAAACACAATAGGAACACAAAATGGAAATCAAATTGATTTAGATAAATGCAAAACTGTTTCTGACTGTGATGATAAAGATATTTCAACACACGATTTTTGTAGTGGAACACCAAAAAAATGTCTTTATGTAAAAAAAACTGAATGTGGGGCAGATGGTTATTGTCCTCCAAATTGTAATTCAACAAATGATTCTGACTGTAAAGAAACAAAAACTTGTGCAGAACTAGAAGGAGAACTATGCGATGTTTCTGATGGATACTGCCAAGGAACTTCACTTAATGCTTCAGATTCAGACAACGAAAACAAAATTAGTTGTTGTTCAATTAAATGCTGGCAAAATCCAGAAAAAAAAACTTGTGCGGAATTAAGCGGGGAATTATGTGACGACGATAAAACTTGTCAGGCTCCTTTATCAGGTGCTTTAGAAGCAGAATGCTGCAATAAAGGATTTTGTATATTCACTTATTTAGTAGATTGTGAAACAGAAGCTGACTGCCCAAATGATTTCAAATGCTTTAATAATGACTGTGTACTGAAAAATTGTGAAGAACTAAATGGAGATATTTGTTCTCAAAATGAAAGTTGTACTTCAAGTTGGTTACAAGAAAATTTTATACATAGATGTTGTGCTAGTCCTTGTGTGCCTAATCAAATAGATCCTTGCGATGGAGTTAACTGCCAAAGCAATCAAAAATGTGTTAATGGATCTTGTGTTCTAAAAACTTGTGCTGAATTAAGTGGAAGTGTTTGTGGGACAGAAGAAACATGTGATGGAACAATTAGTGTTTCAAGTGACCAGACAAGCTGTTGTGTTGGAACGTGCCAAGGTACAGACAGCTGTGGAGGAACTTGCAGTCCATATGAAGATTGTCTAGGGGGTTATTGTTATCCAAAAATATGCAATGAAATTACAGGAGCAGAACAATGTGGTTGGTGGCAGTATTGTAATGGAGAATATATTGAAGAAGTTTATACTTGTTGTCTTGGAACATGCGAATATGGAACCATGTCACATGAAGAAGAATGCATAACAAAATGTCAAGAAAAAGGGTATGGTACAGGAGAATGTTCAACTCCAACAAACGAATTATGTGTTTATTCAGATCCAAATGCAATATCATCTTATACTGAACCTTTATGTTCATATAGTTTCCCAGTAGATGATTCTATTCATGGTCCAAATTGGAGTTCTCCATTTGTATGCTGTTGCAGTTAACAAAACAAATCTAAATAAGGAAAAAATTTTAATTAAATCCAGCCTAACAACATTGCAATCCCTAATCCAACTAAAAGCAAGCCGGCAACCCAGTGAAGTTTCTTAATATTTTTTTCTCTCC
>Ga0265594_1002346_pt1 | contig 13677 bp, 10 predicted proteins | sample saktaG_11_FD_190147 | JGI IMG/M metagenome (GOLD analysis project Ga0265594, IMG submission 190147) | Saline water microbial communities from Sakinaw Lake, British Columbia, Canada - sak_2011_5_24_80m | ecosystem: Environmental > Aquatic > Non-marine Saline and Alkaline > Saline ... | reverse complement strand
TTACCTTGTGATAATAACTGACTTATTTTCTCTCGCTCTTCATTCTTTAATCTCTTATACTTCTTCATTATTGCAACAAACTTATCCTTTTTTGTAAGTTTGTTGCAATAAAAACTTGAACCTAAGTTTTATTAGAAATTAGAAATTTGTTATTTGATGTTATTCTTAAAGTATCATAGACCACTCCATGAAACTCATCTTTGAGGTGTCATGGACCACTCCATGAAACTCATCAGTCAGGGAATGGTCCCTGACTGCTCAGATCAAAAAAAGGGATGCATCGCTGCACCCCCTTGTATAGATTAATCGAAATTACAATCTTAGAATTTCTGCGTGAGTTTGAGAATTCCTCTCATCTGATTATAATCCTTTGCTTCATCGTCCAGATCGTGATAGACCATATAGGCAAGTTCAAGGGAAAGAAACGTATTCTTTGAGGTGTCATGGACCATTCCATGACACACTTACAACAGTCAGGGAGTGGTCCCTGACTTCACAGATCAAAAAAAGGGATGCATCGCTGCACCCCCTTGTATAGATTAATCGAAATTACAATCTTAGAATTTCTGCGTGAGTTTGAGAATTCCTCTCATCTGATTATAATCCTTTGCTTCATCGTCCAGATCGTGATAGACCATATAGGCAAGTTCAAGGGAAAGAAACGTATTCTTTGAGGTGTCGTGGACCACTCCATGACACACATCAGTCAGGGAATGGTCCCTGACTTCACAGATCAAAAAAAGGGATGCATCGCTGCACCCCTTGTATAGATTAATCGAAATTACAATCTTAGAATTTCTGCGTTAGTTTGAGAATTCCTCTCATCTGATTATAATCCTTTGCTTCATCGTCCAGATCGTGATAGACCATATAGGCAAGTTCAAGGGAAAGAAACGTATCAGATGGAAAGATATTGAACTGATTATGAATGCCGCAGGAAATATAGTGCTTCATGTATCTGGAGTCACCTGTTGAGCGGGTCAGATTATACCCAACTGTTGTTCTGAACGAACCGTTTTTGTAAACATTCGGTCGGAATTCCTCTGTCAAGCCGAACGTAAAGTAATTGCTTTTAGTTTCCGTGCTGTCATTAGGTGCATCTTTATCTTTACGAGAAAGATATCCGGCATTGAAACGTGTGGACATAGGGATTTCTGTATAATCAACATTAACTCCGAAGCGTATATTGTTTGCTTTATAATTATAACTCTCGTATTCCCTATCAGCAGTATTGGTGTAGGAATAGCTCAATATGAAACGAGTATCCGTTGGTGAGAAGATAGGGATTGGACGCTTATAGGAACTGGACACAGTCACAATATTATTCAGGCGGTCAATCGGTGAATAAAGTGTGGCATCAGATATTTCATTAGTAATATTTGTCTGCTGGAAATTCATAGACATATTCGGCAGATCCTGATAGGGATAATATCCTGCATTCAAAAGAAATCCTTTTGTATAAGTTGTGGAACCTTTTGTATTCCGAATATTATCATTATAGGCATGATACCCGAGTCCAAACGTGAGCTGGTTATTAAGGAGTGTGACATTATCCATAATATTGAAACCTGCTTTATCTTTTTGCATATAAGGGTTCGCAAGCGAATTGAAGCTTCCTCCAACATATGAATATTTGATATTCAGCAGATTATTCTTGAAAAATGCACGAAGATATCCTTCAGCAGCAACATTCGAGAGTGATAATTTGTAGGGTTCAACGTGTTGATTGATAACGAAAATATTCTCAATACTTTCCGGATCAAAGGGTAGATCAATATTCAGTGAATCCAGTTCATCTTTAGTCAATACTCCCGGAGCGATGTTGTTGTTCAGCAAACTTGCAGATATTTCCCAGCCGAATTGCAGTCTGCTTTTAAGAAGTGACAATCTGCTGTCCAAACCAACTACAATATTATCTTTCGGATTTTGGGCATATTCTTCAGAATTCATATCATCTTTGGCTTTCAGAGCATTCAATCCAACATAGAAATTTCTCTCGTTTCCAAACTGCATACGCACGCCAAGTGCATTGCGATTGTAATACCCGCTTGTAAAGGATGTATCAACAACCGTATCGATTGTATCAACATCCATAGTTCCTTTTATATGACGCTGGATCTGCCCATAGAAGGAACTAAGCTTGAAGAATCCAAACTGCAGATCTCCACCCACTCCGCGAACATTCTTTCCTGCGATCGTTGTATTTGAGAACACCTGACTGTGGTCACCGAGAAATAGATTGAAATGCGGAATATAGAAATCCAGGGAATATCGGTTGTAGGGCTGGCGTGTGCTCCGCTCCTCAGAAGAAATATATACTTTACCCTTATAGCGGAACCAGTCCTTACCACCCCATAAACGAAGGCGTCCAATGCTCCTGAATTCATCATCTGTATCATAATAATATGAGCCGCTGTCAGCATCATTGATAGTGAGCCGGGAATCAATAAGAAGATCGCCATTCACAGATACAGGTAATTTCTGAACTCTGGGTACTTTCTGAACCTGCACGACCCAATTTTTCTGCTTGAATACGGAACCTTCCTCATTATAAATAATTATCTCGATCTTATGTGCAGTTGGTTTGACGGAAGCCGGCTTGAATACAAGAATATTGCCGGTTATCGTTGCCTGTGAAGTCACATCTTTTCCATCAAAAAAGAGCTTGATCGTTTTGCCTTCCAGTTGATCTTCAAGCGTAAAATAGGATATTGCGACCATGAAGTCGTCATCCTGATAATTATATTCCTGATCAGGACTGAGTATCTGGAAAGAAGTATCCGCTTTTTTCTGTTTTCCAGCAGGTCGTTTCAGAGGAACATAATATGGATTATTGATAGGGTCGATACCGGGAATCGTCTGCTCGAGCATATCCTTTTTAATTATGCGGAAATAGAAAGAGATGGGCTGATCAATAAAACTGCCGGGAATAGTGGCATCATAATATGGATTCATTCCCACGCCCGGATCCATGAGCACCTGCACATAATCCAGATTTGCTTTTTTATAAAAGAGATAAACCTCTTCAATATTATCCTCGCCACCGATGATGTCCAACCGCAGATAAAGAGGTTTCATATACTGCACAAATTCCGGAGGTATGAAATCAGTCTCAACGGTCTCTGCAACGAGCATTGTCGTACATAACAAGAGAATTAAAACCGCTGCTGCTATTGATTTCTTCATCAGGTTCTCGTTCATTTATAGAATATTTTCATGGTTTTAATTTGTCCGGAGTTGTCTTTAAATTCGATCTCCATCACATTTGTATCGACTTCGGATTCGATCTCTTCCTTCACTTCCTCTCTTACCTCACCCTTTTTGGTTTCTCGGCTTGAAGGGGCGGATTCTTTTGTCGCAATACCGGTTTCACCCTCATCCACTTCTACAGTGCCCAAATCGGATTTCAGCTCAACAACACCTTCAAAGGTGAAAAGCCATGTATCTCCGTTTTCTTTCACTTCAGTCAGAAAGTCCGTGCCCTTCACTGCTGCTACAGCGGTTGGCGTTTCGATCTCATAGCTTCCTTTTTCTTTGGAAACTTTTGACCAGAGTTCACCTACTTCAAGATAGAGATTTTTATCAAGGCGGTTCTCTTCCTTTTTCGTATTAATGGTAAGAATGGAGTTGGCGAAAAGCTTTATAATAGCGCCTCCATCCACGAAACGGATCGCTGCAAGTGAAGCTTCTTTGGAAATGATCTCATCTCCGCTGTACAATATTTCTCCATCTGAAATATTCTTGGTCTCGTCCTGTCTGTGAAGTTCGATCACACCACTGCTTTTCAGGACAACTGCAGAAGGTGTCATATCGGCACAGAGAAAACTGAGAATTAAAATTTGGATTATTGCAAGTATAATTATTTTTTTCATAGTGTCCTCCTGCCTACTCGATCACAATGGATTCGATAACGTAATCACCATTGAACAGACCGGTAAGAAATTCGCTGATATTATCTACAGTAATAAGCACGCCGTTGACATACACCTGCCCTGTAGGAGTGTAATTTCCAAGCTGTCCCGGATCCAGCAAACCCATAGCAGCAAGATTGATTATAAGATTTTCCACATTGGGATCTCCGCCGCCATTGCCGGATGCCTGGAATTTGAATCCAAAGTATTCGCTGCTTACCTCTTCGTTACCAAGGGTTGAAGTAAATTCTCCAAGCACATTCCATGCATAAATATACTGATCTTTTAGTTCCGGCAGTGAAGATCCATATTGATAATACTGCTGGGAAAGGTCTTCAAGCACAATAAGGGGATCAGGCATATCATCAATGATCACATTTTGATAAACACCAGGGTCAAGCTCCCAGATCGTCAGGGTGTACCTCGTAGCAGAGGATTGCCATGCAAAGGTTGGAGTATTATCGCTCAGGGGAAGCATGAGACCAACAGACTGTCCAGACGATACTTCAGTACCCGGAGCTAGAAGATTCACCTGCATGTCATTGTAAATGAACATGGTTGCTGAACTGTGAATGATCTCGACCATTTGCAGATCGTAGAGATAAAAAGTAAATGTGTAAGTGCCGCTTGGTAAAAAACCGTTCGCCATAACAAAATCCTCAAAATCAGGAATGTTGTCCAGCACATCGTCCCATGAACCTTCGATCTTCACGCTGTTATTGATAATATCACGATTGGTCAGCGCATAGTTCTGCAAAGGTGCAAACGCAAGGTAATGACTTTCGGTATTTCCCGGAATGCCATCATAGGTTCTTATCAAGCCATCCGCTTCCGAGAGTAGCTCTCCATATCCCGGTGTATATAATGACATTGCCAGCTTGCATTCCAGATCTCCGCCCGATGTGTTCAGTATATCGAGGGTGAAGATAATTGGCTGTCCTGCCGGGTCGTCCTTATCAAATGCAGATGGATAGACAATATCAAAGTCGTACACGTCGAGATGTACTGTGACCTGCCCGTACAGCATACCCGAAAAACACATGATCGTAAAAAAAAGCAATAGTTTTTTCATGAAATACCTCCTAAAGGTTTTTGTGAAATATTTATTACATTCTTCTTCATATTATTCACCATTTACATAACAATTTTTATAATTTTTTAACATATTATTTTGTCAAGTATAACAAAAAATAAAAAAAATTTGACAAAGAAATTAGTCATTACATTAAATAAGCTATATATGAATAAGATAAATAATAGTGGGTCGTAAAAAATATGTTAACCAAAAAAATTAAAGGAAAAAAAGGAGAAAAAATGAAAAAATTAATACTATTTGTTTCATTTGTTTTCATTACTTCGCTTTGTTTTGGGCAAAACGCGTGGATTAATGAACTTCATTATGATAATGACGGCGGAGACGTTGGAGAATTTGTTGAAGTGGTAATTGAAAATCCCGGCTCTTACTCACTAATTGATTTTACAGTTAGTCTTTATAACGGTAGTAGTAGTAGTGGTGCAGTTTATGGATCTGAAACTCTAGACAATTGCACAGTTGGAAATACAAGCGGCAATTATACTTTTTACACTTGGCCACATGCTGGTATTCAAAATGGTGCCCCAGATGGTTTATCATTAGATTATCAAGGAACACTAATCTCAGGGCAATTCTTAAGTTATGAAGGAACATTTACTGCCACTGATGGACCTGCAATTGGTGTTTTATCTACTGACATTGGGGTTTTTGAACCTGGCACAACTCCAATAGGTGAATCTCTTCAATTATCAGGTACTGGGACTGGATACACGGGCTTTACATGGCAAGATCCAGCAGCAGAAACACCGGGAGCTTTGAATAATAGTCAAACCTTTGGTTCGGGACCTGCACCTCTTGCAATTTCTAACGTCGCAAGACAATATACTGTCCCAACTGCTGCCCAGACCTGTTATGTATCTTGTGATATCACTGGAGGAACATCTCCATATACTGCTTTGATTAAATACAGTGTTGACGGTGTTGCTCAAAGTGATATTTCTATGGGCGATGTCGGTGGTGATTCCTATTCTGGCACAATACCGGCTCAATCTGATGGGGCAAGAGTTGAATATTATATTGATGTAACTGATGATGCAAAGGCAAATGTCACAAGTTCTACTTATGGCCTTTTCTGGGGCACAAGCCCAATTTCAAATGCTAGTGGTGATATTCGTGAAGTAGATGGATCAGGTGTTTTAGCGTATGATGGTTATTATGCTCGAATTACTGGTGTAGCAACTGTTGCTAGCGGTATTTATAGCACTTCAAATTTAGATGTTTATCTTCAGGATTCTTTTGGTGGTATAAATCTATTTAAATATGGTATAGTCTCAATAACTGCAGGAAATAGTTATACTGCATTTGGTGTTATAGATCAATATAACGGAAAGGCAGAAATAGTTCCTGATGATGCTTCTACGGATATTACTGATAATGGCGCTGGTACAATGCCTTCACCTGCAATCATAACAATTGCTCAATTTCTCTCAAATCCAGAATATTATGAAGGAATGTTAATTGGAATTCAACATGTTTCTAATACTGGATTAGGAGATCCCTGGCCTGCATCAGGTTCTAATGCAGATGTTGAAATCACTGATGATGGTGGCACATCAAAAATGATTTTAAGAGTAGATAAAGATACAGATCTTGACGAAAATACTGAACCAACCTGGCCAAAAGATGTTGTTGGTATTGCTTCTCAATATGATTATTCATCTCCATATGATTCAGGTTATCAAATTATTCCAAGAGCGTTTTCTGATATTTGGGATGACGGCACCCTTCCTGTCGAACTCTCATCATTCACCGCAGAATATACTATCAACCAAGCTGGACAGGGATATGTTTCAGTCAACTGGGCAACTGCTTCAGAAACAGATGTGATCGGATTCAATATCTATCGTTCATTAGAAGATAATCTTGCTGAAGCTGAACAAGTAAATTTCTCATTGATCTCCGGGCATGGAACAACGACCCAGCCAAACGAATACTCTTTCACGGACGAATCTGCAGATGCAATATACACAACCTATTATTACTGGCTTGAGTCAGTAAACTATGGTGGAACTACTGATATTTACGGTTCAATTCAATACGATCCGGTTGATGTTGATGGCGACGGACTGCTTAATACTGTTATACATTCCTTCCTTAATGATGTATTCCCGAATCCTGTTCAGGTTGGCGAGAACATTACATTCAAATTCATGATCGGTGGACTTGAAGGAACAATGCGTTCTGTTTCTCTTAATATCTACAACATCAAAGGTGAGTTGGTCAAAGAAGTCATAAATGAAGACATGATGGTCGATGATGACTACACAGAAACCTGGCGTGTGAACGATATGGCAAATGGCGTGTATTTCTATCAGCTCAAAACTGAAAATTACCAGGAAACAAAGAAACTGCTTATTCAATAAAATAATTCGAATTAGCCCATTTAAAACCCTCTCCCCCGACAAGTCGGGGGAGAGGGTTTTTTTTACAATCAACTTCTCCCGAATTCCTTTTTTCATTCAATTTAAATAAAAAATTTGACAAAAAAAAATTTAATTCCTTTAAATACATAACGTAAATTTTTATGGAAAAAAATAATGTGCTATATAATATGTTAACTAAAAAAATTAAAGAATAAAAAGGAGAAAAAATGAAAAAGTTAGTAATATTTGTTTCGTTCATATTCATCGCTTCGCTTTGTTTTGGACAGAATATGATTACTAATGGTGATCTTGAAACATGGACAGATCCAAGCACGCCAGCAAGTTGGGATTTAGCTCAAAATGTTTCACAAGAAAGCGTGACAGTACATGGTGGAACGTATTCAGCAAAACATGAATCCGCTACTAGCACCAAATATTTTGGGCATGAGTATACAACTGGAATTACTGCTGGAAATGACTTTACTTTGAGTTATTATTACCTTGATAACGATGATCATGCTAGAACAAGATTGTGGGCAAAATGGAAAGATGCAGGTGGAGCAACAGTCGGTGCGACCATTGAGAGCGCTTACTCTACAGACGATCCAAGCTGGATACAATACTCAAATACAATAACCGCTCCTGATGGAGCAACTCAATTCTATCTTGAAGTTAGAGTTTATAATCAAGATGGTTCTTATGGTGGTTATGTTTATTATGATGATTTTACATTTACTGATGAAGGAGGCGCAACTCCAGCTATAGAGAAAGCTTATGCAATAAGTACTGATGAACTTGAAGTTTTTTATAATATGGATTTGACAACAGTAACTGCTGGTGATTTCGAATTAACAGGTTCAGCAACTATTACATTTACCACAGCAACCATTGATGGCACTAATGCTAAACTCGTTCATCTTTCCGGTGCATCAACTCCGATGGCTGACGACTTCACGTTAGACACAATTTCTTATGGAGCAAAATCAACATACGATTTCTATGCAGGTATTACCTCATTTACTTATACAAATGAGGCCAATGATCCGAATATAATTGATAATACCCATTTAGCAACATTCAAAGGAATTGTATCTGCAAATAATGAATATAATAAAGTATGGGTAAGTGATGCCTCCGGAGCATACAATGGAGTACTCGTTTTTGACTATAGTTTTGATGGTTTAGTTGATATTGGCGATGAAATCATGCTTACTGCAAAACGATCAGAATATAACAATTTAACCGAATTGGTTAATCCGGAATTAATTAGTGTTATATCTACTGGTAATACACCCTACGGACCGGACTTAATTGATGGATCTGATATAAACGAAGACATTCCTGCAGATACAAATCCTGCTGAGAAATGGGAAGGCCAACTAGTAAAAATCGATAATTTTTATGTAGTTTCCTTTGATAGTTACAATTATCGATGTCTTTGGTCTGATGGAGGAAAGACTGATTATTATTTCCTCGTAGATAATGAAGCAGCACCATCAGGATACACTTTAAATATAGGTTCAACCTATCAGGAAATAATTGGTGTCGTTGATTTCAACTATAGTTATTATCATATAAATCCAAGAGGTGATAGTGATATTTGTACAATTCCACCACAAAATGTTACTATTCAAATCAATGGTAATGATGTAGTTCTCACATGGGCTCCCGGTAGTAGTAAAACCACTTTCAATATATATCGTTGTAGTGATCCTTATGGAACTTTTGTAAAAATAAATACATCACCTGTATCTGAGACTACTTATACTGATGTAGGTGCAGCAACTACAGAAACAAAATATTTCTATTATATCACTGAAGAATAGTGAAAGGAAATTTTGAAGGGCAGGGGAAAAATACTTCTGCCCTTTTTTATTATGGGGTATTTGTGATTCGATCTAAATGGTTATTAAGTTTGCTGCTTGGTTTGTTCGTTATTTCTACGCTTTATGCTGATCCTCCAATCGGTTATTATGATTCTACTGTGGGTTTAAGTGGAAATGAATTAAGAGCTGTATTGCATGAAATTATTAGCACGAACACGAACACAAATTATTCCAACAGTGTAGCAATTATGTATAGTGCTATTGATAATGATAATGGCTGGATTAGATGTGTTTATTCAGGATATTCAGTAGCACATCCAGTCGGAGATCCATCCACACCAAATTCTTTTTCTTGTGAGCATTCTTATTGTCAAAGTTGGATAGATATTGAGTTGGAGGGAACTGAAAATAGCATTGCCAAAGCAGATATACACCATCTGTATCCCACAAAAAGTTCTGTAAATAGTGCTCGCAGCAATCATCCCTTTGATATGGTTCAAAATATTACGAATTCTTATACGGAAGACGGAGGTATCACAGTAAGCTATTTGGGTACAAATCAAGATAACTATGTGGTTTTTGAGCCTGATGAATTACACAAAGGAGACGCTGCTCGTGCCTTGCTGTATTTTATTGTTCGGTATGAGACAGGTCTGTCTTTTGGAAATGTGGATATGTTGGAAACGCTTTTGGAATGGCATTATGGCGATTCTGTGAGCATAAAAGAAATAAATCGGAATGATGCGATCTATGATTTTCAGGAAAACCGAAATCCCTTTATCGATCATCCTGAATTTATCGAAGAAATTTGGATAGGAGAACCATCAATTTATGTTACTTTTCCCAATGAAACAATTACTCTGGGCACGAATTTAACTTACTCAATAAATTGGTTCACACAATATTTTTACAACAATGTAAAAATCGAACTTATCAATAGCAGTTCGGGGGCTACTATCGAATTGAGTTCTTCTACAGAAAATGATGGAGAATGGGAATGGACAATTATGCAAAATATTGTGCCAAATGATAATTATCGAATTAGAATTTCCGATATTGATAACAGCAGTTTTTTTGATGAAAGCAACCAGAATTTTTCAATAATCCTTACAGATCCCCAATCGGATCTATTTATCTCGGAATATTGTGAAGGCTCAAGCTACAATAAATATATCGAAATTTATAATGGAATAGGGGCTTGTGTTGATTTTTCAAACTATAAGTTAAAAATATATTACAATGGAAACCAGTGTCCGCTGAATACAATTGAATTTTCCAATCTGTTAAATAAAGATGAACTTTTTGTAATTGCAAATCCATCAGCAAGCGATGAAATCCTCGATAATGCGGATTGGCTTTTTGGTGGGCTTCAGTTCAATGGAGATGATGTAGTTGCTTTGTATCAAAATGATGAACTTATTGATATTATCGGTAATATTGGAGAAGATCCGGGGAGTGGTTGGGATGTTTCCGGAATTGTTAATGCAACCAAAGATCATACATTAGTTCGCAAAGAATTTATCTCCACCGGAAATTCTGATTGGGATTTATCAGCAGGAACAAACTCCGATGATTCTGAATGGCTTGTATATGATTGTGATACTTTCGAATATATCGGCTCGCATATTATGAATATTCAACTCGATACACCTGCAAATGTTGTCCTAAGTTTAGATGGAACAAATATTATCATCACCTGGGATCCGGTAGTTCGGGCAGAGGTCTATCATGTTTATTCATCCTCTAATCCTTATACAGGTTTCGAAGAAGATTCTTCGGGTGTCTTCAACGGTGCTACTTGGACTGCACCTATAAATGACAATAAACGATTTTATCGTGTAACAGCCGATTAAAGAAAATGAAAACGAGAATTGTGATATTTATCCTAATGTTAAATTTAACATTCGTAACTAATATTTTTGCTGATACTAATTTTAGAGTTATGTCTTACAATGCACTTAATTTTGATGGAACAGACAGATTAACTGATTTCCAAACAGTTTTTGAAGAAGTTCAACCGGATATACTAATTACACAGGAAATTAAAACCGAATCGGCATCAGATGTAATTTTAAATATTCTGAATACTGCCATCGGAGGTTATGCTCGAGCTGATTTTGTCCTCGATACTGATTTGAATAATATGCTGTATTATAAGACTTCTCTCGGCATATTGGTCAGTCAGGATGAGATTGATACATCACCTCGTGATATTTCTGAATATGTATTGAATATCGACGAAAATCCTATCCGGTTTTACAGTTGTCATCTGAAATCTTCTCAAGGTTCAACTTATGAAGCTGAGCGTTTAGCAGCGGTTACAATTCTTAGAGATCATCTGAACGGGCTTTCAGCAGGAACAGAATTTATCATCGTAGGAGATATGAATTTTTACACCAGCTCGGAAGATGGATACCAGAAATTCATTGCAAATGAAATAAATAACATTGGCAGGGCGGAAGACCTTTGCAGCGAAGTGGGCAGTTGGAATAATAATGCTACCTACGCCTCTGTGCATTCGCAGTCTTCCAGGCTAACCGCTTTTGGCGGTGGAGCCAGCGGGGGATTAGATGATAAATTTGATTTCATTTTTGGAAATTATGGAATAAACAATGGTTCGGGGATCGAATATAGTACCGGTAGTTTTATTTCTTGTGGTAATGATGGAAACCATTTTAATCTATCGATCAATGATGGAACTAATTCTGCTGTTCCGGATTCGGTTGCAGATGCACTTTATTATGCTTCAGATCATCTTCCTGTTTATGCAGATTTCGTTAGTTTGAGTGGAACTCTTCCAAATCTGTTTATTTCGGAATATGTGGAAGGAAGCAGTAATAACAAATATCTCGAAATTTTTAATGCCACTGGAAGTAATGTGAGTTTAAATTATTGGAAGATTGAAATCTATTATAATGGAAACACTACACCCGGAAGTACAATCTCTTTATCAGGAACAATAGCAAATGAAGATGTTTTTGTTTTGGCTCATTCATCTGCTGTAGTTTGGAGCGGAACTCCTGACCAGACTTCAAGTTCACTGAATTTTAATGGAGATGATGCTGTTGCTCTGGAAAGAATTTCCGTTAATGTCGATGTGATCGGGCAGATCGGTGTTCAGCAGGTTTGGGGAACTGGTGAGGTAACAACTCAAAATCATACTTTGAGAAGAAAGTCGGAGATCACGGAAGGAGATTCCGATGGTTATGATGTTTTTGATCCGACAATCGAATGGGACGGTTATTCTCAAGATACAGTTGATAATCTTGGTTTTCATATTGCAGGACCACTTAATGCCCCAACTAATGTTACAATCATGGTTTCTGAAACATCAGTGACTATTTCCTGGGATGAAGTTGTTGGAGCTAGTGTATATCATATTTATTCATCTGACTATCCACAAAGCGGGTTTGAGCTCGATCATACAGGATCATTTAACAATAATAGTTGGACAACTTCAATACAAACAGCAAGAAAGTTTTATTATATAACTGCTGAGTAAGAGGAGAAGAAGACGGGAAGAATCTCGCAAAAAGCTTAGTAAATTCTACTGGGGAGATCCTTCGCTCACCCGATAAATCGGGATCACTCGAGGATGACAATTCTTTGTAATTTTTTTAAATTATTATCTCATCCCATTCATTCTGAACTCTCCGCCAGCTAGCAGAAAAGACTGAAGTGAAACAGGTTGGAATCTTGCGTACTCAACATTGGAATGTTGAGTTACAATTACTCGTTTCCTCTCTCTAACAATTACTGAGGCGTCATGGACCATTCCGTGACGGGATTTTTGAATGAAGATTGACGAACATCGATTTAAGATTTAAGAAGTAACCAATTGTCTAAAGCAAAGGTCAATTACGGGCAATTGACCCTGCAACTCATGTGTGAAGCCAACGGAGTCGGCAACTCCAAATAAAAACATATTGTCACTCTGATCCGCCAGCTGGCGGAAAAGACTGAAGTGAAACGAAGACTGACCTGTCACGGCGTAGTGTAACGAAGACGGATGTTGAGATACGCAAGATTGGAATCTTGCGTTACTTCTGTATTTTAATTTTGATATAAGAATTCTTAAATTATTTTGTGATAATTCGCCTGCCACGGCGAAGTGTAATGGAGACTGGTGGTTAAAAATTTCTTTATCTGCGAGGATCAGTTTAATCTGCGTGAGACTGCTATCTGTAATAAAGAAAAGAACGCGGATTAACACTGATAAAAGGATAATCACAGATTCAGAAAATATAATGAAAAAAATAAATTCTTAATCAACAAAAATCTATCGAATCTATACAGTCTGAATGTGTCTAATTTGAAATAACACACCCCGTCCGCAAGCGGACACCCCTCTTGATAGAGGGGAAAAAATGAATATTTTCAAATTAATTGACGTTCTTAATGTCTATAATGTTAATTTTTGTAACTCGTTATATAATATAAATATCAATCGAAAAAAATCTCCTCTAACAAGAGGAGTACGGCTT
>Ga0265594_1002345_pt1 | contig 13679 bp, 12 predicted proteins | sample saktaG_11_FD_190147 | JGI IMG/M metagenome (GOLD analysis project Ga0265594, IMG submission 190147) | Saline water microbial communities from Sakinaw Lake, British Columbia, Canada - sak_2011_5_24_80m | ecosystem: Environmental > Aquatic > Non-marine Saline and Alkaline > Saline ... | reverse complement strand
CATAGGCCAGCAAATAGTCTCCATGATGCTGGAGGGGGCTGGATTTGGGGTTTACAACCTGGGGGTTGATGTGCCCGCAGAGAAGTTTGTGGAAAAGGTAAAGCAGGAAAAGGCTGATATTGTTGGAATGTCGGCTTTCCTGACCACTACCGGGCTTCGCTTCCCTGATGTAATTGAAGCCCTGCAGGAAGCTGGTATACGGGAGCAAGTGAAGGTAATGATTGGTGGAACCGCGGCTAGCCCAAGATACGCAGAGACGATTGGAGCTGATGGCTATGGAGCCAATGCCAGCGCCGCAGTGAGATTAGCCAAGTCATTTATGGGTAAGCCATAAAGCTGGCACCACCTGAACTCAGGTGGCAAAAGGAGTGGTAAATGGGATAGACATTAACATTCTCAGGCACAAACTATACTTTAAGCTGTAAAGAAAGGAGGTTTTGCAATGATAAAATTGGAGGAAAGAAAAGCCAGCATACAACCTATCAAATCAAAACTGAAAATTAGCATACTTGATGATGGGGATGTAAAAAAGATAAACCAGACAGCCCTAAATATCCTTGAGGAGGTCGGGGTATTCTTCCCCTCGGAGAAGGCACTAAGAATTTTTGCCGATGCTGGGGCTAATGTAGATTTTGATAAGAAGCTTGTTAAAATCCCAGGCCACATGGTGACTGATTACTTAAAGAAAGCTTCAGGGCGCTATACCCTCGCCGGTAGAAGACCGGAACTTGATGCCAAAATAGGTAGCAACGAGGGAACTTACTTCTATTGTAGCGGTGAGGCACCTAATGTTGTTGACCTTGAGACCGGTGCCCGACGACGCGCAGTTAAAAGCGATGTGGAGAATATGGCTAAGATAGCCGATTATTTCCCCATAGTATCGCTTGTTTGGCCAACGGTTAGTTCGGGAGATAAAGGAGAAACAGCCCCAATTCATGGGGTAGAGGCTTGTTTTAATAGTACCGAAAAGCATGTTCAGACAGAATCGGTTATGGACGAAATCTCGGCAAAGTATACCATTGAGATGGCTTCTGTCATTGCCGGAGGAAGGGATAAGCTGAGGGAAAGGCCTATTTATTCGCTTCTATTATGCGGTGTTGCTCCCCTCTCCCAGGACAAAGGTGGCATAGAATCAGCCCTTGTCTTTGCCGAGGCTGGTCTGCCGATAGGATTTATGTCCATGCCCACCATGGGTTTAACCGCCCCTCCATATCAAGCCGCTGACCTGGCTATAGGCTTAGCTGAGGTGTTAAGTGGCTGCGTTTTAATACAAATTGCCTACCCAGGGACTCCCCTCTTTATAAGTATCATGCCGGCAATTATCGACCCCCGCTCAGGGGATTATTTTTTTGGGTCATCTTTCTCACAGATTACCAGCACCGCTGCTGTTCAGCTTGCCCACTCCAATGGCTTACCTATTACCACTCAATTCTCCTTTGGCGGCAGTGCTTTTAAATTGAATAGCTGGCAGATGGGGATAGAGAATGTATATGGTCATCTCCTCTCAGTCATGGCTGGGGCAGATATGTCGTTTGGTCCCAGTGGCATGATAGAAGCTGTAACTCTATTAGATATGGCAAGAATCTTGTTTGATAGGGAGATTTTTCAAGCAATAGACATCATTACTAAGGGGGTTGAAGTAAGCGATAGAACCTTAGCCTTTGATATGATACGTGAGGTAGGTCCCCGAGGTATGTTCCTGGGGCAAAAGCGCACCGCTGAGGAGCTTCCCAAGCTCTGGCCCCCGTCCATCCTCTTTGAGAAATCAAAGGTTGTGGGGGAGAAATACAGGAACGCTGAGGAGGTTGCTCGCGAGGCAATTGATTGGGTTTTGAAAAATCATCACCCGGCACCACTGGATGAAAAGGTTCAGCAGGAACTAAGAAGAATAGTGGCTGCTGCCGACCGGGACGAGAACTTAAAGAGAGAACTAAAAGGGAGGAAATAGGAGGTTCCTTACTGGGCGAACCGGATTAAAAATATACCTTACTCAGGAATCATTAGAAAGGGGGTAAATATGGGCAACAAAGAGCTTTTCGCTGAAATGGAGCAATCTATCGTCAATTATGATAAGGATGAGGCAGTTCGGTTAGCCAAAATGGCTTTGCAAAAAGGAATTGACCCAGCAGTAGCCATTAATGAGGGCTTCGTGAAGGGAATACAGGCGGTGGGAGACCTGTTTGGAGAAGGAGAGATATTCTTACCCGAGTTAGTCATGGGAGCAGAAGCGATGGCTGCAGCTACCGATATCTTGGGAGAAGCTATCAAAAAATCTGGAGGTAAGGCTAAATATCTAGCTAAGGGCATAGCCGGCACCGTCCAGGGAGATATTCATGAAATCGGCATAAGGCTGGTAACTACCTTCCTCATTGCTAATGGATTTGATATAACATTCCTGGGCACTGACGTCTCCACTTCCCTTTTTGTGGACAAGGCGAAGGAGTTAAAACCGGACATTATTCTACTTTCCGCTCTGCTTACCACCACCATGCCCAATCAAAAGGAAGTTATTGACAGCTTGAAAGAGGCTGGTATCAGGGAAAGTGTGAAGGTGATAGTTGGTGGTGCTCCTGTATCTCAGGATTGGGCAGACCAGATAGGGGCAGATGGCTATGGGCAGAATGCTCCTGCTGCCGTGGAAGCCGTCAAGAAATTAATGGGTATTTGACAAGGAGACTAAAAACTAGTATATAGAGTTACAGGAAGCAATAACTAATTTTAAACGCTCAAGAAAGGAGGTGAAAGGACAAGAAAAAGACTATGTTGGTAGAAATAATAGAGTAAATTCTAAAGAAAGGAGGTAACACGAAGTGACATTAGCAAAGAAGCTTTTGCCGTTACTGGTAGTGGTAGCCCTGATAATAGTCATCATCCCCGGTTGTGCTGCCAAACCGCCTGGAGTGGTAAAAATCGGAATTGCTCAGCCACTCTCAGGGGGCTGGGCGGCCTGGGGTGTTCCTGTAGACCGTGCCGCAAGGCTGGCAATAGATGATATTAACGCCGCCGGCGGCATTGAGGTCGGTGGCAAGACCTACACCCTTGAGGCGGTTAGTGAGGATACCGAAGCCGACAACGCCGTGGCTATGGCAGCATTTCAAAAGCTAATCTACGAGCATGAGGTAGGCTATATATTGGGACCAATGAGCTCAGCGGTCAATGGTGTTGTCCAGCCGCTTTGCGAGGCTAACGAGGTTCTCCAGTTGTTCCAGGGCTCCTTTCCTCCCACACCGGATGACTACTACAATTTTAGAGGCACCCTCATCGGGGAACAATATGCTCCTTCTGCCTACGCCGCCCTGATGAAGCTGTACCCGGATGCCAAAACGGTTGCCATCCTCAACCGAGATGAGGAAGGGGGGTGGATAAATCAGGAGGTGGCTCGCAACGTCTGCAATGCGCTTGGCTTGGAGATAGTAATTGATGAGTTTATTGACCCCCACGAAGAGGATTACTATCCCATTCTCACCAAGATATTGCCCCTTGAGCCGGATTTCATTGGAATGGGGATGATTGCCCCCGGATACCATGCCCTGCTTATCAAGCAAGCTCGTGAGATGGGTTATGAAGGACCCTTCCTGGCACCCACTGGCTCGGATACAGCAATAATGCTTGACATCGCCGGTGCTGAGGCTGCCGAGGGCTTGGTAGCAGTAGGGACAGCCGATTATATCGGATTGGCTACCACCCCGCTGATGAAGGATGTAGGCGAAAGATACCTTGCGAGGTATGGCACCCAGGATGCCTGGAGCCTTGAATACTATAATGACATACTATATATCCAGGCTGGTATGGAGGCTGCTGACAGTGTTGACCCCACCGAGGTGGTTAAGGTCTGGCGCACCCCCGGCTTCACCATGCCCAGCGTCTATGGAGAGGTCAGCTGGGTTGGAGAGGAATTCTGGGGTATAAATTCTATTGCCTCTTGTCCCCTCCCTTATACCCAGATCCGGAACGGGAAAGAGGTGGTTCTCGGTGTCGTCACCTGGGAGGATATGAAACCACTAATCAAAGTAGCTATAGGAAAGTAACTGTCCTCTACTGGTGCTTTTTAGGGAGGGTAGTTTGTTACTAAGGTGACGAGTCTGCCCTCCCTTTAAGTAAGATTACTACAGGGAAGATGGAATTATCTACATTCTTGCAAATGATTGTTAATGGAACCATGACCGGTTTCCAGCTAGCATTATTTGCTACCGGGCTGACCCTGGTCTATGGCATAATGCTCATAATCAACTTCGCTCATGGCGAGCTCTACATGCTCGGTGCCTTTGGTGTCTTTTTCTTCTGTGAGCAACTAGGTCTGAATTACTTCCTTTCACTTATCCTGGCAATGATAGTTGTTGGTCTTATCGCCATAGCAATGGAGCGGATTTTCTTTAAGCCACTGCGGGGACAGCATATCCCCAGTTTCGTCATGTCCTGTGGGTTGGCTTTTATGTTACAGGTTTCAGCTGTGCTCGCTTTCGGCATCAAAGATAAGGCTATTGATTCTGTCTTCCCTGGGGTTGTAAACGTATTTGGTACCTTCGTATCTGTAGAAAGGCTGATGGTAAGCCTCATCTCGGCGGTACTAATAATTGGCTTTTACATTTTTCTCCTGCGAAGTAGATATGGTCGTGCCATGCGGGCTGTGATGCAAGACCCGGATGCGGCTGCGCTACAAGGCGTGAGCATTAATCAGGTCTGCTCTTTGGGTATAGGCATTGGAGCCGCCCTGGCTGCTGCCGCTGGGGGATTATTAGCTCCAGTCTTTATTTTTAACCCTTGGATTGGGCCTGTTTTGACCTGGGAAGGGTTTATCGTGGTCTGTTTGGGGGGGAAGACAAGCCTCCCTGGCACCCTCCTGGCAGCGTTCATCCTGGGCTATATAAAGAGTTTTGTTACTACCTTGGTTGACCCGGTAGCTGCTTTGATGTGCGAGGCAGCAATTTTAGGCATTATTTTAACGCTGAGACCTCAAGGATTACTCGGTCATGAATAGCAACAACCGGACAAGATGGATTAGCCTGATAGCGGTGGTTATCATCCTGTTTTTGATACCGCTGTTCGTTAAGAGTCCATACTGGATGCTGGTCCTCACCCTGATGTGGATTCATATCATCGTCGCCGAGAGCTTCCGCTACATCGTTACTACCGGTGAGTATTCCTTTGCTCATGTCCCCTTGATGGGGATGGGTGGCTATGCTTCGGCACTATTGGCTATGAAACTTGGCCTGTCTTTTTGGCTGGCACTGCCCCTTGCCGTTTTAATTGTGGCGCTTATCTCAATTGTAATCTACTATCCCTGCCTCAGGACAACCGGCACCTTCTTCTTCTTCGCTAGCTTTGCCTTCGGTGAGGTTATGAGGCTGTGCTGGGTCAGGTTTAGAGTTCCATTTGGTGGTGTTGGGGGATTGCGTGACATTCCTCGCCCCGATGCCATACATATCCCGGGTCTTCCTCCAGTGGAGTTCACTTTCCTTTCCCACGTACCTTATTACTATTTGATTCTGGTGTTTATGCTCTTCAGCCTGCTCATCATGTATTTATTGGAGAGGTCCCGTCTTGGCGCCATCGCCGCTGCCGTCAGGGAATCCAAAACTCTGGCTTCATTTGTAGGTATCAGGGTGTGGTGGTATGAGATGGTGATTTTTGTCATCGCCTCAGCCTTTGCTGCCCTTGGCGGTAGCCTTTATGCTCACTACACAACCCTGCTGGTACCTCTTGAGTTCTACTGGGGGTTAGGGATTTATGTTTGCATTTGGGCTGTTGTCGGCGGCACAGGAGACTTTATGGGACCCATAGTTGGCACCATTGTTTTTTCATTGGCGAGAGAGTTTTTGCGCCCTATTCCCCAGCTCGTCCCTATGGTTTACGGGCTTATCCTGGCAGCAACCTTGGCTTTCCTGCCCGAGGGGCTAATAAGTTTACCCAGCAAGATTTTGCCATGGATTGAAAAAGGGCTAGCCAAAGTTAAGGAGAGATAAATGAGTACCCCGCTTCTTGAAGTCAGAAATATTACCAAGCGCTTTGGCGGTTTAACCGCCATTAGCCGACTGAGCTTTGATATCTACCTGGGAGAAATAGCGGGATTGATTGGCCCCAATGGTGCCGGCAAAACAACGCTCTTTAACGTAATCACTGGGTTTTACCCACCTACAGAGGGAAAGGTCTTCTATAAAGGCGAGGATATAACTGGCTTTAAACCACACCAACTGGTTAAAAGGAGGATTGGACGAAGCTTTCAACTGACCGCCTTGTTTGATAACCTTTCCGTCTTCCAAAGTGTGGTTATGTCCCAGCACCTTCATACAGAGGTAGGCTTCTGGGGCTCCTTATTTCATACCCCGGGTAATCGCCAGAAAGAGAAGGCTACCGAAGCAAAAACTATGGAGATATTAAAATTTACCGGCATGGAAACTCAGAGGGATGTACTTGCCAAGAATTTATCCCACGGTTATCAAAAGACCCTCAATTTTACCATGGCTATAGGAACCGAGCCTGAGCTATTAATGCTGGACGAACCGCTGTGTGCCTTGAGCCCGGAAAGGGTAACGGCTATCCAGAATTTGATTCGCACAGCACGGGATAAAGGGGTTACCGTCTTGGTAATTGAGCACAACATGAAGGCGCTTTTCCCCATTTGCGATAGGATAATGGTCTTGGATGCTGGGATGAAGATTGCTGAAGGTACGCCCAAAGAAATTGGAGAAAACTCAAAGGTAATTGAAGCCTACCTTGGGGGAGCAATAGATGTTTCAGACGGAAGATAAGTACCTTAGCCTGAGAAACCTGACAGTACACTACGGAGCTCTCGAGGCGGTAAAGCACGTTTCTTTCGAAGTGCCAGCCGGGAAGATAGTTAGCCTCCTCGGTGCCAATGGCTCGGGCAAGAGCACTATTTTGAAGGCTATATCGGGTCTAAAAAAGCCAGCCGGAGGCGAAATTTGGTTTCAGGGGTCAAGAATAGATGGAGAGCCCACCCATGCTATCATGAGGAAGGGCATTGTTCATGTCCCTGAAGGAAGAGGGCTTTTCCCCTATATGACAGTTTTTGAAAACCTCCAGATGGGTGCTTTCTCACGAAAAAGTGCCAAGAAACAGGAAATAGAAAGGGACCTGGAAGAAATCTATGAGCACTTCCCCATACTGAAAGAAAGAAGGAACAGTCGGGCAAAAACTCTAAGCGGTGGCGAAGCCGAGATGCTGGCTCTCGCCCGTGGGCTAATGGCTAAGCCAAAGCTGCTTTTATTAGATGAGCCCCTTCAAGGATTATCGCCGGTTCTTATTGAAGAAGTTGCCAATATTATCACCATGCTCAACCAAAGAGAAATTACCATCTTGATGGTAGAGCACAATATTTCTATGTCCTTTGAGCTTTCTCAGTGGGTCTATATCCTGGAGACTGGTGAGCTTGCCTTACAAGGTGAGCCTCAAGAATTGTCACAAACTGACTATGTACAGAAGTACTATTTGGGTGTAACCTGAGTAGCCTGTTGCCAAATCCTGTATAATGGTTTAAGTCGTGGAGTTTTTATAATTGCCCTGATTCAAGCTCAATAATTCTAAGAAAGGTGATGTTATGATTACCATACTACAAGGGAAGATACAAACGGTAGAGATATCCCCCGAGCGTCCCACAGTCATTATTGGAGAACGTCTCAATCCCACCGGTCGCTCTCGCTTGGCTGAGGCGCTCAAAAAAGGCGATTGGGACTTAATAAGACAGGAGGCTGTCAGTCAGGTGGAGCAGGGAGCTGCACTTATTGACATCAATGTCGGGGTGGCGGGAGTGGATGAAGTAGCTATTCTGCCTCAGGCGGTAAAGGTCGTCTCCGAGGTGGTGGGTGTGCCTCTTTGCCTCGATTCACCCAACCCCCAGGCTCTGGAGGCTGCCCTCAAGGTATGCCCCGGCCGACCCCTGATAAACAGCACTACCGGCGAGGAGAAATCGCTGACTGTTATCCTCCCCCTAGCCAAGAAGTTTGGGGCTGCAGTTATCGCCCTCTGCCATGATGAGGAGGGAATCGCCAATGACCCCGAAAAACGTTTTAAGGTGGCTGAGAAAATAGTGCGTAGGGCTAAGGACTATGGCCTCCACGAAGCCGACATTCTTATTGACCCATTGGTGCTCACCGTGGGCGCCGAGGCTAAGGCTGGGCTGGTGAGCCTGAGCACAACCTCCCTCATTGCTGAGAGGCTGGGACTGAACCTGACCATGGGGGCATCAAACGTGTCCTTCGGCCTCCCCAACCGATACCTTATCAACAACACCTTCCTGGCTATGGCCATTTGGTGTGGGGTGAACGCTCCCATCGTCAACCCAGCCGCCAAGGAGATAGTGGAGACCATCTTGGCTGCAGACCTGCTCAGAGGAAAAGACCCCTACGCAGTCCGCTATATAAGGCAGTGCCGGAAAAGCCAGCAAAAGTAGCCAAACTTCAGCACAGTAGTATTGGCATTTTAAAGGACTAGTATTACTATCTCCATCAACCCTGCATATCGGGGCAGGCTCCCTTTCACCTTCAGCCTGCCCCATTAAATAGTACTATTTGAACTAGATTCCAGCTTTGCCTGTGCATGCAACTTCATGTGTTATAGGTTGACAAATCGTTAAAAAGAACTATAGACTATATTTATCATGGTTGATTTGAATCCTCAGGCAGTTGAGGAGCCTGATAGGATTCATATTTGCCAACTGGCTCCCTCCACGGGGTTTCCTTCTAGATTGCAAATAAAGGCTTACCCCTCCCCCAGGATGGCTGAGAATTCCCTATACTGTACCACAGGAGGCGAAGATGTCGGAGTTAATCCCCAAAGGTATACCTAAAGGGAAAGAGATTGTACAGGAAGGCAGAAACCTCGGGAAAACGATTGAATTAGGAAGAAGCGCCTTTTGTCGAGAAAAGAACATCCGTTGTGAAGGGGATTACAAGCAAATGTGCGCTGAGAAGGGGCATATCACCTGGCAGATGATAATGGGACTTAGTTCTGTTGACGAGCAGGTGGAGGCATTAAAGTATTTGTATGAATGGGGTAAGAAAACAGGGGTAGTAATTGACCGCTGCACTATGATTGTCAATATGCGGATGGGCTTACCTGAAGAGATGTGGGACAAGGCACCAAAGGGAACCAGTTTTATGCTGGAGAGCCTGGATGACTATGTCAGGATTACCCAGGCGGCTCCTATTCAGCCAACATTTGGGGACTTTCACATTGGCTCCCCAGCTTCGGTAAGAAACGTAACCAATGCCCTTCGGGCTGGCGCTGGTTATATCGGCACCCTTTCCCAGTATTCTTGGGATTACCCCTATTGGAAGGATGATGTTGCCCAAGTAGTAGAAGTGGTAAAAGCTATAGGGATTATGGCTGAGAAAAGAAAAGATAATATCATAGTATATTCCTATGAGTCTGATGGGATGCCAAGCCAGTTTATGGATTGGGCTTCCGTTATTGGTTATGTTCGCCTTGAAAAATATATCGTGGACGAGCTTTGTGGGGCAAACTATGCCATAGGTTATGGCGGGCTTACCGGCAATATACCAGTAAAAATTGCAAACTGGCTGGCATTATACGACGTCCTCAAAGCCGACCATAATGTCATTTCTTTCATCTATGGAAATACAATAGATGTTACCGAAGACGCTAGTTCAAATTATGCTATTGTAACTGCGGAGGTGATTCCCTTTGTCATTACCGAGCAGATTTATAAAACCGGTGCTTCATTACTCCTGGTTCCTGCTCAAGAAATGGTCAGGGTTCCAACGAAAGAGGAAATAGCCGAGGTCTTTAAAGTAGCCAGAGTCGCCCAGGCCAGAGCTAAAGATTACGAAAAGATGCTTGATTTTTCATATGTAAACGAGATGCGGTCATTGCTCGCTGATAAAGGTAATCAATTCTTCATGAACATTAAGAAAGGGTTGCCCGAACTGGGGGTTGACATCGCTGACCCTGTTCAGGTACTCTTATCCGTCAGAAGATTGGGCGCAGCCAAACTTGAAGAATTGTTTCACCCAGGTGAGAGGGATTCATCTCTGCCGAGATGTATCTCTCCTTTTATACCTACTGAACTGATGACAATGAGCATAAATTTGAAGGATGAAACCCTTAAAAGGATTTATTCCATGCAATTAGCTGACGTAGTTAGAGGTAAAAAGATTACCGTAGGCTCCACCGATACTCACGAGTTTGGTCTTTATGTTATAAGTAGTGTTCTTGAGGCTCTGGCCGCCAGGGTAATAAATGGAGGTGTTGACTTAGATGCAGAGGAGATTTTGGACCTGGCTTCTGAAGCAGCTACCCCTTATATAGTCATAAGCACCCACAATGGCTTGTGCTTGGACTACGGTAGACACCTGATGGAGTTAGTCAAGCAGAGAAACCAGAAGGTCAAAGTGTTTATGGGTGGTCGGCTAGATGGAATTGTAGAGGGTGGCACGGAGCCAATAGATGTCTCTGACCGATTGATTGAGCTTGGAATTAACCCGTGTAACGATGTATGTGACCTCATCAAAGAAATTGTAGCCATAGAAGAAGCCTAACAGATTTCTACAGGGGTGATGGTGCAGCCGTATTAAGAGAGATTCAGAGAAACGCTGGCGAGAATATTGCCAAATTTAATTTCTACAAGAGAGAGCTAACCCTTATATTAAATAATTAGGAGGTGTGACCATGAAAAAATCGATTTTTGAGTATATGGAGGAATACGGGCATGAGCAGCTTGTATTCTGCCGCGATGAAAAGGCTGGGCTGAAGGCAATCATTGCCATTCATAATACCACTTTGGGACCGGCAACAGGCGGCACTCGTGTTTGGACCTATGAGTCGGAAGAGGATGCCCTTGTAGATGCCCTGAGATTATCGCAGGGCATGACCTATAAATACGCTGCCGCTGGTATCAATCTCGGTGGCGGCAAGACAACGGTTATCATCGAATCGCCTGAGCAGAAGGGGGAACAATTATTTCGGGCTCTCGGTAGGTTTATTGATAACCTGAACGGGAGATATATTACCGGAGAAGATGTAGGCGTAACTGTGGGCGACTTGGAATATATCAATATGGAAACCGATTTAGTTGTCGGGCTACCTGTGGAGAATGGTGGTAGTGGTGGCCCATCACCCTATACCGCCATGGGGGTAATCGGCGGGATGAAGGCTTGCTGCAAAGAGATATACGGCAATGAATCGCTGAAGGGTAAGCGGGTTGCCGTTCAAGGAGTGGGAAACGTAGGCCATGATGTTGTTAAATACCTTGTTGAGGATGGCGCTGATGTGGTGGTAGCCGATGTTGATGAAAATAGGGTTAAGCGGGCGGTAGAGGAGTTTAAAGTTAGTGCCGTTGGTGTTGACGAAATCTATGGCGTAGATTGTGACATATTCTCACCCTGTGCTCTTGGCGCTACTATAAATGATGAAACGATTCCAAAACTGAAGTGCAAAATCGTCGCCGGCTCAGCCAACAACCAGCTTAAAGAAGCTAGGCATGGAGAGGTATTAGGCCAGAAAGGGATACTCTATGCCCCTGACTTCATTATCAACGCTGGAGGCACTATCGCCGATACTGACCAGTTTGAGGGAGGGTTTTGCCCCGAGCGAGCCAGGAAAAAAGTAGCCCGCGTTTACAACAATGTCGCCAATGTGATTGAGATATCCAAGCGTGAAGGTATCCCAACCTATAAAGCCGCTAATAGGCTTGCCGAAGAAAGAATCAGAAAGATAGGTGAAATTAATAAATTACGGGTAAAAGTGTCCAAGAAGCTCGCTAGAGCCTCTGAGTGATATGTTTGCCCGAAGGTTGGTATCACTACAATAGTATCTAATTAAGTTATTCACCTGCCATCGCTGTTGCTCACCTGCTCGGTCATGAAACTTGAAGCCGGTGAGGCTACAACGTAAACCTGCTTCTTGGTAGGAAGTGGTTACTCAGCGATGGCACGGTGTTTAATTTACCCCTTGCTCAAAATAACTCTCTACCAAAAGTAGGTTTTTCCTTCAGGATTTTCGTCTGGTCTAGCTCTTTATTAATTCCGGCAAGATATTTCGCTACGTTCTTCCTGAATTCATAATCGTAATCAATATTCAGCGCAATTGTTTCCATAATAGGGGAGCCACCACCGTGAACCCCGGCGATTTCATACCAGGCAGCCATACCTGAAGCACTGAGGTTCTCTACCAGCCTCCAGATACGATGAGAAACCTCAGGGGGAATTTTGGGGTTTCTCACTATATACTTGTCTAGCCATGATTTGGTCTCTTGGCTATGGAAGTCATCCTCATAAGGCAAGGTTACTGCCAGACCCCCTGCTATCTCGCTTAAGATATTGAACTCATGATAAATAGTTTCCCCCATAAGCCTCCTGCCTACATTGGCGTAGATGACATTAGGAAAGAAGGTGCCCGATGATGTCCTCTCTCCGTAAAGAGCACTGGCTATACCAGCAGCGTAGGCTAATTCTGCGCCCCCGGCAAACTCAGATAGCTTTTGCCTTACATGGGCGACCCTTTCAATATTGTTAGCTTCAGCAACTAGAGCCGTTGCCCCACATAATATATCGGATACCGCAGGTTTACACCCCGTATAACTGTGCCTATGCGAATCAGCAAAAAGTAAGGCAAGCCTTCTGCCAAACTCCCATTCTTTACACATAAACACCCTTTCTTTAGGAATGAAAGCATCATCAAAAACAACAATAGAATCAGAAACACCCATTTCAGCAAAAGGACACTTGATTTTCTTCCTCTCTCTTACTGAAACTGGTCGGGTGATTAAATGCACACCTTCCCAGTCAGCCGGAATAGCAAACGCCACCGCATAGTCCTTATCTTCTTCTCTTAGAGCCCGGGTCGGGATTACAATTATCTCATCAGCATAGGCCGCCATCGTTATTGAGATTTTTGCCCCTCTAACTACAATTCCATCACCTCTTATCTCAACTATATGAACATAGGCATCAGGGTCCGCTTGCTCAGATGGTCTTTTAATTCTATCCCCCTTCATGTCTGTTTGAGCACAGGCAGCAGTTAAATCCTTCCTTTGATAGCCTTTTAAGTAGTCCATGAACCGACGATTATATTCTGTCCCGTATTTATCATCCATCTCTCTGGTGGCAATGGAAAGAGCAATTAAAGCATCCATACCCATGCATCTTTGTATGCAACCGCCAACCCTTTGAGCAGTTAAACGAACCATCTTCTGTTTTTGCATTAAATCATATGGATTTTGAGGAAGGTGGGTAAATCGGTTAATCTTCTCACCTGTTAAGGAAGATATTGCCGTCATTAGCTCTTCCCACTCTGGGTCTTGCGCCAGGTCAAAAGTAACTGACATAACATTTATACCTGGCTTAATTCTGGGGTCATTCCTGCCGACCCTCTCACCACCAATGTAGAGATTTGGCTTCATTTTTACTAAATCCGCATAATATTCCGCTGATGTTATCATTAATTCTTTTCAACCCCCTATTTCAAGTTTGAATTCTCTGAGAGAGTGCTATTTCCTCAAAGCTAACGTTTAAGCTGTAGATAACCTCATTACTTCTGTAATAGTTTACATACATTTGCCCTCCTTGTAAATCTTGCGCATTGACTCATAATAAAAGTTACCGAAAGAAGGGTAGTTGCGTCAAAATTAGTGTTACCGAAGGAGGTAAAAGTGACACGACGCAGCATAGGGGAATACGCACAGGCACTAAGGAGCCGATATT
>Ga0265594_1002344_pt1 | contig 13683 bp, 13 predicted proteins | sample saktaG_11_FD_190147 | JGI IMG/M metagenome (GOLD analysis project Ga0265594, IMG submission 190147) | Saline water microbial communities from Sakinaw Lake, British Columbia, Canada - sak_2011_5_24_80m | ecosystem: Environmental > Aquatic > Non-marine Saline and Alkaline > Saline ... | reverse complement strand
CAACTACCGTTTATAGACAAACTGATATGGCCCGTCATCCCGGATGAAGCTACCCGAATAGCCTCCCTGCGAACGGGAAAGATTGACTGGGCAACGCGAGTCAGTTCGAAGTATGTGGATACCTTAGCCAAAACGAGCCCCGAGTTGGTGAGGTTCCCGTGGTTACTGAGCGGGTCTCTGGTCGTAGCTTTCCAGTGCACCACATCCGAGTATTTCCAGGACGAAGCCGTGCGACGAGCCTTGATGATTGGCACAGACCTGCAAACCATAGGTGATAATGCGTGGGGAGTGGGCAATGCCGACATAAACCCAACGGTGAAAGGCTCAGCCGTATACACCCCGATAGAAGAAATGCCTGCATCAACCCAGGAACTGTTCACGTATGACGCCGATACGGCAAAGCAGCTGCTGGCTGATGCCGGTTACCCTGACGGCTTTAGTTGTGAAATGACCTACGCCCCGGCGCAGGTGGAGCTGGCATCAGAAGACATCGCATCTATGCTCGTAGCCATGTGGGATAAGATTGGTGTTAGCATCACGCTGAAACCAGTGGAGACGTCTGTCATCATTAATAAAACGTATGCTCATGACTATACTGACACTCTCCTGTGTGGCCGGGGATTCGGGACTGCTGGTGTGACTCTAGCGAATGGACTGAAGGGCCACGAGGAAGATACAGCTGATTGGTATAGTGAGTGGTATACAAACGCTTATAACGAGGCAATGGGTGAGCGCGATGCCGCTAAGTCAGTGGCACTCAAGAAGGAAATGGCCATACATTTACTTGATGCGGTCGCCTATTTACCCACCGCCGTGACCGGGACAAACGCCTATATCTGGCCGTGGGTAAAGAATTACTACGGCGAGATTAGTGCTGGATTCACCCACTTTAACCCCATGCTAAGGCTCTTGTGGATTGACGAGGACCTGAAGGCAGAGATGGGATACGACTAGCGGAAGTCACTGTAGAAAGAACTTCGGCAATTCATGATATAGCTTGAGGGGACAAGAAGCATAGGGGGTGGGAGTGAATTTCCCGCCCCCTAGTGCTATGATGTATAGTTCTTATAACGACTGAGCGGAAGTATTATGCGTGCTTATATAATTAGAAGGTTATTGTTAATAATACCCACCCTGTTTCTGGCCAGCCTCATCGTCTTCTTTGTCATACGCCTCATTCCAGGCGATATAGTAAGCTTGATAGCAGGGCAGATGTCTCAGTTTGGTGGCACCGTTGACAAAGCCGTCATTGCGCATACCCTGGGGCTGGATGTGCCAATTTATGTCCAGTATGGGCGCTGGATAGGGAATATTATTATGCATGGCGACTTCGGGGCTTCCTTGTGGAGAAATATCCCTGTGACCGAGGAGATAATCTCTAGATGGCCGGTAACCCTTGAGCTTGGTATCCTGGGTTTAATAATAAGCCAGATAATAGCCTTGCCTATAGGTATATATTCGGCGCTGCGGCAGGATACCTGGGGTGACTATATAAGCCGTAGCTTTGCCATATTTCTTATGGCTGTCCCCGGCTTCTGGATTGCGACCATGATAATAGTCTTCCCCTCAATATGGTGGGGCTGGTCACCACCCTTAAAACTTAGCCCATTTACTGAGGACCCAGTAGGTAACCTGAAAATGTTCATAATCCCATCTGTAGTTGTGGGCATGGCAATAGCCGGGGTAATCATGAGGATGACTCGCACCATGATGCTTGAGGTGCTGAGGCAGGATTATATCAGGACTGCCTGGGCAAAGGGACTCAAGGAGAGGGTTGTCATCTTGAGGCATGCCCTGAAGAATGCGCTAATTCCGGTAGTCACCATGCTAGGACTTCAGGCACCTGTTCTGGTCGGGGGCGTAGTTGTTATAGAGCAGATATTTTGCCTGCCCGGGATAGGCCGCCTGCTGGTTGAAGCAGTCAGTTTTAGAGACTATCCGCTAGTTACCGGAATAATGCTCTTTTTTGGGGCTGGTATGGTGTTAATCAATCTAGCGGTTGATATAGTCTACGCCTATTTAGACCCCAGGATTAAGTATAAGTAGAGGAAAGATATAAAAATGGGTAGCGGTGTGACTGATAGCTCATCAGGGGGAGTAGCCGAGAGGAAGAGACACTCCGGCCCGGTCAGTTTCCTGATAAGGCTGGTAAAGGAGAAGCCGCTGGGTATGGTAGGCGGGGTTATAACTCTGCTCTTGCTTCTCACCGGCATTTTTGCTAACTTCCTGGCCCCTTATGGTATGAACGAAATGATAGGACCTTCTCTGCTTGGTCCATCACCTGAGTACTGGCTGGGCACAGATAACCTGGGACGGGACCTGCTCACTCGCATCATCTTCGGGGCTCGTACCTCGGTGATTGTAGGCTTGGTTGGTACTACAATGGCTACGCTTATCTCTACGATTATAGGTATGCTGAGCGGGTATTTCGGCGGTAAATTTGACATGATAGTGCAGAGGATTGTTGATGCTTGGTTGTGCTTCCCTACCCTACTTATTCTTATGGTTCTAGTATCCGTCACTGGACCGGGTCTGTGGACGGTAATCATTGTTTTGGGGATAAGCTGCGGTATCGCTTCTACCAGGGTAATAAGAAGTGCTACTATGAGCATCAGGGAGAATGTGTATGTACAGGCAGCGGTGGCTATTGGCTGCCCCACCACCAGAATACTTACTAGCCATATCCTGCCCAATATTATGGCCCCCATAATTGTCCTCTTCAGCATACTGGTACCGTTTATCATTCTGACTGAGGCTATGCTGAGCTTCCTCGGCCTTGGCATCCCTGCCCCGAATGCCAGCTGGGGAGGTATGCTTAGCGGCAGTGGCCGCTCTTACATGTTCCTGAACCCATGGATGGCTATATGGCCCGGCCTTGCCCTGAGTATCGTGGTATACGGTGTAAATATGTTTGGCGATGCGGTGAGAGATATATTGGATCCGAGGTTGAGGGGTGGTGTCGGGCGCTACGGGGTGAGCGTAAAAAAAGAAGCCAGTGAAAAGTGAGCCCAGCCCTTAGAGGGTTTAGGGGAAAACTCTTAATAAGTTGAAGAGGGTCAAGAAATGTGAGACTAAGAAAAAACTCCAGCTTCATGAACAGGCACAAAGTTACCTAACCTGTGGATGCCGATTAGATATTAATAAGGAGATAAACTATGTCCAAGATGTTCGTCTGCTTGGGGAATGTCAGTAATTTTGATGCCTCGCTAGAGTACGCTAAAGAACATAGTTACAACGTGGAAGTGGCCACCTTCGTCATGCCAAGCTTTATTAACCCAAATTGTCATGAGATATTTAAGGCTCATCATGTGTCACAACTGGATACTTACTATCCTTCGACCAGGGAGCTTGTGGAGAAACTACACGGATTTAAAGGAGCAATTTCTGTTCACGGCGCATGCATTGATCTACTCATTCACAGCGAAGATCCGAAGGTCAATGAATTCAACGCGCAAAGGATCTTTCAAGGTGTAGAGACCGCTAGGGAGCTGAAGGCAAAGCACATTGTTTTTCATGGAAACTTCAAGCCGGTTTCGTTCCATGACCATAGCAAACTGAATTGGATTGAGCGAAGTACAATTTTCTGGTCTGAGCTTCTTGAGAAATACCCTTCTACAGTTGTTGTGCTTGAAAATACTCTCGATCGAACGCCAGAGATGCTTAGGACGTTGTTAGACGAAGTCAACTCTCCGCGCCTCGGGGTCTGTCTTGATGTGGGACATATGAATCTCTCGTCAAAGGTTCCTGTTGAGGAATGGATTGCTGTGTTAGGTAAGGATATTCGCTCTATACACGTCCACGATAACAAAGGTGATTTTGATAGTCATAGTGCTATAGGTAAGGGCACCATAAACTGGCAAGAGTTTTCAGGTTTAATTGCCAAATACCAAATTGACCCTGACATAGTATTCGAGGTGAGAACGGTTGAAGAAACGATACAATCGCTCAAGTACCTTTCAAGAGGAAAATATCTATCCCTGTAACACATATGGGGGCAATTGCATATAACAGTCTGCTATGATGGACGGTAGGAGAGGAGGTTACCCAAAAGGCAATGAATATCAAAATCTTGGGAGCACATAGCCGCGAATCGCTAAATACAAAATGCATCAGCCTGTTAATTGATGATACTTTGGCTATAGATGCTGGTGGGCTTACCTCCAGCCTACCTTTTTCGGCTCAACAAAAACTTAAGGCAATTCTGCTTACCCATCAACACTATGACCATATTAAAGATGTCCCGGGTATAGCCCAAAATTTTGAGTTTTGGGATAGTACTATCAATATCTACTCTACGCAAGCGGTATATAATGCTCTTACTACTCACCTGCTAAATGGTGAGATTACTACTAAATATCTGGAACAGCCTCAGGGGAATCCAACAATTAAGTTTACCACAATAAAACCATACCAGATTGAACGAATCGAAGGATATAGCGTACTAGCTGTCCCGGTAAATCATCAAGTTCCCACCGTCGGTTATCAGGTTACCTCCCCCGATGGTAAGGTAGTGTTCTATACTGGGGATACCGGGCCAGGCTTGGCTGACTGTTGGGAGCATGTAGATCCTCAACTGCTCATTATCGATACTAGCAGACCGGCCAAGTTTGAAGCATACCTTAAAAGGTTTAAGCATCTTACTCCCACTCTGCTTAAGCAGGAGCTAACCAGCTTCCAAAAGCTCAAGGGCTACTTACCACAGGTGGTTGTAGTTCATTTGAACCCCATATTTGAAGAAGAGATAAAAGCTGAAATAGCAGCCGTAGCTGAGGACTTAAATCATCCAATTAGTGTAGGCTATGAAGGTATGGAACTTCGCTTATAAAAATAACCCTCGTAAGTAGAAGGCTATAAGGAATGGTTGAACTAGCCCGAAGGCGTAAACAGGTGTAGTTAACATTTGCCTCGGTGTTACAGTCTGGGGCTGGTAGGTCAAAAAAGAGGCAAGGCAGTAATTTTAAAAAACGAGGTGAGGAATGCTTTTAAGGAAAGAGGGAAAGGTTGACAGGCTCATCCAAAAACATATAGAGGAGGCAGGAGCAGCTGTCGAGGCTTCTAAGGAGGCTCTTTCTGCCTATCTTGACGGTGACCGGGAGAAGTTTAAACAAATGGTTGAGGTTACCGAAAGCAAGGAAAGCGATGCCGACGCAGTGAGGAGGGAGGTGGAGGGTGCACTCCATTCAGGTGGCTATCTTCCAGTCTACCGGGAGGATTTCAGTATTCTTCTGGACCTTATTGATAACATGGCTGATGATGCTGAAGTAATAGCTGACTTTCTCCGTATAGAGTCTCCAAAGGTCCTCCCTCAATGGAAGGAAGTGCTTAAACATATTGCAGAAAAGACGGTGGAGTGCTTCTCCGCCTTTCGTAAATGTTTTCTTCTGCTCTATGAGGATATGGAGAAGGCTTACCCTGCTATCGAACAGGTGCGGACTCTGGAGAAAGAGATTGACAGGCTTCAAGACGACGTTTTGTGCAAGATCTTTCGGTCAGACCTGAACCTGGCTGAAAAGATTCACCTCAAGGGACTTGTCTTGAAACTGGGAGCAATATCTAATTCTGCTGAAAATGCCTCGGATAAGGTGAGAGGGCTCACTCTTAAGACACAATTCTAAGTCAATCCATTTAGCAACGACTCGAGATTGGAAAGAATATAGAACTGCTAGAGCCTTCACATTCACTTTTGTGAGTATAAAACTGGATACCTTCCCTGGCCTAAAAACTAATAAAGGATTTTTAAATGCTTTTACCCTTTGTTTATCTTGGCTCTATTTTTATGGGTTGGTCCCTCGGCGCTAATAACGCCGCCAATATATTTGGCACCGGGGTAGTAACGAAGGCAATAAGATTTCGGACTGCCGCTATACTTCTCTCAATTTTTGTTATCCTCGGCTCTATTATAGAGGGACAAAAAAACATGGGGACAGTAGGCTCTTTTACCGGGCTAGACACCAACCTTGCCCTGCTGGCCACAATCACGGCAGCTCTGGTAGTTACCGGGATGACCTATTTCGGTATCCCGGTTTCCGCTTCTCAAGCCATTCTAGGTGCAGTGATGGGAATAGCTTTATATACAGGTGGTCTCAATGCTTTCCCATGGGATAAGTTCACCAAGATTACAGTCAGCTGGATAATTGCCCCCTTGGGAGCAATGGTACTTGCTATCGGTCTATATCAACTTGTGGGCCTCATCAGCCGAAGAATCAAATCCCTCCCCGCTCTTATGCTGGCTATGAAAATAGGCATCATGGTAGTGGGTTCCTACGGAGCCTATACCTTGGGAGCCAACAATGTAGCCAATACTACCGGGGTCTTTGTTGGAGCCGGGATATTTACTCCCTTTCTGGGAACTGTTATCGGAGGACTGGCTATCGCCTTTGGGGCATGCACCTACAGCAAAAAGGTGATGGCGACAGTAGGGAGCAAGATTACCCCGCTTGATATTCCTACTGCTTTTGTAGCTGTCCTGACAGTAGCCATTATTCTCCATATTTTCACCCAGGTAGGGGTGCCTATTTCCTCCACCGTGGCAATAGTAGGGTCAGTAATTGGAATCGGGCTGGCGAAGGGGATGAGGACAGTAAGTGCTAAAAAAATCACTCAAATCCTTGCCGGATGGGTACTCACCCTGCTTTTAAGTATATTAATTCCCTATGTTTTTCTCTTGTTGTTCTCATTGTTCTCATGGTAGGCTATGAATATAGAAAACTACTAACACATAAAGGATAGACTGGTCTATTTCCCATCTGAGAATACTAAAGAAGGAGGATTGTTGAGCAATGAATATCAAAATCTTGGGAGCACACACCAACGAATCGCTAAATACAGAGTGTATCAGCCTGTTAATTGACGATGTCTTAGCTCTGGATGCTGGTGGACTTACCTCCAGCCTATCTTTTTCAGATCAAGGCAAACTCAGGGCAATTCTGCTCACCCACCGACACTGGGACCATGTTAAAGATGTCAGAACTCTGGCCTCTTATCTGTATTATCGTCTTGGCGGAACTATCAATGTCTACTCTATTCCATCTGTTGGAGATTTCCTTAGTCACCTGGTCCAAATATGTAACCCTAGTGGAGATCTCATGGAGAGACCTCCGGAGAATCCGGCAGTCAAGTTCACCGAGATAGAACTTCTTAAGACTCAGCAAATCGAAGGATATAGCGTACTAGCTGTCCCGGTAAATCATCAAGTTCCCACCGTCGGTTATCAAGTTACCTCCCCCGATGGCAAGGTAGTGTTCTATACCGGGGATACCGGGCCAGGCTTGGCTAACTGCTGGGAGCGGATATCACCCCAGATGCTGTTCATTGAAGCTACTGTACCGAATAGGCTTGAAGAAAGGGTTAGGCTAGCAGGGCATCTTACACCCGGTTTGCTCAAGCAGGAGCTAATCAGCTTCCGAGAGGTCAAGGGTTACTTACCCCAAGTGGTTATAGTTCATTTGGACCCTTTATTTGAGGAAGAGATAAAAGCTGAAATAGCAGCCGTAGCTGAGGACTTAAATCATCCAATTAGTGTAGGCTATGAAGGTATGGAACTTCACCTGTAAGGACCAACATAAAGCTGGAGTGCGATTTAGTAAAACCGAAGGAAGCAGAATTGATAAGAAAGTTGCCCGGGAGTATGATACGGAATATGTTTCGATCAAAAGTTTGGTTGAGGACTTGCCTGAAATAAGATGGTCACGAAAAGCACGTTAAGAGACTGGAGTGATAAAAGGTAAGTGCAAATAAGTTCTTAGCATAAATCTTAAATATCCTGAAGTAGGTCAGTTTGGCCATGCTAGGCTGCTGGGTGAGGAAGAGAACAGCTGGATTCCCTGATTAGACAGCTCCTATTCCTCTGCTGGCACTCTTTAACGAGCACATCAACAATTAGGGCATCGACAGGCTTGCCAGCCTATTGGCAGAATAACACAGGTCCTGTACGAGGTTCAGGCATTGAGAGAGAAAAAAGGCGAACAGCGTATCCCAATCGGTGCGGCAATGCCGGTCGTGGATGATATTCTGGCTAAACTCAAGGAAATACCCGGCCTGCGGAATCTGACCCCCACCGGTAGTTTGCAACGCTTTCAGGAGACGGCGGGCGATATTGATCTCATAGGCACTGCCGATCTTTCTGCTGGCTTCAGAGATGGAGATACCCTGATTGATGTGGATCTCGGCTTCTCGCAGCTTGTTAATGATTTGCTCTGGAGTGAAGTTTTTCTTTGCCATTTATCCCCCCTTTTTGTCTCAATTTACTAACATTATAACTGGACTCCTTTTTGGGGGGCAGGTCAGGTGGATGAGCAATGTAGGCGATTGAATATGCTACAGAGCTAGCTGAGGTTCTGTCGGTCACTGTCACCGGTGCCAGTGGTGGCTTCATTATGGTAAATGGTTTAACAGGAGGTGGTAGTACATATGGACCTCTTGTTTACTCGCTATTGTCCTGACCGCTTGATTTCAGGAGGGTCATTAATTTGTCCAGCGGTCTGGTATTCAATATGTCAGATGCCTGACACCAGGCTCGTCTGGCAATTTCAACGCCGAAATTAATAAATCTCAGGTTTTCAGTGCCATGGGAATCGGTGTCAATTATAAGTTTTACTCCCAGCTCTCTTGCCCTATAAGCGTAAGTATCCTTAAGGTCAAGACGGCTGGGCATGGAGTCGATTTCCAAGACGGTATTGGTCCTGATTGCTGCTTGAAAAACAGCCTCCATATCTACATCTAGGGGTCCGCTTTCTATGGGTTCGCTTCCTATCCCCTGTCGAACAGGCAGGACGCGACGTGAGGTGGGATGCGCCAGTATATCAACACGGGGGTTTTCCATAGCCGTGATGACTCGCTTCATCATCTGCCTACGAGGAAGATCCAGTCTATGGTGCACGGCGGCAATGACAAAATCCACTTCCGCCAGTATTTCATCAGGTATATCAAGGCTGCCATCCAGCATTACATTTGCTTCAACACCGCTGAGGATATGGATGCCATCAATCTCCTGGTTGAGCTGTTTGATTTCCAGCATTTGCCGTTTGAGGCCCTGCCCATGAGCAATGCGAGTGCCCTGCGAATGGTCGGCAATACCGAGATACTGATAGCCACGAGCTTTGGCAGCCAGAGCCATTTCCTCAATAGTATTCCGCCCATCACTCCAGTTGGTATGAACATGAAGTTCACCCTTAATATCAGACAGCTCCACCAGCTCAGGAATGTCACCCTGCTCGGCCTTCTCGATTTCCTGCTGTCCCTCTCGTATTTCCTGGGGGATATACTGAAGTCCCTGCCGTTGATAGAAAGCCTCCTCGGTGGCAAACTTCTCCAGCTCCCCGTTGGCCAAGCTGGTGATGCCGTATTCCGACAAGCTCAAGCCCTGTCGACGAGCCCTCTCTCTGAGGTCGATATTGTGCTGTTTGCTACCGGTGAAGTACTGCAGGGTGGAGCCAAACGAATCGTGATCCACAATTCTAAGGTCAACATGAAATCCGTCAGAGACAACTACGCTAGCCCAAGTGGTGCCACTGGCCAGGACCTCTTCAACTTGGGGTAAGGAAACAAATGCTTGGATTGCATCTTCAGCATTGTCGGCAGTACCCATGAGGTCAATATTGCCCACCGTTTCCTGAAAGCGTCGTAAACTACCGACAGGGGTCAGGTTCCGCAGGCCGGGTACTTCTTTTAGTTTAGCCAGAATATCATCCACGGCCGGCATTGCCGCACCGATTGGGATACGCTGTTCGCCCTTCTTGATATTACCCCCTCCTTATGCCTTATTTTATTTTGTACCCTCAGGGTGTAGGTAGTATATTGCTTAATCTCTGCTGAGGGTTAGTTTAGAGCACAATTAATATAGCTTAGTAGCCAATACCTTTCTTGATTTTTTGAACCCTCGGCAACTAGATATTAACCTTTTGTTAACCCCTGTGTCAATAAGCAGGTAGGCTATTGACATTATTTTTTAGTAACTTTTGGGGGGGACTGAAAACCCCCACAAAAGACCGCAGCCATGGTAACCTTTGTGGGGGCAGGTCACTTAGCAAGTTCTGGTGAGGGTTGTCTTTGGTTTAAGTATTCCTTGAATTTAAACAGCAATTCCCACACCTTTTTGATATAAGTTGGAGATAAATTGCGTAGTTTTAATTCGTTAATATAAGTATCAAAGAGAGAATCATTATCTAACTGGCGAAGTCTTAGCTGTGATGCTAAATTGGGATTTGTGGATAGTATTAAAGAGAGGATTTCATTTAGATCAAACTGATGTTGTTTTTCAGATGGTGGGCGATACTGGATTTGAACCAGTGACCTCTGCGATGTCAACGCAGCACTCTAACCAACTGAGCTAATCGCCCGCTACAATAATTGTACTAGACACCTCATCTATAGTCAATATGTGCTAAAATGAGCCAATGATTCGCCAGTGCCAGCCAGATGATACAGATATAATATATTCCGTCATTAATAAGGCAGCCAAAGCCTACGAAGGCGTTATATCGGCCGACTGTTACCACCAACCCTATATGCCTGTAGAAGAGCTTGATCGGGAAATGAAGCGCATTACCTTCTTCGGCTGGGAAGTAAACGGAGAGCTGGTGGGAGTAATGGGCTTTGAACCGATTAAAGATGTTACCCTCATTCGCCATGCCTATGTATTACCCCAATGGCAAAGACAGGGAATAGGCAGCAAACTGTTAGGCCACCTTAAGCGTCTGGTTACCACCCCCCGTTTGCTGGTAGGAACCTGGGCTGATGCTCACTGGGCAATCGACTTTTATAAGAAGCACGGCTTTAACCTCCTGCCCAACAAGGATGAACTCCTGGAAACCTACTGGGACATCCCCCAACGCCAGATTGAGACCTCGGTAGTACTGGGAATGGAGTAAGAGAGAGCATTGTCAAAGATTATGATCTCGGTTTCTCCAATTTATCAATATCCGTTATTTCCCCTCGGAGCATATCAAATTCATTAAGTTTCGTTTTTTTATTTCCTAAGCTCTTCCGAATCTCGAGACGAAGTTTCCCCCACAGTCGCATAGTCTCACCTAAATCTTGCCTGCCAGAGCCCACTGATTTAAATGAATGTTGCATCAAAGCATTATAGGCACGAACCACGTCGTCCGAACCGAGGAGCCCTAATTCAAAAATTGTTTTCCTATACTCATAGGAGATAATTTTCTGTTCAATTTTACTTGCCCCCCCATCTTTAATTTTAAGACTAGCAAATAGCTCAACATATGGGTCTAGTATTTCACCATAGATTTTACGGCGTTCATCACGCCATCTTTCCTCTATTGCTCGGAGTTCCTCAAGACGAGACTTTATAATCCAAGTAACGATACCACCGACTACCATTAGTAAAGGAGCTAACACTATTTGCAACCAGTCCATATTCCCCCCTTATTACAGTCAGTTGTCTCTACTACCCCACACCCCATCCAGGCTAAAAAGTTCCGTCAGCTTTACCGGCAACATTATGTTAACTAAATCCTTATTACTTTTAGTATATACCTTTATGTAATTATCGGTATGACCGGACCAGATGCCACCAGTCTGCTTTTCCCACAATACGGGCATGGTCTTACCTAAAAACTGCCGATGGAAGCTCTGGGTGCTTTCCCTGGCCAGAGCCAGCATTCTCCGGCTTCGCTGCTTCTTAACCCTGTCTTCCACCTGATTCGGCATCCGGCTAGCTTGAGTCCCCTCCCTTGCTGAGTAAGCAAAGACATGAATCCGGGCAAAACCGAGCTTCCGGCAAAACTCGTAGCTCTCCTGAAACTCAGCCGATGTTTCACCGGGGAAACCAACGATAACATCGGTGGTGATTGCCGCCTCGGGCACCAGCGCCCGAATCAGGGATACTGACTGCAGATAGTCACTTACGGTATAGTGCCGTCGCATCCGCCTGAGCACGCTATCACTGCCACTCTGTAAGGACAGGTGAAAATGGCGGCATAGCCTCTCATCGCGCCATAACCCGATAAGCTCAGGGGATATTTCCTGAGGCTGGAGAGAGGAAATCCTCAACCCGCCGATATCGGTCTCAGTCAGGATACGCTCCAGTAGCCCCCTTAGATTAACCCCGTTATAGCTATACGAGCCAATCTTGACCCCAGTTAATACCACCTCTTTATAGCCGCTGGCAATACGGTGCCTGACCTCACCAACAACCTGGGCAACAGGCAGACTCTTCTCTCTACCCCGTACCAAGGGCACAATGCAATAGGAGCAGAGGTCACTACAGCCGTCCTGAACCTTAACCAGGGAACGAGTCCTAAAACCGGGGTGAGAGCTACCTGTTGAACCACCCTGGGTATGGGCCAGGGGACTCAGGTAACCAGCCTCTTCCAGCAGCTGAAATAGACGTGGTTTCTGCTCATTATCCAGTATAAGGTCAATCCCCCCAATCCGGTCCAGCTCCTGAGGTGCTCGCTGAGCATAGCAGCCGGTAGCCACCAGTTTAGCATCAGGATTCCGGCGGTGAGCCAGCCTGAGCCAGTGACGAGACTTACGGTCAGCAATATGAGTAACCGTGCAGGTATTCAGTATATAAACATCAGCCTCGCCAGCCGGAGATACCAGCCTATACCCGGCATCGGTAAATTGTCGGGCCAAAAGCTCAGTCTCAGCCTGATTAAGCTTACAGCCCAGGCTATCTAAAGCAACCCTGGTAACCTCGCCCTCTTTACTCACTCTATCAATCTCAATTGACCTCTCACTATGTAAGTCCTTGAGATTTATCTTCCTCTTTTTTCAATTGCTCAAGTCTTTCGCGTAGTTGTTCCAGTTCTCGTTTTTCCCCTGCTGTTATAGTCGGCTTACGGAGTTTGTCCCCCTCGCTATACACTCCACCACCTAGTTTTTTCTCTAGCTCTGCTCTTCTTCGTATTATCCTATCTATCTCTTCACAAATGTCGTTATCCTTATCCACTTCTAAAATCCTCCCATTTTTTATTTTAACCGCAAAGCCCCTATTATTGACGATGTAACTAAAAATATATTATACTAGGGATATTCTCAAATGAGCAAACGGAGGCCTAGGTTGACCAACGGCTTCAATAACAGGGTTGTAGTCACTGGTATCGGTATGCTGAGCCCGCTTGGCCTGGATGTACCCACCACCTGGGAAGGTCTTATAAACGGCAGGTCTGGTATCGACTACATTACCCTGTTTGACGCTGAGCCTCTTAAAACCAAGATTGCCGGCGAAGTAAAAGGGTTTGAACCCACCGACCATATTAACCGTAAGGACGCCCGCCGTATGGACCGCTTCGCCCAACTGGCCATCGCCGCCAGCCGGCAAGCCGTAGAACAGGCCAGATTAGAGGTAAACTCCGGCAACCAAGACAGCATCGGTGTCGTAATTGGCAGCGGGATTGGTGGCCTGACCACCCTGTTTGAACAAATCAAGGTGCTACTAGACAAGGGGCCAAACAGGGTGCACCCGTTCCTGGTACCCATGATGATAACCGACATGGCCGCATCACAGGTCTCAATTGCCCTGGGACTAAAGGGGCCAAACCTCTGCATCACATCAGCCTGCTCCAGTGGCTCTGATGCCATTGGTGCTGCCTATGAGCTCATCAGGCGAGGCGATACCCAAGCGATGATAGCCGGCGGCAGTGAAGCAGCCCTCAACCCCATAGGTATCGCTGCCTTCAATGCGCTCAATGCCCTCTCCACAAGAAACAGTGAGCCGCA
>Ga0265594_1002342_pt1 | contig 13694 bp, 10 predicted proteins | sample saktaG_11_FD_190147 | JGI IMG/M metagenome (GOLD analysis project Ga0265594, IMG submission 190147) | Saline water microbial communities from Sakinaw Lake, British Columbia, Canada - sak_2011_5_24_80m | ecosystem: Environmental > Aquatic > Non-marine Saline and Alkaline > Saline ... | reverse complement strand
TTTTAATAAAATCCATAAATTTTTTTATGAAACCCAATAGCCTCTTGTAAATAAAATCAAACAAAAGATTAAAAGAGGAATTGCCAAAAAAGGATAAATGATTCTTAGCCAACGATATTTTTCTGCCCATAAAGATAAAAGAAGGAAACCAGGAAACAAGACAAGAATATAACGCGGCAGTGATGAAAATGTGCCCGTTAAAGTCGGAGCGATAAAAGCCAGAACCATAAAGACTGAATAAGAATACCATTTTTTTAAATAAGCAAAAACAACAAAGATCATAGAAATTATGGCTGTTAAAAACTCTAAAGCAACAACGAAATAAAGCAATGTTTGCCTATCAACCGTAGCCAGCATTTTAAAATATCGCCAGAAAACCTGATAGAGAAGAATTATCCTGTCAGCACTGCGACCAGGCCCAAAAAATGTTTGGACATGAACAAACATTAAAGGGTCGTTAAAAACAACGGCCAGAAAACGCATGTAAAACAAAAGGCCTAAAGGAATCAATAGTAACGAGCCTAAACCCCTAATTAACTCCTTTTTTTTATCTCCGCTTTTCTGCCCCTGATATTGTGTCCACCATTCGATCCCTAAGGCCGGAAGTAAAAAAATACCAGGCAAACGAGTAGCAGAAGCTAAAGCGGCGATAATACCAGCCAACCACCAACGTTTAGTTTTAGCCAAATAGAAACTGAGAACAATTAAAAGAAAAAACAAAGCCTCGGTATAAACCATGGAAAAGAAAAAAGCGGTTGGGAAAAGCAAAAGATAAATTAAGGCTCGTTTAACTATTTTTTCGGAAAAATCTATTCTTAAAAGTTTATATAGATAAACCAAAGCCAAATAGAAACTTAAAAGACTGACCGTCCAACCGGCCACTAATCCCCGATTACCAAAAACAGGTGCTATTAAACGAATTAATCTTGGATAGAGTGGAAAAAAAGTTTGCTGGTAAACACTGTATCCCCTTCTGGCGATATCCAAATAATGCATACCATCAAAGTTTGCCCGGTTCCACAGCCAAGGCGGACTCATGATCGCCTTGCTCTCAGTGTAAAGATATTGATTACTTGCGGAAAAATATTTGTTCCCTAAAAAAATAATCAACATCAAGATGACTTGCCAAATGACAAAAGCGATGGTCACAAATTTTAAAGTCTGGCGATTATTATTAAACCACTTTTTGATAAATTTCATAAGTTTTTTTGGCAGTTTTTTCCCAAGAGAATTTTCTTACCTGGGCGAAACCTTTTTCTTTAAGCTCTTCTTTCTTAAGTAAAGCTTCCTGTAGTCCTTTAATCATATCATTAATATTACTAGGATCAACCATAATGGCGGCTGGCCCACAAATTTCCGGTAAACTTGAAGTATTGGCAGCTACCACCGGACAACCGCAAGCCATAGCTTCCAAAACCGGCAAACCAAAACCTTCATAAAAAGATGGCTGACAATAAACAACTGCTAAATTATAAAGAGCGACTAAATCCTCCGCTGTTAAAAAACCCAAACGAACAACTTTCTTTTCTAACTTTAAAGTTTTAATTAATTTCGTAATTTCCTGATTCTCTTTTAGATCATCTTCTAAAAAAGCCTTCCCTACCAAAACCAGGGAAAGATCTCCTTTCAAACCAGCAAAAGCTTTGATTAAACCAGGAATATTTTTATTATAATTAACATCACCGACATACAAGGCAAAATTTTCCGGTAAATTATATTTTTTACTAACTCTTTTCAAAACTGATTCTTCTTTAATTACTTTAAAGTGAGAAGCTGGTGCCAAAGAAACCACATAAATTCTATTTTTTGGATAGTTTAAATATTTAAAGATATCATTCTTAGAATTTTCAGAATCAGTAATCACCCCTTTAACTCCCTTTAAAGAAAATTTCTGGAGTTGGAATTTAAGAGTTCCTCTTAAACCTGGTTTATAATTTTCTGGGAAAACCAAAGGAATTACGTCATGAATCGTCACCACGCTTGGTTTGACCTTCTTAAAAGGTAAAGTTAAAAAGAAAAGATCAAAATAAGGGTAATGAATTAAATCACAATCTTGATGGATTTTTCCCCCCTCAATTAAATCAACTTCAAAATTAGGGATTTTACTTTCTTTAAAAGCTTTTTCTAAATTTTGGGTGTAAACACCAATTCCTCGAAATTGGTGACCGGTTTTTAAAGGGGAAATATCTAAAGCAACCCTCATCGCCACTCCTTTAAAACATCGACTTTTTTAATTCTCATTCTTAAATATTTTACAAAAGCCCAAGCATGATGCAAACCGGAGAAAAAGGCAAAGACAAATCCTTGCCAGCCATCCATAAAGCCTTTGTGTCTTAGGTAAAGCAGCAAAAAGGTTCTCTTGGGTCTAAACAAAAGATACTTCAACCAATTCAAAGGATTGATAGAAATTCTATCCTTTACCATCTGTAAAGCTTCTAAAGTTGAATAACGTCTTTCTCTCATTAGATAACGTGAGAATTCCGGTGTTGCCCAATGGATTAAATCATTTTTTAACCAACCAGTTTTACCTTTAACTACCAATTGCCGATGAACACTCTGATCAGGGATCATGGCTTTGCCTTTTTTAAAAAGACGGATAACCGGATCAGGATATTGGCCTCCCTTTTTAAGATAACGACCTAAGAAATAATTCTTACGTGGTAGCCAATAAGCCACCGGTTTGGTAGATGACCAATTTTGAACTGTATTTGTAATCTCTTTGGCCAATTCAGGTGAAACCCTCTCGTCAGCATCTAGCAAGAAAATCCAATCACCATCACAGGCTTTAATCGCCACGTTTTTATTTATATCAAAAAAGGTTTGTTTGGTGGTCTTAATTACTTTCGCCCCAAATTCCTTGGCAATCTCTCTTGTCCTATCAGTCGAATCATCATCAACCACCACCACCTCATCTGCCCACTTGATTGATTTAAAACAATCAGGAAGATTTTGCTCTTCATTATAAGTAATAATGGCTACAGAAATTTTAGGTTTATTCATTTTTGTTTAATTTTCTGTTTCGGCAATCTGCCAAGCCAAGCCGCCGTTGGAAAAATAAATATTTTTTAAAATTTTAGCATTAGCAGGAATTTCCCCTTCGACCCCAACTACTAAAGAGTTTGGCTCATTTTTCAAACTTTGCCAATCAACACTTCTAAAATGATATTTACCAAAATCACGAACAGTTGAATAATTGAATTTATCCCTCGGGGTTAAAACAACTTCCTTTTGGAAAACTGCTGGCGGATATTTAAGGTAAAAAAGAAACATTACGTAAGGCTGATCCAATTTTTCGCTGACATAAATACTTTCATAGTTGCCTTCTACCCCCTTAACATAATCAACGATCTGTTCAAAACCATATTCCCAAGCAAAAGGATAAGTCTTAGGATAAACCACATGATACTGATAAAGATAGCGGCCAATATTCCAGGGAATAAAAACCAGCAAGACCAGATAAAAGATAACTTTAAAAATTTTGGCTTTTTTCTTAATCCACTCAAGAATATTTAAGGCTCCATAAGCTGAGATCACAATCATCGGGATGACCATGTTATTGGCCCTTAAAGCCGATGGTGATTGATAAGTCATAGCGGCCGCTACCGGCGCCAATAACAACCAGAAAATCAACAGCTTCCAATTTGATGGTCTTTTTAAGAAAAGGAAATAAAAACCAAATAAGACAAAGGGAATGTCAAAAAGATACATCTGGCCCATGTCAGGAACTTTACTTCTCTCAATTAAATCTCCCAAGATGAACAAAAAATTACCGTTAAAATGAGAAAACCAATTTTTAACAAAAACTAAACCATAAGCCACAAAACGATTGTGCAACAATCTGACTGATAAAGCCCAGTGATCAACATGTTGCCCTCTTAATTCATTAGTCCACCAAAAAGGTCCAGCATCAGAAAAGATGCCTACCCCGGCAAAACGGGAAAGACCGGCTGGTCCCAGAAAATCAATAATAAAGGGAATTAAAATCACCAGTCCGCCAATCACGGTAATCAAAATCCACTTTAAATTAGCTTTTTTAAAAATCTTTGGCCAATATAAAATGGCTAGACCAATAATCATTAAAGGAGTGATTAAACGGGTCGTATGATAGGCATATATAGATAGTATAAAAAAGAAAACGCTAGGGATGACAAAATAGAAATGGTATCTTAAAGCCTTGATAAAAAACCAAACACCAATCAAAACAAAAACAGTAGCTACCCCCGCTTCCCAACCACCTCGGCCAAAATGCAAATGCCAAGGAGAAACAGCCAAAAAGAAGCCGGCAATTAAAGACAAGGGATTAGTCAGTTTTTTCTCACCAAAAAGATCTCTGACTAAAAGCATTAAGATAAAAACCGCTAATGTCCCCAATAAAGCCGCTGGCAAACGAACCGCCCAAACATTCAAACCCAATAACTTAACAAAAGGTAAAACCAAATAAACAAAAAGTCCGGGTTTGTAGTCGGCAAAGGATTTAAAGTTAATCGGGAAAGATTGTCCGTGTTCATCTCTGCCAGTTTCAATCAAAGAATAAGCATTGTAACCAAAAGCTGCCTCATCAGCGTTAAAACCATAAGGAACATTATTTAAATTCCAGATGCGCAAAAAACCGGCCAAAAGAATAATCAAGGTCAATAACAGCCAACCCCATTTGCAACTATTACAACTATTTTTTATTTTTTTCATCTTTTAATAAAAACAATGTTCTGCCAAAGGCAAGTTCTTATAAAATTTCAACTACTCTAAAAGCAACCTTACCATTTAAAAATTTTATCTCTTGCAAAATTCTTTGTTTATTATAATCAATTTTTTCTAAAGGAATTTCCTGTTCTGTCCCAATTAGCAAAGATTTAGTTAAATTTTTATCACCATCGAAAGAAATTGAGCGGAACTCAATATTATCTAACTTTTCTATTTTACCCACATCACCGGTAATATTTTCCGTTAAACTGGCTTTAGGTTGATAATCGACCGGTGGATATTTTCCATAAAAAAGCCAATAAATATAAGGCTGGCCATATTCAGTGGTAAAAACAATTCTTTCATAATTATCTTTTAAGGGATAAATTTTCTGGACAACTTGTTTATAACCGTATTGCCAATCCTTACTTGACTGTAAGGGGTAATGATAAAAATATTGTTCAAGTGAATAAGAGACTGAAAAAAGATAAAAAACTGCTAAAGCTAAAAACGATAAAATTGCTAGAGATTTTTGTCTTTTTATTAACCAAATAAAAATTTGATAAAAACCACAGCCAACTAAAATCATTAAAGGTAAAACCATATTCAAAGAACGAGTCGCCTGAATTGAATCTCTGGTTAGAGCCGCTGGTAATGGCGCCAACAAAAGCCAAAACCAGATAAATTTACTTTGAGAATTGTTTAATCTGATTAAAAAATAGCTCCCAGTTGCCAACAAAAGGAAATCAAATAAATACAAAACACCTATATAGGGCGGCCCGTGCCTTAAATTATCCCAATCCCCTTCAAAAAACAAAAAACGGGAGGAAAAATGATTAAAATACCTTTCAATAAATCTGGTGGCAAAAGATAAACCTTCACTGTGGAACAAATTAAAATAGAGCATATTGTCTCCGTCGACATTTAAAAGATGCTGTACTTCACTTTGAGATCTTGGATAAGAAAAAAGACTCATAATTGTTAGCCTTCCCCCACCACCAGTTAAAATTGCTAAAAGTGCCGGTGAAGCTACAAAAGTAAGTAAGAGTAAACTAATAAAAACCGTTTTTATCGGTAAAGCCTTTATCTTCTTGAAAAAGAAAATTAGTATTCCCAAAAGTAACAAAGGAATAAAGACTTTGCTCCCCTGATAAGTTAAGAAAGCCAGACCAAAGGCAATCGCTGAGGAATAAAGATATTTAGGCTTCTTTTCTGTTTTTAAAAAACAAAAAATTCCTAACAAAGTTAAAAACAAAACTACATTAGCTTCCCAACCGCCTCTGGAAAAATGAATCGCCCAAGGTGACATCGCTAGAGCAAAACTTATAAACAAAGATAAAGACTTTTTCTTAAACAAAAGCCAAGAAACCTGGTAAATAAGCCAAACTGAGGCAATGCCAGCTAAAGCTGAAGGTAATCTTACCGCTAATTCAGTTAACCCAAAAATGGCAATAGAAGGTACCGTTAAATAAACATAAAAACCTGGTTTGTAATCCCCAAAAGATTTAAAAACCAAAGGTAAAAATTGACCGTACTCATCCCGACCGGTTGTTAAAATTGAATAAGCGTTATAACCAATGGCTGTCTCATCCCACTGAGTTGAAGGTGGAATACTCGCTATTTGGAAAAGACGCCAAAAGGCTGCCAAACACAGAATAATAATTAAAAGATAATGATTTTTAAAGAATCTTTTTAATATCATATTTAAATAGTAAAGCCTCTTTGCAAAATTTCAAAGGCTGGTTTGCCATCCAGGAAATAAATCGTTTCTAATTTTTCCCAATCATCAGGATAATTACCGGGAGTCGTAATTAAAAGCTCTTGACCAAGATTTTCATTATCATTATCAGATAATCTCCCTTGAATTTTCTCATCATCAATAAAAACAAACTTGTCAAAGCTATCAACCCAGTACCAATCGGTTCCCATATATCTTTTTAAAACAGGATCGTTAATATATTTATCCACATCCCATTTTAGATAAAAAAGTAAAAATTCATGAGCCTCACCATAATGTTTAGTCATGTAAATAGTTTGATAACGACCATAATTTTTTTCGATAAAGCCAGCCGCTTGCTTATAACCATATTGCCAGGCCCAAGAATAAGTTTTCCTGTAAAACCCAAAATAACCAGTTAAGAATCTGTAAACTAAAAACAAAAGTAACAATCCATAAAGACCGGTTAAAAGAAAACGAATAACTCTTTTATTTTTTAAAAGGTCCCAAAATTGGCAAAAACCTAAGGCCGCGATAATTTGAGGCATTGGCAAAACTAGAATCGTTCTTAAAACATGAGGATTTTCCTGAGTGGCTGCCGCTGGCACCACCGCCAAAAGCCACCAAAGAAAAATTAATTTCGATTCCTTTCGAGATCTTTGTTTAAAAAGATAATAAAGACCTAATAGAATCAAAGGAATTTGAGCGAAATAAATAATTCCCCGACCGGGAATATTATATTGATAATTATTGCCGCCCTTAAAGAAGAGATATTTGGGTGAAAAATTAGAAAAATAATTTTTACTAAAAGCTATTGTAAAGTAAGTAGCCTTGTTATGAATTAATCTTGGTAAAGGTGCAGGTAAATTGGATGAACCACGCGCCATATTAATCCTATTAATAGCTCCTTGATCAAGAATCTTAACCCAGCGAAAACGCGCCCAACCACTTGGAGATAAAAAAGAAGCTGCCAAAGAAACAAAAAGCAAAACCAAAATCCCTAGCCCTAAAACCATTTCTTTCTTTCTTTTTTGAGTCCATTTTTTAAAATCCTGATAATGCAAAAAGAAAAGGGTTATTAGCATCAAAGGCACAAAAACCCGGGCACTATTATAAGTGTGGACTGATAAGCCTAAAAGAAGAATCCCTATCGGCAAAAACCATTTTCTCTTTAAGCCAACCAAAAACAAATAAAAACCGGTTAGGGTTAAAAAGGCAGCTAAGTTAGCTTCAAAGGCAGCTCGGGAAGTAAAAAGATGCCAGGGAGAAATAACTAGAAAGAAGGCAGCTAATAACGCTGCTTTTTGGTTATTAAAAAGTTTTTTAACCAAAAGATAGGTAAATAAAACCGAAAGAAGACCGGCTAAAGCCGAAGGAAAACGAATGGCAAAATCATTTAAACCGAAAAGACTGATACTTAAGGAAGTGGAATAGATATAAACAGGTAATTTATAATCCCCGTAAGCACGAAAAATACCAGGCCAAGCAACTCCCCATTCATCTCGACCAGTTGTTAAGATTGAATAAGCATTGTAACCATGGCTAACCTCATCCCAATTAAGTGAAGGCGGATTACCGGTTAGTTGATAAAAGCGTAGGCCAAAAGCAACCAACAAAATCAGGCCTAAAACCAAAGCTAGAGTTTTCTTCTTGATCATAAATTATTTAATAAATTACTTAGCAAAAGACTTAATTTTCTTTCTTAAATTAGGCAAATCCAACTCAATAATTATTATAAGGGCTAGAAAGAAAAAAAACAGCCATTTTGAATGAGGGATTAAAGGGGTAGCTCCCCAAAATCCCCACTTAACAAAAGGGTAATAGTCAATTAAGAACAACATTCCGATCATACTTATTAATACCCAAGATTGGATCTTGAGCTTAGCTAAAGGCAAAAACATGTAAAGCCAAGTATAATACCAACCCAAAACATATCTTATCTTCTGTACCAACAAAAAGATAATGGAAAACAAACTTAAGAGTTTAAAATACAAAGGTTTGTTTTTTTTACCCAGAAACATCACTGGCAAAGCAACAGCGCTGGCATATTTAGTCAAAACAGAAGTTATAAAGAACAACCAAGCTTTAACCCTTTTTTCCTTAAACAAAAAGTAAACCGAGATGATAAAAAGACCGATCATTAACAAATCATTATGGGCATTAACCAGTAGTTCCATAATTAGAAAGGGGTTAAAAAACCAAAAAGCAAAGACTTTCTTGTCCCGATCATTTATTTTATAAAGCAAAAAGCCAGCTAGATAAAAAAGAACTGCATTCATTAACTTATAGCCAAGGAAATTTAAAATAAACCTTTTACCAGAAAAAAATATCATTGGGATCAAAGAATAAACCAAAGAGGTCGGACCATAAGCATAAGGAAATTGAATGTTGCGAGCCATCCCAACCCACAAGTCTGTGGATAAATAATTCATCGGTGGAGTCACAAAAGGATTAACATGATAAAACAAAACCATTTTGGCAGAAAAAAGATAAGTAAACAGATCGCGGGATAAAAACGGATAAGCTAAAGAAAAAAAGAAAGTTGCTATTCCAGCTACTAAAAACAATTTCTTAACAGATAAAAATTTAAAACGTTTAGTGAATAATAAAAAGATTTGCAAGCCAAAAAGAGCCAACAATAAAACCAAATAAACATTGGCCAATATCGGCCGATGACTATCTCTGAAAGGAATAATTTCTTTGAAATGATTTAAAAATGGATGGCCATCAGCCACCATTAAAAACAAACCGTAATCAATCCAAAAATAAGAAAAAACAAAAAGAAGAACCGGTATTAAAATTAGTAAGAAAATGATTATTTTTTCTTTAATATTTTTTGACATTTTTGCCCTAACCAAATAATAAAGGTAATCAGATAATATTTTGTCTTACCGTGATAAACTTTACTACTTTGAACTAGCCAACAATGAGTCTGACCAGGAATACTTCGCCCACTGGCTCCATGTTCATGAATAAATTTTGCTTCAGGCAGATAATAAACTTTAAAACCGTTTTCTCTTACTCTTCGGCAATAATCCAAATCTTCAAAATACATAAAGTAACGCTCATCAAAAAAACCAACCTGTTGCAAAACTTTTTTAGGAATTAAAAAAACAGCTCCCATCACCGCTTCAACTTCAACCGGTTTATCCCCCAAAGGAGTGTATTTACCTAAAGTAGAAGAACCATTAAGCCAAAACTCTTTAACCGTTCTTAATAAGGTCGGCAAATAGAAGCAAGAACCCTGTGGCGAACCGTCAGGGTTTAATAAACAACCACCGACTACTCCCACCTGTGGTTCTTTCTTAACAAAAGCCAGTAGTTTTGCCAAAGCATCCTCTTTGGCAAAGATGTCGGAGTTAAGAAGTAAAAGATATTCCCCTTTGGCTTGCTTTAGACCCTGATTAACGGCTTTGGCAAAACCAACATTGTCTCTATTCTCAATTAGCTTAATCTCTCTCTTACCAGATGTTTTGATTTCCCTAAGCATTTGCACTGTTCCATCAGTTGAATTATTATCAATGACAATAATCTCCACATTCGAAGGCAAACTTTCAAGACATTTTTTAAGCAAAGCCTTGGTGTTAAAACTGACAATGATAATTGATAAATCCATAAGCTTAATTACTTAATCTAATTAATTAAATTGTTGAAATATTTCTCGATCAGAAACTTTTTTGTCTTTAACTTCTTTTAACCATCTGGGGAAAATCAAATAAAATTTAAACCAAGCGGCTAAAAAAGGTCGCCAATAGCCTGGTTTGGTAATTAGTCTTTTAAACAAGGCCATTTTATGTTCCAATAACATCCTAAAATTAGTGATGTTTTTCCAAGTAAACAAAAGCTGATTACGTTGAGAAATAAAATTGACATATTTCGGTGAAAAACGAGATCCAATGGTCCCCTCATGTTGATGATGAACAATCGATTCCGGTTCCCATAAAATTTTATAGCCTCTTTTCCAGGCTCGATAAGAAAGATCGGTATCTTCCCAATAAAAAGGAGCAAAGATTTCGTCCAAACCGCCAAGCTTTAACCAAATTGATCTCCTAAAAGCGCTACTACCACCTGAAGCCCAAAAGGAACAATGAGGTTTGTTTGTCTTTTGACCTACCTCATGTTCAACAAAACCATCTACCCATTTGCCTTTAGCCCAACTCCATTGAGGTTCGTTTAGAGAAACAGCAAAAACCTTTTCATCTTGAAAATCTTTAGACAATGATTTTAGAAAATCACTCTCAGGCTTAACATCATTGTTTAAAAGCACCACTATTTCACCATCAGCCACTTTAACCCCTTGATTTACGGCTCTAACAAAGCCTCGGTTTGATTGGTTAAAAATGACTTTAAGACAAAAATTTTGAGGTTGGAGTTTCTTTAAGAAAGTAATTGAATCGTCAGTTGAACCGTTATCGACAACGATAACCTGTTGAGCCCCGGTTTTTAAAACCGCTGGCAAGTTTTTTGATAAAAGCTTTTCTCCGTTCCAGTTAGGAATAATAATTGAAAATTTCATAGCTTAAGCTCTTAATCTTAATTATATTCCTATTTTAAACGATTGAAGCTAATAAATAAACTAGGTAGCCTAATTTGTAATCCATAGCTTATCTTATGGTAAAATTGAGAGTATAACCAATGAGTAAAATCTTTAAAAAAATCAATTTTACCAAGATTAAATTGCCGTTGATTTTTACGCTTCTAGCTTTGACTTTACTTGTTTTTTTCTCCAAAAAACTTTTCTATTTTCGCTGGATTGGCTACGAATCTATCCCTGAAACAACCGTCATCCTTGATGAAAAAAACTATGTCGCCGCTGGCTATAGCCTCAGAAAGACAGGTATCCCTACCGCCTGGTCAAATTTAAACAGCTATACCCTGCCTAAAGATGCTAATAATAATGACAATAATGAAAAAGTTACTGGTTTTAATAATGTCAGTATTACCATTAATAATCAGGAACCAAATCTTGAAAACAGAAAATTGTTTGACTACCCTGTTTTCTACGTAGCCAACACTAATGTCGGTAAAGGACTGGAAGATATTTTACTGGTCCAACCATTCTTTGATCATCCTCTTTTATCAGGAATCTTTTATTCTTTATGGACCAAAGATAAACCCACTCATTTTGCCGATTTTAAAGTGGATGATTTTAGAAAGGGAGCTCTGTTCTTAGGAGTCATTACCAGTTTATTAATCTTTTTTGTTGCCTTTTTGTTAACCAAAAATTGGCTGGTTCCCTTCTTCTGCCTATTTATCTATTCGTTGGCGCCAACTTATGTTTTGTCTTCACGTTACGCTCTGATCGAAAATCTGCTTATTCCTCTTTCATTATTCACCTTATTATTTTTAATCATTTGGCAAAAATATAAACAACATTCTTTCTGGCTAATCTTAGCCGGTATTACCACTGGCCTGGCTATCTCAACTAAAGAAAGTGGCGTTTTTGTTTTAATCATGAGTTTAATTATTTTGATTAAACAACGTTTGTCTTTTAAAAAACTTTTGCCCTATTTAATCCCAAGCTTACTTGTTGGTTCCTCATTCTATCTTTATGCTTTATGGTTAGCTCCAGATTTATGGACTAATCTCTTTTTCAACCAAACTGGTCGTGGTTTTTTCGGTTCGCTTGCCTTTCTTTATTCATCTAGGCAAATAAACTTTGAGGGTTTTCCCTTGGATGGCTTTTGGCTCTGGGGGCTAATCCTTATCCCTTTATCTTTTTTCAGAAAAGAAAAACTTTCACCCATCTTAATCGGATTCTTAAGTTACCTTTTGGTCTTTTTAATTTTTGGCGGGCTTAATTATCCTTGGTATTATCTACCCCTTATCCCTTTTGTTGTTTTGGTAAGTGGCTATGAACTATATAATCTCTTAACCAAACCGAACCTTGTTTCTTTATTGCTGTTTTTTCTTCTACCATTTTCCACAGCGATGTTTTGGGGTTGGAGTGTTTTTCAAAATGGTGGGCAATCTAATCTTTACCGACTTTCTTTAATATTTCTTCTTATGGGATTTTTGATTTTTAAAGCAAAAGATATTCCTTGGCAAAAATACAAAGGAAGGTTTCATCAAAAATTAAAATTTTTAGTAAAGATTTTTCAATTTAAAGAAGGATTGATTTTCAAATTAACCTGGTATACTTTTTTTGCTATTGTTCTTTACTTTACTTATAAATGGGGAGAAAGAAGTATCCAGTATATCATCGCCAATTGGGGCAATCTTCCCGAACCATTTGTTTTCAAATAGTCTTTGGTAGGGTAATTAACTTCGCCATTAATAATTTTACTTTTTCTTCTTCGAGACTATTTTTCTCTTTTTGAAAGATTTAACCAAAAGAAAACCAACTGTCAGTAAGCCTATTAAGGAAACGATTTCTGAAAATAACCTCAGCGAGGTTCTTAAAAACTTAAACTCAATCAAACTTTCCCCTTCTGGAACCTTAATTCTCATTAACCCACGATCATTGCTATAATCAATTGGCTGTTGTTGACCATTAACAAACACTTTCCAACCGGGATAGTAAATATGAGCCAATTCAACCACAGATTCTTCTTTAGCCAAAAAAGTAAAATCTTTATTAGAATAACCCCAGTTAATATCTTTTATTTCTCCTTCTCCTTCAATGACCTTCACTTTTTCTCCCTCGTAATCTTTAGGTTTAATCTTTACCCAAAGAGGCAAATACTCATCATCCCAAGTAGTTGTCTCTGAGGAAGCAAAACCCACCCGAATCTCACAATTTCCACCTTTGTTTTTATAATCAATTCTTGCGTCAGTTTCATTCCAGCCTGAATATTTTTCTTTGTAAATTGATTCCCAGTCACAATCTCCTTGACGTTCAAAAAGATTACTAACAATATTGCCGGCAGCACTTGTTTCCCCACCTGTTTCAGGAATTAAATAAATTCTTGGCTTAAAAAATAGATAATTTTCAAATATAACCAAAATAATAATAATTAAAGCCACTAAACCAATAATCAATTTATGCAACTTTTTTTGACTAATAATCTGGCCGATATAATAAACAATCATCGCTATTAAAACTGAACTACAAAAAGTAATTAAAATATGAAAGCGCCAAGGGAATTGAAAAAAAGATAAGAAAGGAAAAGCTTTCCAAATAAAGTTAGAAGGAAAGGTGGTCATAAAAACAGAAAAGATTAAAGCGCTGGAGAAAAACAACCATAACTTTTTGTGAAAATCATATTTTCTAAAGAGACCGATTAAAAAAGCTATAATAGAAAAAATGATAAATGTTTTACCAATCTGTAAAGACATCGGTTGAGGCTCTGTAAAA
>Ga0265594_1002341_pt1 | contig 13696 bp, 6 predicted proteins | sample saktaG_11_FD_190147 | JGI IMG/M metagenome (GOLD analysis project Ga0265594, IMG submission 190147) | Saline water microbial communities from Sakinaw Lake, British Columbia, Canada - sak_2011_5_24_80m | ecosystem: Environmental > Aquatic > Non-marine Saline and Alkaline > Saline ... | reverse complement strand
TTAAAAGGCTTAAAAGAATGGCTTATGGCTATAAAGATATTTACTATTTTAGGTTAAAAATACATCAACATTGTGGACTCTTAAATCCTAGACTTGCAACATGATTACGAAAGAACCGATTTTTTCAACAACAGGGCACCTACCAATTGATACAAAGGATCCTTAGGATTTAGCATTTATCTTAAAGATTGATTTGATCTTGATTTCGATTTCTACCCTTCATTTTCCAGCATCTTTTTTGCGAGGTTTTCTTAGTAAATATAGCTAAACCATGGAAATAATCAAAATAAATATGCGCTTAACCAATTGTATACCATAGTTTTAGATGGTATTTAAGGAGCGCCTAATTATTACGGAAACAATTGCTTGCTAAGTTCCATAGCACAAACATCTTTCCGAGAATAGGGACGGAATCTCATTTTATATGAATAACTCCTGGCTGGTAATCTGTATTCTGGATGTGTCTGTGCACCCCAGCTATCGTCGCCACCTACTCCCATCTGTTTGTAATCAAGGTTAAGTGTAATATAATCTCTCACCCTTAATTCATACGTATGTTTGGCTCTTTCCAGATCCTCTGTTGTAAAATTGTGAGCACTCACACTCAATAGGGGCATTCCAACGGCTAATAAACCAATACCCTCGTTATTCATTAATGCAGCCCATCGTACATCAGTCTTATACCCATTTTCCTGTGGCATGATATAAGGCACATACTGTCCACTGACGGTTCCCTCATAGACTCTAACCGCCGCACCGGTTTTTCGGTCCCAGTAGTTCTCATGCGAACCACGGCCATACCACAAGAAAGTATTGAATTCCCCTGGTATAGCCATCTGCATTCCAAACCTGGGGAGATCTGGTAACTTGCATCCGGGAGTAAACCTGTTACTAATCACAACGTCACCACTGCCATATACAGTGTAAACGGTCTCGTAACGTGACTCTCCGGGGGGTAGAACGGCTCTCACTTTGATCTGAACAATTTGTGGCTTGATCTTTTTAACAGTAACCTTTTTAATTTGTCGATCACGCCCAGCAGAACGCCAAATACCAAGTCTATACGGCATTCCATTACCTACATCGTTATCAATAGGTGCACGCCAAAAGTGAGGGACAGGTCCATCCTTGACAAGTTCCTTACCCTTATATTTGAATGAGATAATTATCCCTTCCCTCTTGCTAAAAACCAAATCAAAGTCGGACCCTTCCACGACAGCTTCACTACCTGATTCTTTAAGTATCAGTTTAGGCATCTTCGCAATATCTACTGCTAGTCCGGCAGATACCTTGAACGGTACTTTAAACTGTTCCCAGGCAACTTCATGCCCTTCACGTGCCCAGGAAGTTGCCCTGGGTAATGTGAAACTAAACTCTAGCCAATATTCAGCACCTGAAGTCAACTCTGGCTTATCAAAAGGAATCGTAACGATTTTGCTCTCTTGCGGAGCAATATCTATCATAGTTAAGGTTCCTTCTTGTAGCACCTTGCCATCTTCCAACAATTTCAAAGAAACATTAAGTTCACTCAGATTTGTAAAATGATACTTGTTGATAATCTGGACCTTCCCTGCAATTAAATCCACAGGCTTTACTTTGATAGGTTGATAGACTTTCTTAACCTCCCATAGAGCAGGTTTTATTTGTCGATCCGGAAAAACTAACCCATTGATACAAAAATTTCCATCGTTAGGATGATCACCAAAATCACCACCGTATGCAAACCATTCTTCATCTTCTCCCACCTTCTGTCTTATACCCTGGTCAACCCATTCCCAGATATAACCACCTCGTAAACGTTTATACTTTCCAATTACATCCCAGTAATCTTGTAAATTACCGGTACTGTTTCCCATCGAATGAGCATATTCCTCCATAATAAAAGGGCGTTTGTCCTCTTGATCCTCACCGATTTCAATAAGACTGCTAATGGATGGGTAACAAGCATTCGCTATGTCAGTAACCTGAGGGTCTTTCACATTTCGGTAAGTTACCGGTCTTGTGGGATCATTCTGATGGACCCACTCAGCCATTGCTACGTGATTTGGACCAAACCCCGCTTCGTTACCCAGTGACCATATAATTACAGATGGATGATTTTTATCTCTCTCTACCATTCTTATACACCTATCCATAAAAGATGCTTTCCATTCTGGATCGTTAGCAAATCTACCCCAAAATGCATGACTCTCAATATTAGCATCACTATGAATGTATATGCCATATTCATTACAAAGTGCAAGCCACTTTGGATCATTAGGATAGTGAGATGTACGGACTGCGTTAATGTTAAACTGCTTCATCAATTTGATATCTTGGATCATCCTTTCCAGGGGAACTATTCGACCATAGTCAGGATCGTGCTCATGCCGATTTACCCCTTTTATAAGGAGAGGAACACCGTTTATTAATATTTGTTCATCTTTAATCTCGATCTCCCGAAAACCAATCTTGTTGCTCTCAACTTCTATAACTTTTCCGTATTGGTTCTTTAATGTAAGGATCAAGGTATAGAGATAAGGATATTCTGCTGACCACTTTTCCGGATTTATAATCTTCTTCTCCATTTCAAGTGTAGCTTCTCCTCCATTTTCAACCATCACACTCTCACTGATAGTCTCAGCAAAAACAGGTTTATTATTAGTATCAAACAAACTTACTTCAACATAATAAATCCCCGAGTTCGACCCACTGTAATTCCTTACCTTAGTACCAATCCTCAACATTGCGTCCTTATAGTTATTATCCAAATCGGTCCTTGTCCAAAAATCTCTAATATGCACTTTGGGAGTAGAGAATAAGTAAACATCTCGGTAAATTCCACTGAATCGCCACATATCCTGGTCCTCTAAGTAACTTCCATCAGACCATCGATATACCTCAACTGCCAGAATGTTAGAACCGGTATGAATATATGGTGTAATATTGAACTCAGCCGGTGTCATACTGCCCTGACTGTAGCCTACTCTTTCACCATTTATCCAAACATAAAATGCAGATTTGACACCTTCAAATGCCAGAAAGACTTCTCGCTTTTCCCAGCCTGATGGAATAGAAAATTCTCTTCTGTAAGATCCAACTGGATTGTAATCATGTGGAATATGGGGCGGATTAGTTTTTTCAACCGACCATGGTTCCTTGACATTCGTATAAATTGGTATTCCATAACCTTTCATCTGCCAATTACTGGGTATAGAAATGTCATTCCACTTATCAACATCAAAATCCTCCTTGTAAAAGTCTTTAGGTCTGTCACTAGGTTTTTTAACCCAGTTGAATTTCCATATACCATTTAGCAATTTGAAATAAGGTGACTTAGTGCGTTCACCTTCCAGCGCTTGTTGAACATTAGCATAAGGTACCAAAGTCACATGCGCGGGCTCCTTGTTTTGACCAATCATTTTAGGATTTTCCCAATCATTAACTTCACCGCTAATAATCTCCCCCATAACATATACCGCCATCAACATCAATGATAGGATTACACACATTACTCTCTTGATTTTCACTCTTTCCTCCTCTTCTATTTCATAACCTTTCCATAACCTTTGGGACAAATTTATATAAATCGATTTACAATCCTCTATAAACGTACTTTCTGACCCTTTGCCCAAGTCGAAAATATAATAGCTTCATTCTTATTCAATTTAATTTCCCATGAAATTTTTATGCGAAATCGAGAATTAAGACCTATAACATTTACTGACTGCAAATTTACCAACATCAATATTTAAAGCAAATTACCTTGTGGTATCTCTTGAAATTTTATGGAAAACCCAAAAAAAACAAAGGAGCTATCCAACGCTCGCGCTGAACTAGCTCCTTACTAATTGATAAACAAAATTATTACATTGGACAATACTAATCGCACACACAAAGAGCCCTTAGTTTCCACTTAAAACAGTTGTTTTTCAATTTCCAAAGAACAGTATTTTTGCATCGTGGACAATGGTGCTTTTTGGCCAACGAAACTATCAGAAAAACGTATAATTTCTCCAGTAACTGTTTATAATTGCAAAAGGTTTTATACTTTCCATTCGATAATATTATATAAAAAACTTTCATTTTAGTCCAAATGTTACTCAATTATCTGAATAAATAAGATGTGCTAATGCTATTAATACAATTTTTAGAAACAACAGCTTCTTGCATACCATCTGTTTCGGCTTTGATTACAATCTGTCCAGGTTGAGTCGTCGTGCGAATTAATGCTGTGGCTATTCCGGCTTCAGTTTCTACCTGTTCAGGGCTAATTAAAATCCCAGAACCAGTCACTTGAAATGATATCTCCTTTTTAACATCGCGTATAACCGTACCATTTTTATCAACAATCGAAGCGTACGCAAAAAACATATCTTCCCCATTTGCCATCGCCATCTCTTTTAGATCGAAACAAAGATCAATAAATGTTGCTTTATCAGGAGTAATTCTGTTACGTGAAGCTACCTCCTTGTCATCAATATAACCTACTGCTTTCAGTTCTCCATGTTTCCATAGGATGTTAGAAAAAGTAAAAGGTGGATGTAATAAATTTTCGGTAAAGTGACCAGTATCCGGTTTTTGAGAAGCAATCAGCCGATCATTCAAAAACAGATCCACCTGCTCACAATTGCTGTAGACCGTCACCGTATCGGGTGAATCTTGCGTCCAGTAATTCGCAATATAAACCACCGGTCCAGAGTCGACATTTTTTATAATGTGTTTCGGGTCCCGCTGACTCTGAAAAAAGTAATAGGAAAATTTGGGCAGCCGAAAATAATCCAGCGCGCCGGATGGGAAAAATTGAAAATCGATCGCAACCCAAAGACCGTCCCCGCACAGGAACGGCAGACCGCGATTCAAATTCAGGGATTCCTGGTGATTGCGGGCTTGAAGCAACATTGCCCGCTCCCCGTTCATCCGATCCACATCGCTGCTGCTGTTGCCTCCGCCGTAATCCCAGTGTCCGTATTCGCTGATTAACAGTGGCGTCGAATGAGAGTAATCCCGCGCACCGTGCTGGGAAGCCTGGAGAAAAACATCATAGATGTCCGGAAATTTCCAGCCCGCCACATAGCATTGATCACCCGGATATTCCTCGTGACCAATTCGTATTGCTTTTTGCGCAAAACTTGAATCGAAATCCGTTTCATTGAGCGATAATTCCCATAGAATTACCGACGGGTGATTACGATCCCGACGAATCATATCCCGCATGTTTTGAAAGGAATGCTCCCGAAACCGATCGCCGCCGATATACTGAAAGCCGGGCGTACAATCCATCACCAGAATACCGAGTTCGTCACAGGCATTTAGAAAAGCCGGATCCTGAGGGTTATGGGATAATCGAACATACTGAAATCCACCCTCTTTCAAGCGACGGGCATCACGCCTTTGCGCCGCATTGGGAATCGCCCATGATACATAGGGATACTCCTGCACTCGATTAGCACCCATGAATACAAGTTTTTCGCCATTGATTGTGAATCCATCACTATCAAATTGAATGCGGCGTATGCCGATGCGGGTAAGACACCGGTCGACCAATTCCCTGCCTGCGTACACTTCCGTTTGCATCGTGTAAAGATAGGGGTGATCGGGATGCCAGAGATGAACATTCGCGACCTGCATTTGCTGATCGACGGATTCGTCTTTCCCGGCCTTGATGCGTGTTCGTGTCTCAACATTGGCGACGCGATTTCCTTCGGCATCCACAAGGACGTTTACGATCCGGCAACGCTTCGCCATTGCATATTCATTAATCACATTGGTCCTGATTTGAATTTGGACTGACGACTCATCCACCCGGGGATAACGGATGAACACGCCTCCGTCAGCTGCCTTTCCGGCGAAGACCGGATCGGTGACATGCAGCCGGTCGGTGATATGCAGATTGACATCCCGGTAAAGCCCGCCGAAACTGTACCAGCTGCCGTACAACGGAATGTTTTGATCGACAAAGTTTGAGACTTTTACGGCGATAACATTTCCTTGATCGCCAAATATTGCCTGATTGCTAATATCTACCATAAATGGCAGATATGCGCCGCTGTGTGTCGCAACGTGGGTCCCGTTGATCCAGACTTCCGCCACTTGATCGGCGCCTTCGAACTCGATAAAGAGTTTAGCATCGGCAAAATCTTCAGACAGACAGAAATGTTTGCGGTACCAGTTGATCCCTTCAAAATCCGGTCTCCAGGACTGGCGGAGCGGCATGATCTTCGGCGCATGCGGTAGTTGTTGGACGGTCTGCCAACTAATATCGTTATAGGCTGGGAATCGGGCGGAATCCTGTTCGATTTCACCCCGGTAAAAACGCCAGTCGCTGTTAAAGTTCAATTTCAATCGTCTCGAACTTTCGGAACTTTGTTCTTCGGCTTCTAATCCGGGCACCATTATCGAGAAAAAAAGCAGGATCAAAACACCAATGAATTTTCCATAATCACATTTCATTATTAGTACGCTTTCCGCTTCATTTCAGCAAGAGCAATTTGCGGCTTTGGACACCGTAATCGGTTATTAAATAAATCAAATAGATCCCCGATACTATGGTTTTATTGTTATCTTCCCGGGCATCCCACACCAAGCTATATCTCCCCGCCGCTTGCTGCTCATTGGTAAGTGTCGAGACCAGTCGACCTTCAATGTCATAGATTCTCAGACTCACATTTGACGGCTTATCGAGATAATAACTAACCTGGGTTTGACTATTAAACGGATTCGGGTAATTCTGATCCAGTTGAAAATACTTCGGAATTTGTTTCTTCTTATCAGCGATGTTTACCGTACCCGACTCGTCGAAGTAAACCCAGTGCAGGGTTGTGTCGCGATTATCTTGAAGCAATGATTCGCTGAATGTCAGACTCCGATCCGCGATACCATTTTCCCAACCGTCTCTACTATCGTTTTCGATATAAAATTTATACTCCAGAACATTCCCGGGCACAATCGCAGTTCTCGGAATATAGACGGCGCCCGACCAGAACGTGCCGTTGTTCACACTGTACTCTTCCCGCTCAAGAATCACTCTGGACTTATTCCTGGAGAGACTTCCTCCGGAAGATATCTCATCACCCCGGACCGCCACCGGACCGTTAAGCGCCGGATCGAAGCGCCCCGAAGCCGTGACTTTGCCCATATTGACGCGAAAATAGACTGCGACGGAATCGTCTTTCGTCTCAAACGGCTGATAGAATTGCGCCTTTGTATCACCGGTGGAATTGTAATACTGCACAGTAATTGTCGTATCATGCGCCCCGGCAACAATGACTCGCCGGTTCCCACCCAAACCGCCGTACGGACGGATCGGACCTTCCCAGCCAAGCCGCTGAAATGTGGCTCGATCGCTACTGAAGCCGGTCCAGAATTTAAATGACAGGGTGTCATCAGTATACATTGGAAAGGTAATCTCCCAGTAGTCGCCGCCTTGATTCTGCATAATCAATTCCGATTCGGTATCCCAGCTAAGCTTGCGACCATCGGGGAGTACATTATAGGAAATTCCGCTGATTTCCCCTCGTATCTGGGTAAAATGGTTTTCTCCAAGAGTATCCATCAGGGTCGATGTATTCAATCTAACCGTAACGTTTATAGGCTCCGTATCCGGAGCTTCTTCAAGGAACACATCGATTGATGATAAAACATTGCCGTCGAACCCAAACAACGCATTATTTTCCCAGGGCGAGCCAATCGGTTCCACAGAAATATACTCCGGCGCCCAATAAAACAAACCCAGCCCTTTTCGGTTCGGGACATTGCGGATAATTTTGATCAAATCCCTGAGAAATGCGGCTTGTCCGTCGACTGTCGCCGGATATCCGGAATGTAGTTGATTGGAACTACCCACAATATTGCTGACGCTATCGTACCATTGCAGAGTCCAGGGATATGCTGATTCGACTACAATAATTTCTTTGCCGTAGCGCAGAGCCAGATCGTTGAGGTTGGTTCTGAGCTGCCCTAAGGTCCCATGCCACCATGGATAAAATGAAAGACCGATAATATCAAATTCGACATTTTGGCCCAGTAAATTATCGAAATACCAACGGCTGGCACCGTTATCACCGCCCCGGTCAATGTGAATCATGACCCGTACCGAGTCGCCTCGCTCGCAGCTTTCCCGAACGCCCTGAATTCCGGCATTAATCAATTCGGCGAGCTTCTGCCATTGCTGCGTCGTGTTATAAGTCCCGCCAACCCGTCCGTCATTCCATAACATTCCCGAGGTAATTTCATTGCCAATCTGCACCATATCGGGCAGTGTCTGCTGAGTGTTCAATGCCTGCATGACTGTTTTGGTATAGATGTAGACACTGTCTTTCAGTACATCGAAATCTATCCCGTCCCAGGCAGCCGGTTTGTACTGTTTACCCGGGTCCGCCCAGGTGTCGGAATAGTGAAAATTCAGGAGAAATTTAAGGTCTCTATCTTTTATTCTTTTAGCCATGTAGAGAATTTTATTAAGATTGTTATAATTCTCTGTTGGAGTGTGCCATAGCTTTAATCGAATATAATTAAAACCATAATCTTTAAATATTTTCAGGGGATCCTGGGGAATATCGTTTTCTTTGTACACACCACCCAGATCTTCAATCTGGGGGATAAACGAGACATCAGCACCTTTTATAAATGTGCTTGGATCACTGTTTATGATCAGCATATCCGGTAGTACTAACTGTGCATTCACAGTAAAACCGGGCAAAAAAAGCAGCAAAATTAACCCAACTGTCAGGTGAAACCTCATGCTATTTACAGAGCCCCTTATTCATTATGTACTGAGGAAATATAGAGACGCGAATTTCTCCGCGCCCCCATATTTACCAAAATACACTATAGGTTAGCTAACGAATTAACGTCAGCTTCCTGATTTGTTTAAAGGTATCGGCGGTCATTCTTGTAAAGTAAATCCCGGAAGGAACCTGAGCGCCGGATTGATCTTTGCCATTCCACTGCACCCTATAATGTCCCTGGTTTTGTTTTTCATCGACCAATCTGGTAACCAGCTGCCCCATCAAATTGTAGATCTCAATCCTGACCGCAGCCGTATGGGCTACGTCATATTGAATCGAAGTCACCGGATTAAAAGGATTAGGATAGTTCTGAGATAATTTGAAGGTTTTGATTACCGTACCATTATCGGACGGATCAACGGCTGTTGGTGTCCACAAATCTGGCGGATCTTCTACAGCTAGATCGTTATCCATCCAGAGTAACGTGGGAAATGAAAATTCCGAGGGCCATTCGATGGTTCCATCTGTATTAATTGAAGTCGGATGAATGAATTGATAATAGCTACGACCTTTCGAGAAGCCACCACCATTTTGGATAATTGCTCCCGTCTCTGTGGAATAGTTTACTCTGAATCCAGCCGCAAATGTTGTCGGTGGTGTGAGGTCCCATGTTCCAGTATAAACGAGATCTCCATCAGGATCCTCCAATTTTACTGTTTTCGAGCTGTCATAAAGACCATATCCCTGAGTTAATGACATTAGACAACCGTAAAGTTGTATCTCGCAAGAATCAACCCCGGGTCTAAAAAGTGGATTCGCTGGATTTGTTGCCACATCGGCGGCGGGAGTCATGTCGATACTAAAAGCGATAGAGATTGGAGTCTCGATAACACCTTCTGCGGGAAGACCATTAAAATATTGATATTCGAATCCATAATCTCCCGGGATCATCTGCTCGGTTTGATCTGTATATACGTATATTCTATTTCCGGATCCGGTTACAACTGGTTCGTCCCAATATTGTAATGGTACCTCTAAATCCAATCCAGGGATGTAATTGGGACTGGTATTATCCACGCGTGATTCATGCCAGAGCAGTACGACTTTATATTCCATAGAAGCGCCGGGAGCTTTGATAAACGGTTCCTCACCCAACCACAGTTGTAATAAAGGAACATAGTTCATTTCGATAGCATTATCGATATCCCAGGCTTTAGCGCCATCAATTACAATCCTCTCTCCAAGACTCCGGTCAAATATTCCCAATTTTTCCAAACCATCCGTTTTCACCTGCCATGTTAGAGTCGCTTCTACTAACACAGCGCCTGTTGGTGGCTGATCATTGAAATAAGCCCAGTGAATCGTTGTATCTTTTGCTCCAGAATAGAAAAAGACCCGATTAGCTGTACTTTCCCAAACAGCAGTACCCCTGTAAACAAATTTGAAAGTCTGCTGCTCACCACCACTAACAGAGTTATTTGCTATATATGCTGCGCCAGACCAGAAGGAACCGTTATCTATACTGCCGTCTTCTCTTGTTAAAGAAATTTCAGCAGACCAATCATCCGCGGGATCTAAAGGCGCGCCACCACGAACACCAACAGGGACATCGGTATCCGGATCAAAATCACCTGCTTCCGTAACTCCTCCCATATTTACTCTGAAATAGACAACAAATGAATCCGGTTTTGCTTCATAAGGTTGCCAATATTGATCCCGCACCGTTTCTATCCCATTATAAAATTGAAGATCTAAAGTAGTATCCTGATTGCCGGCAATAAATGAGCGAGTGTCTCCGCCAAGTGGATCGGCTGGATTTATCGGTCCTTCCCAACCCCAATTGAAAAAAGTATTCGTGCTGGCGTCAAATCCGGTCCAAAATTTAAATCTCATTGTGTCACCGGCAGTCATTTGAAAGGTCGTTTCCCAATAGTCACCACCAATATTTTGCAGGATAATGCCTGTATCATCACCCCAGGTGATAGCCGGCAGATTATCTCCTGTACATTCTCCACGAACATCTACATAATGATGTTCCATGACCGTATCTTGGTTAGTGGCTATATTTAACTGCATGGTCACATTGATGGTTTGACCAAATGCCGGTAAACAAAGGATAAGTGTCAAAGACACAATAATCCAAAAAGTGAAATGGTTAATAGTCAATCGATTCATTTTAAATCCTCCTCTTAAATTTGTTTACAACGTTAACATTTTATCAATAATACGCCATATTACCTCCTCTCTTTTAGTTTAGAACGAAATTTCAATTGTAATGTGATTAACGCCTCCTAAGTATCTAAAATCCTGATAGGCATAAGAAACAGTCAAGGTTAAATAATCAGGTAAAGATATATTTAAACCAGCACCGAGAGTCAACCCTTTCTCTCTGTCCTCAAGAAAAAGTTCATTAAAACCACCACGAAGAACAAAGGACTCTTTTAATGTGGCAAATTCGACTCCTAAATTGAGACTTTGAGCATTATCATTGGGATTCACACCATCGCAGGCAAATGTAAAACGAGATCCTTTTGATAACCACCAATCCCAAGAAATACCCATGCGCATGATAATCGGTAAATCAAATCCGTCCGTTTTCAATTCGGCAACAATATTATCATTATTTCCTTCCTGAGTTGGAGCGACATCCACATAGGAATTCAGATCCTCTCCACTCATTCTCATCGGTGTACCGACATTTGAAATACTTACGCCAAACCGAATATTTCGAAAAGGAGTAATGAACATTGTACCCACGTCAAAAGCGAATCCAGTGGCACTGCAATGGAAGATTCGTTCTTGTAGGTATTTAAAATTTGCACCGATGGAAAAACGATCCGTCAAATTCCTGGCATACGCGAGCCCCACGGCAGTGCTGGCAGCTGTAAAAGTCTCCCCTGTCCCCATTGGTGCTTCCGGTGTAGTGATATCCATTTCTTCTGATTTCAAAGAAACAATATTGATTCCGAAAGCGCCCAAACTCCGTACAGGCAATAAAAAACCGACATAAATATAATCGAGACCGGGAAGCCATGGCGAACGGTGGATAAACAACGTCCGTTTTGATTGATTGGTTATATTTCCAGGATTCCAGAACATCGCCGATCCGTCGTCAGCAATGGATGTAAAAGCGCTCCCCATAGCTACACCTTTTGCGCCGACAGGTATTCGTAAGAAAGCAGCGGATGAGGTGCCGATTTTCTTCACTTCCTGTCCATAGATTTGGAGATTCATACATAACAAGATGAACCCAACAACGTATGAGTAGACTGTCAATTTCAGTCGAGGAGTGTTTATTTTCTTCATTATTTCTTCTACCTTTTTTATTTAATAACAGCAAACGTCCCGGTTTTTTGTCCGATGTCTGGAGCATCTATATGGTAGATATAGATGCCATACGAAATATCTAAATTTTCTTTACTCAGTACATCCCAAATTTCAGTGCCGTTTTCAAAGGTAGATTCATGTTCAAGCCTGTCTACTAAAGTGCCATTCACATTGTATATCCGGATTGTACATTTCTGTGGCAGATTAATAAAATGGATTTCCCGTGGTCCCCGACCGCTTCGATAGGTATTTTTCGGCTCCCAGGACACGGTTGCAATATATGGATTAGGAACAACCCGGATGTCATCCATTTCCTTCCTGGCAAGCTCCTTTGACAAACTCGCTCCCTTCATCTGAAAACGGTACAGATCATACAAAAGGAATGGCTTCTTTAAAAAGATATTTAACGTATCACCGGATTGCGGGTTTTCACCGTTTGGCTTCAAATTCATAAAAATTTGCCAGGTGTATACAAGCTTTCCGTCACTATTTTCTTCTAACAGCATGATAATATCAGTATTTTTGGCATCGGTCGGATCAACGGTAAATTTCCCATCATTGCCATCGAGCTCGGCGAAGGCGAACTGAACTTCCTTATTCTCAAGCATATTTATTACTTTAAAATTAACATCTTTCGAAGATAATGGGTAAAAACCAATTGAAGTATCCTTCGAAGCGCTTATTCCGGGTTCCCCAATGATGACCTGATAATCGTTGGGTCGTTTTTCTCCCTTTACACCAATAAACGTCACGGGAGAAAATGTAAATGGAAAGACTTCACCTCTATGCCAGCCTGATTTTAGTTCATCGAGCGTAACGGTTTCCTCATTCTGCAATGTTAGCTGAATTCCATCAAAAACCGGCACTTCATCGCCAATATTGAGTAAGGTGCTTTTTTCGATTTTCATGATATTATCAGTCACGTCAAGCACCGAGAAATTTTTTGTGGTTAATGTGTCAGTTTTTTCGTCTGTGATCAACGTGTCTTCAAATGATATTTCATAAATGTGGCTATTTTGAATTGTAGATGGGTCAATGATTTTAATCATAATCTTTCCTGTAGCACTGCCGCTGATATGTTCAAATATTTCTACTTCCGGAGGCAGATAACCCGCAGCCTCAGCACTTGGTCTGACAACAGCCACATTGGTCCCGGTTCTTATATTTCCCCGCAGATCAACGTCAATACTAATCGGTGTTTCAGACGGAGCAATTTCTGCAGCAGGAAAGCCAAAATCATATGCTGTGACAGCATAAAAATACCGCTGTCCATTCACCACGGAAGTATCTGTCCAAGAATGAACAATTCCAGTATCATCTCCCAAATAAAACTGCACGCCATGAAATCCAACAGGATCAAATCCTTTTATCCCATCTTTCAAATCGAACTGTGCAATCGGTTTGTATAATCTCGCGACACCGTAGCCATCGGTAATCAATTTTGCATCCAGAAAAGCGGCGTCAGTCGCCCGGTATATACGGTATCCTTCAAAATCTTCAGCTTGTCCTCCGATATCATCTATATATTTATCAACACTACTGTCCGGTTATTAGTTAAATAAATTCAATTGATTACAAGAATGGTCGCCTTGGGTGTTGTAAGTGCTGTTCGTAACTATTTGTAAAATAGGTTCTTTCTCAAAAACACTCACGCTAATAAT
>Ga0265594_1002340_pt1 | contig 13699 bp, 13 predicted proteins | sample saktaG_11_FD_190147 | JGI IMG/M metagenome (GOLD analysis project Ga0265594, IMG submission 190147) | Saline water microbial communities from Sakinaw Lake, British Columbia, Canada - sak_2011_5_24_80m | ecosystem: Environmental > Aquatic > Non-marine Saline and Alkaline > Saline ... | reverse complement strand
ATTAGCACCGTATACGGCATAACCCGGGAGCGGGTTCGCCAGATCCAGAAAGAGGCACTGGCTAAGCTACAACATCCTAATCGAGCGGAAAGATTGCGCAAATTCCTGTAAGAATAGAGTGCCCCAGATTATAACTGTCTGGGGGGTGCTGGCGTTGTCCTGTTGCTTTTCTTCCTCTAGATAGACTATCCGTGATCCTTTGTTACATATTTGGGGATTTAAATCGTATAACCAATTTTCATGAAAGTGCAAGTTCTCCCAAAAAAGCAGATCAAGGTATCAGGCAGATTCCTGCAATGATACATGTTAAGGAACTCAGTTCGGCAGGATAGTGCTATACATGTAATGCTCTCTGAAGATTATAATGACAGATGAAATACTTGATAGCACCGATATGATTCTTCAGCTTCTTGGAGAAAGATAAAGCCTTTCTGACCAAACGGGATATCCTCTGTCTCATGGTGCAGTTGAAGCGCTCTATATGATTTGCCTTCCCCTTAACTATTTGATGACGAGCCGATGGAATAATCCCGTTGTATGCTTGCCAATCATCCGTGTAGAAAGTCGCTTTTTCTCTGTAGTTTCTGGGTATTGATTCCCATAGCTTCCTGGCACTCTTTCGAGAGCGGTCTCCAACATAGAAGGTTATGATTTGTCTGCTCCTGGCATCCATGACTATCCAGATCCACTGCTTATTTTTCTCACTGCCAACAAAGCTCCACATCTCATCTACTTCCGACTCCAAAGACCAGATGAGCAGTTTGTCAGTTTCTGCTCTTGACTGAAAGTTCAGGTCATCCGGAAGTTGTTCATATTCTGATGACATGAAACCCAAAAGCCAGCGAAGGCTAACTCCCATAACACGGCAAATGCCCCGAAGGGGTATCCGTTCCAGAAGCAGTTTTCTGATTCGTTCTCTTTCTTCTGTTGATATGAGTTTTTGCTGTGGATTCTCTACGAACTGACGTCCACATGCTTTGCAATAGCGGTTCTGTTTACCATTGTGAATATGACCATTCTTCTTGTTCTTTGTGCTTCCGCATTCAGGACAACAGATTATCATGATTTATATCCTTTGGTTAAGTGTTTATTCACAGAATACAATCATGATAACTGGATTTGCCAATTTATCATTCCAGCATTACATGTATAGCACTACCCTATTTTTTTTGCCTATTTTGAAGCCCTATTTTTTATCTACAACTTTTACATACACCCCTGCCTGATAGAAATACTCAACGCCATAGTCCAGGATTCAGGAATAATGGGGTCTGAGATAAGGAATAGAATTGTGGGGAAAATCGCGAAGCCTATATGACATGAATACTTCATATCTCATGTGAATTATGTATAGAAAAAAGACCTCCCCAGTGATAGACTAAAGAGAACCCAATACATGAGGAGGTCGAAAATGAATTATAAAGTATCGCTAAAGAGATTACCAAACTTTCTTCGTTATGTCAATAAGGTATATAGATTTTCCCAGACAATAAACTCAATGGAAAGCAAAGGCGATCCAGAGACATCTTCCCAGACCATATTCATGAGTGTGTTCCTATGCCTTCTGCTGCGCCTGGGTTCATTGCGTCAGTTGTCAAAGGATGTAGAAGCAGGCAGGATAAAGAAGTTCATACCCCAGGTAGATAAAGAGACATATTGTGCCAACACGTTAGGTAATGGCTTAGAGAACATAGACACGGATATACTCCAACGGGAGTTGACAGTAGTACCCAGGCAGCTTCGTCGCAACAAGGCATATGGCACTGCATCACATCCTGGGACCATAGGTGGATTGAGGATAGTAGCCGTAGATGGTACAGAGCACTTCCGTAGCGACTCAATCCACTGTGATGAATGCATGGAGTTTCACATCAAGACAAAGGATGGTATCAAGATTGAGTATGCTCATAGAATAGTGATAATGCAGACAGTTGGCAGATTGCATTCATCAGCAGTTCTGACTATACTGGGAGCAGAACCCATACTCCCCAAGGATGCAGCAGAAGGAGAGGAATCATCAGGCCATGAGGGAGAAGGAGTGGCAGCAAGACGCTTGATCCTGAAGATGATAGACTTCTATGGCAATCAATACTTCAGTGTGATAACCACAGATGCACTATACACCAATGAGCCATTTGTGATATTTATGAATGAGCTTGGGAAGTATCTTGTGAGTAGAGTGAAGAATGAGCGCACTACGCTATATAAGGAGATAGAAGCACTCTCATCCCTGGTGGAGCCCATATATGTGAATGATTGGGAAGAGCAGATAGAATACTGGGTGTATGAGATCCCGGACCTTCAGGAATCCCTGGGATGGGAAGTGCCAATCCGTGGCTTCAAAGCCATAGAGAAGGAATACAAGATAGTCTCAGGGGAGAAGGTATACACGAAGCAGGAGACATTTCACTGCATGACAACTCTCCCTGAAGAGATAGCTGATGCTGATGTAGTCCGGCAGATAGTCCATGCCAAATGGGGGATAGAGAACAATGGAATCAAAGACTTAAAGGACAACTGGTACATGGAACACAACTTCCACCACCACCCAAATGCCACCTATGCGTTATTGCTGATTCTGTTTATGGTCTACAACCTTTTCTACGCCTATGTTTTCAGACACATGAAGTCATACAGACTGTATCATCCAACCATGAAGCGGATTGTGGAAGACTTCCTGTCTAGCTTTCTTCATTGGAAATGGCGCATGTCATGGGTGCATTTTGACGGGATATAACTGTTCGGGTGGTGTTTTGTGGTGGTGGCTGTCGTGGATTTGTTGACAATACTAACTGGATATAGAAAATGGGACATTTCATCTCATAAAGCCATAGTTTGCCTGCCCAGATTTATGAACCAAATACATCATATTCTGGAACTGTCAGATTTCTGACTTGAGAATTCCTACCTGCCTGACACCTTTATTGACATTACTTGGAACTTATAGTATAATAGAAACGATGACGTTTTTTGTCGGCCTTGTATGATGAATTCTACTTCAAACTATAATTTCTCGAGTAGTTTTCAGTGTCCATTGTAAATTAAGTGTTTCTAATCAGTTGTGGTAACATGCCGAGGATCATATATCTTCGATTAACTCGGATTATTTAAGGGGGTAGGAGCATGCCGAAGTCCGAAAGACTGTTCGACATGTTGCAGTTCATCAGGGAGTATCCCAATCTGAATGCCACGGATCTGTCGCGGCTCTGTGGAGTCAGCGAGCGCGGCATCTACCGTTATCTCAACACCCTGGAGAGGGCAGGCATATCTGTGCGCTTCCAGAATGGCGGGTACAGGCTGCAGGAAGATTACAACGATATTCCAGGAAAAGCTGACCCTGAAGATCTAAAGGCTCTACAAGTCTTGTTATCGGAAGGGATGAGAGTTTGTGAAGACGAGCACGTAGTGGAACGCGGCAGGAGACTTCTGGAGTTAATAGGTATTGGCTCCCTAGAAGGACGGAAGGAGCGGCCGAATGAAATAGAGATAATACATGCGGGAGTCGCGGCTGCATACCTTGGTGGCACCATAGCTATCGGGCACAGCAGCAAGCCGGACATCATCAACCCCGTATTGACCTCTGAGACAATTTCTGTAAATTTGATGAACCTGATTTTCAGCAGCTTAGTGGAGTTTGACAGTATTCAGCACCCGGTTCCTGATCTAGCTAGAGGTTGGGAGATATCAAGAGATGGATTGACATGGATGTTCTTCCTCAGAGACAATGTGAAGTTTCACGATGGCCATCCCCTCACAGCCCACGATGTGGCGTTTACGTATAGGTCTATTATGGATCCCAAGAACATGTCCCCATTAGCGGAACGGTATGGTTTAGTAGACAAGATTGAGACAGAAGGCGATTATTTATTTAGGATAATCTTGAAGCGTCCGTTTGCGCCATTTATCCATCGGTTGAATCGTGCGATAGCTCCCAGACATCTTCTGGAGAACGCAGATCTTCACAGCACCCCGTTCAATCGAAATCCTGTAGGATCCGGACCTTTCAGGCTTGTAGATTGGACGGAAGATGATACAATAATGTTTGAGGCAAACAAAGAATACTTTAAGAAGAACCGTCCTATTCTGGATAGACTGATCTTTAAAACGTATAATAATAGAAAGGCAGCATTGCAGGCGATAATACGAGGCGAGATGGACATGGCGCTAGATCTGGCGGCGTCGGATCTCTTATCAGCAAGCAGACGAAGGGCATTCAGAGTTTATTCAGCCCCAGGCGCGTCCTACTATGCGATCATTTTCAATCTCAAGGATCCAGTTTTCAAGGACATAAGGGTGCGCAAAGCCCTGGATCATGCTATAGACAAGGAATCGATAATCGAGAACCAACTGAAAGGACACAGTAAGATATGCACAGGACCATTTGGTGTTAATTCATGGGCTTACAATCCCCATGTCCAGCCAACCCCCTGCGATGTCGAGAAGGCTGGGGAGCTGCTGCAACAGGCTGATTGGCGGGACACCGATGGTGATGGTGTATTAGACAAGGGTGGCGAACCGTTCGAATTCTCTCTTACAGTACCGAACATATCCGATAACCTGGAGAGGATAGCTGTGGCTGTGAGGGCACAACTTATGAAGGTCGGAGTCAGAGTGGGTTTGGTTTACATGGATAATTCAGAATTATACAAAACACCGTTCCAGGCAATTCTATCTAGGGTAGCCACTGGTGCGGATCCCGATTATGAATCCAATTTCTGGCACTCCAAAAGCACAAATATGAATTTGGCCTCATATGAAAGCAAGTTTGTGGATGATTTACTGGAACTGGGCAGGCAGACAATGGACCTGGAGAAGAGAAAGACGATTTACCACAGGATACATGAGATAATACACGATGACTATCCAGCCATCTTCTTGGCTTCCGGGTGTGAGTTTATCGGTAGTAACTATCGTCTTAGAGATGCCAGATTCTCTTCGTTGGTACATTTTCTCACAACTATGAAAGATTGGCAAATCATCGGAAAGGAGAAGGAGGATACGATTTTATAAACACTATGGAAAGGTAAAATCATCATAAAAGGTATCTCCAGTTTCCTGGAATGGCTGAATTGGTAGCAATTCACATTTACGTAAGATCGCTTTCAACTATGCGTTCTCTCACAACCGCAGTTTACCAGCAAATGCTGGAAGGAGAGAAAGATGCTACCATATCAGGAAGACCAAAAGAAGCTGGAGAAATTGCTAGAGAATTTGTTTGAGGATGATGACGAATCAATCCCAGAAGACCTCGCGGTCTTGAGAAAACCGATCCCTCCCATAGAGCCATTTACTAACTGTTGCAATTATAACTATGGGAGTTATGGGGGATAGTGCTTTATCCTGTGGCTTGAGAAGCCAAATTTAACCTGCTTGCGTCCATCGTAGTGAAGTGATGCAAGCTTTTTTCGTGTGTTAGTGAAGTAATCAGATTCAGTTGTGAGAGGACGCTTTAAATAAAAAGAAGAGGCAGAAGCTGACACTACTTCAAAGATTGGGCTCCGCGAAGTTCAAGTCAGCCTCAGAACCAGACACTTTTCGCGTCTAGGCTCAGTGCCTCTTCTTATATTACTTACAATCAGGGAAGTTGATATGCTAACGTTACTGTGATTCTCAAAATCTGGAAGAATCAACGATTTTGACTATGAAAAACTATAGACTTTTCAGGAAAGAATTCGGGTTTTGAATCTGGCGTCACAAAACCGGTAATTGCCCTGACATATAGCGGTTAAAGCGTATTCTGAGCACTTACTCAAGATCCAAACTCTTTTGTGAAAAGTCTATAGATATGATATTATCATCACTATGAGTAAATGTCAAGAAAAATAGGACAGGGTTTTTTAATTTTCCGTTTTCGAAGATTTTCCAACGAATAGCTGGTTGTCAAATCCAGACAGAATCAGGTTTTGTAGATTTCATGTCAGTCCACCATATACGATTTAGCGAGAATTAAAACTCCCTGGGAAAAATAAATAAACACTTGCAGGATAAGTTATATATTTAAAAAGCGTGACATAACCATGTGAAAAAATCGGAGAGAAGTGTTTATCTCCTCACAGGAAGAAAAGTCTACGCTTATAAATGGTAGACACTTTCATGGGTAGCACCGGTGCCTATAGCTTTGGTATGTGAATTTAACCATCTTCCCAGCTATGGGGATTTCTACTGTGTTATAAGGAGCAAGGACATGGAGTGCAATACTGAAGCTTACCAATTACCCGCGCTATATAACATTTCAAGAGCGCTGAATTCCATTACTGATATGGATACGCTGCTTAACTTTATCATCCATAAAGCTAAGGAATTGCTGGACGTGGAAGGCGCATCGATTATCCTTTGGGATCAGGAGGAAGACGAATTATACTTTCCCACAGTCGCAGCAGAAGAAGACAAAATAAAGGGCAGATTGAAGCAGATTCATTTCCCAACTACTCTCGGTATTGCTGGTTGGGTGTTTCGTGAAGGTCAGTCCGTTATAGTGCCGGATGTAAGTATGGACTGGCGTTTCTATAGAGAAATTGATGAAAACACGAAATTTGTAACAAGGTTTGTCTTATGCGTTCCCTTACGCAGTAAAGGGCGCATGCTCGGCGTCCTCGAAGCAGTCAACAAGAAAGAAGGAGAATTTACAGCGGACGACCAAGTTTTGCTGGAGGCGATAGCAGACAACATCGCCGTCTCTATCGAGAGAACGGATCTATATCACGACTTGCAGAAAGCTGAAGAGCTTCTGAGACGCCAGAATACTGAGTTAAGGCAGACTATCGAGGCACTACAAGTTGAGATCGCTGAGCGAACACGGGTAGAGGAAGAATTGCGGGAAAGCGAAGAGAAGCTGAAGAGAATAATTGAGTCGTCTCCCGACGCTATTACAGTTACCGATCTAAACGGGAACATAATTGAGTGCAACCAACAAACCATGAATCTGCATGGTTTTTCGATGAAGGAAGAATTGATCGGTAGGAATTCTCTTGATTTAATCGCTCCGAAAGACCGGCAGAGGGCAACAGAGGATATGGAGAGGGCCTTAAAGCAAGGTCTCGTAAAGGATTTGGAATATATTTTCTTGGCTAAAGATGGTCGCGAGTTCCCAGCGGAGGCTTCCGCGAACGTTGTCCGTGACTCATCTGGCGAACCTACGTCCTTTGTAGGCATAACAAAAGACATCACCGAGCGCAGGCGGGCAGAGGAGGCATTAAAGAAGGCATATTCGGAATTAAGTGCGGCACATGAAGAATTGAAAGAAATGCAGCAAGAGTTGATACAATCTGAAAAGCTGGCTGCTTTGGGTAAATTTTCATCAGGTATTGCCCACGAAGTAAAGAATCCGTTGGCGATCATCCTGACTGGTATAGAACTTCTGGAGATGAAGTTGCCTAACGCTAATACGGATATCAAAACGCTTATGGGGACGGTTAAGGAAGCAACGCTGAGGGCGGATAGGATATTACGGAACTTATTAACATTTTCCAAGCCATCCAAACTTAATATTGAAAAGATAAAGCCCGATGATTTAATAAGCGACACTATCTCTCTCATTGAATACAAGGCTTCTCTAGTTAATGTAAAGATTAGGACTCAATTTTCGGAAGAAGAGCCGTATATAGCAGTTGACAGAAACCAGATGGAGCAGGTTCTCTTTAATCTTTTGATGAACGCGGTTGAGGCAATAGATGGAAGTGGAGAGATTAGGATTAAGATCTATAGGACATCGCTACCTGGACATCTTTCGGGACAGTCATGTTGTGTAATTGAGATTGCAGATACGGGTGAAGGTATTTCAAAGGATGATTTGTCGAAGATACTTGAGCCATTTTTTACAGCAAAGAAAGACGGCAAGGGAACAGGCCTTGGATTATCTGTATCAAAGATGATAATAGATAATCATGGAGGCGACTTGGTGATAGAAAGCGAGTTGGGTAAAGGGACTAATGTTAAGATTGTTTTGCCGCTTGCTTAAAAGGATATAGGATGGAAGAAAAGAGAAGAATACTAATCATTGATGATGAGGAAGATTTTTGCTATCTCATTAAGATGAGTTTGGAAGCGATGGGAGATTTTGAAGTATCAGTATGTTGTGACGGTAGAGAGGCTGTTCAACTGGTGAAAAAACAGCAGCCAGATTTAATCCTGTTGGACATAATGATGCCAGGATTATGCGGCTCGGAGATAGCTGAGGAAATTAGAAATAATGAGGATACTCAAGATATTGAAATTGTTTTCCTAACCGCTTTAGTCAGAAAAGGAGAAATGGAAGAAAGCAAAAATGTTATAGGAGGACGTTATTTTATCGCAAAGCCAGTGGAGATGAACAGCCTTATAAACACGATAAATAGAATTCTTGGGCGATAACATCAGGGGCTAAGTCTTCTTCGGACCTAAAACTCAACGCTCTTATTCACATATGTTGTGGAAAGTTGCACAGAGTTCTGTAATGGTGGAAATATCTGGCCTGAAGCTGTCTGCCATAAGGTTCGTCAAAATTGTATCTGGATTCGGGACGATACGTAACCGCCCTGTTTAGAAGGAGTTGGTTTCAATCGAGCCTTTTTCTGGTCTTATTTTTGTAATACATGTAGAACGCTGATTTTACGCCTGAGGTGAGAGAGTTGCAACAGATTCGTGTGGAATTGGATAAGAGTAGCTACCCTGTCTATGTAGAGCGGGGGAGTCTATCACGATTGGGTGACATTCTGAAGAGACATTTGCCACTGTCTAAGGTGGCACTTGTTGCGAGTAAAACTGTTAACAGTCTGTATGGAGATATTATTAGGAATAGTCTACAATCTGTCGACATTGAAGTAGAATCCGTCGAAGTACCTGATGGTAAGGAACACAAGTCGCTGGCATGGGTTGGCGAGATCATTGGTGCGTTTGTGGAGTCTCATATAACGAGGCACTCAGGTGTGATAGCCCTAGGCGGAGGCGTCATAGGAAACCTGGCGGGCTTTGTGGCTGCCACGTTTATGTGCGGCATTCCTTTGGTGCGGGTACCCACGACTCTCATTGCACAGGTGGATAGCAGTATTGACGGTAAGAGCATGGTCAATCACTCCAATGTTAAGAACCTCATAGGAGCTTCCCATCATCCTAAATTTGTACTTATTGATGTAGACGTGCTCAGAACGCTCTCAGAGAGGGAATTCAAGTCTGGGCTCGCAGAGGTGATCAAGTACGGTATGGTGATGGACGGTGAGCTTTTCGAATACGTGGAGAGTAACTCGTCAAAAATAGTTAATTTTGATCTACAAAGTATAGAGCAGATCGTCTCCAGGTCTTGTAGGGATAAGGCAACTGTGGTGGAACAGGACGAAAGGGAGCACAATATGAGGACGATCCTGGATTATGGCCACATCATAGGTCACAGCATCGAAGTGGTGGTTGGTTACAACAGTTTTCGGCATGGCGAGTCTGTCGCTATCGGCATGGCAGTTGCGTCCAGGATCGCTGTAAACATGGGAGTTCTGAAGCAAGAATGTGCTTCAAGGCAGAACCGTCTTCTGACTGATTGTGGGTTGCCCACCACTTTCCCAGATATAAATATTGATATGATCGCAGACGCCATCCATCTGAATAAAGAGCACACAGAGGACGACAAGCTGAGGTTCATACTTCCGAAAGACATCGGCAAGGCAATAATAGTGGAGAATGTAACGGATAATCAGATCCGACAAGCTATACTGGAAATGAAGAACTGATCGATATTGAGACGTTGGTAGTCCATGGAGACCAGCTCAGACTTGTTTGTGAGATATAGGCTTATGTCTATGAACATCAGGCGTTGCCGCAGGTAGATTAGCGGCTTCGGGAACTGGTTCAGAAGGGACATCATGCATCAAGAGGTTATCCGGAAGAGAGGAGCTATCCGTATTTCAGAAGACGCAGTCAGTCTTGCCCAATGAGCCAAAAATGTATCCTGTTTTTGGGGAGCACTGCATTCTATGAATGAGCAACTTTATAAAGATATCATTGATTCTCTGCCGTATGCCTTCTTGGTCTTGGATGAGGAACTGAGGATTATACAATATAACCAGAGCTGTGAAATTCTCCTTTCGAGGACGAAGGGGGAAATATTGGGCAGCTGTTTACCTGAGGTCATTCCCCATAGGGGGCTCCGGAGCCAGGCCAGAGCAGTTCTACAAAACGGTGGAACAAAATTGGTCGAACTCCATCTCGACATCGAATCCCCTAGAATCCTGAGAGCCACAGTAACCGCCCTGAGTGTAGCAAGTCAGAGTGGGAGCGCCCTCTGCCTGGTCACGTTAGAAGATATAAGCCAGCGAGCGCAGCTTGAGGAACAGCTTGTTCAATCGGAAAAGTTAGCAGGGATGGGGTTGTTAGCCACTAGCGTTGCTCATGAGCTGGGCAACCCCCTAAGCATTATGAGTTCGACACTTCAATACATTCGAGATACTTTACTGGATTCAGGCGATCGGCAACTCATTGAAGCGATTGAAACGGTAATGGATAGTGTTGGACAGATGCACGAACTTCTGCGAAGTCTCTCTGGGTTCACCGGCTCTCAACGACCTCGCTTCGAGCCGACTGACCTCCGTCGAGTCCTTTCCCAGATGCTGACCTTTATCCATAAAGAAGCTGAGACACGCGAAATCAAAGTCCTCCATCAGTTTGATGATGGTCTGCCCAGTTGTCAAGTTGACTCTAGAGAGATAAAGCAATTGTTCCTGAACCTGTTGAAGAACGCGATAGAGGCGATGCCTGACGGTGGGGAGTTGTGCGTCAGGATGTATCTGGCCGAAAGCAAAGATGCAGTCTGCGTAGATATTTCCGATACAGGACATGGAGTTAATGATGTGGAGTTGCGTTCGATTTTCAGACCGTTCTATTCAACAAAACCTGATGGCACAGGCTTAGGGCTTTCTTTTTGCCGTCGCGTCGTGGAGGAACATGGCGGGGAAATCAAGGTAAAAAGCGAGTTGTATAAAGGGAGTACTTTTAGCGTAATTCTTCCTATCAGGCAATTGGAGGTGCATGATTAACATGGGTAATCATCCAGCGACAGTTCTGGTAATCGATGACGAGCCAGGGATACATAAATCCCTGACCCTCCTGTTGCAGACGGATTTCTCTATACATACGGCCCTCTCTGGAGAGGAAGGACTTAAGAAAGTCGACGTTGTAGCTCCGGACCTGATCCTGTTGGATCTGGTCATGCCTCAGATGAGCGGCATCGAAGTCTTAAGGAAGTTGATGCAGACTGGCAAGGATATCCCTGTCGTCATCTTCACTGCATACGGAAGTGTCGATTCAGCGGTTCGGGCGATAAAGCTAGGAGCGGTCGACTATGTTGAAAAGCCGTTTGATGGTCATAAGCTCAAGCAAACAGTAAAGGAGTTCATCAAGGGTAAGAGAAGCCACCAGAAGCTATCAAGCCACCAAAATATCATAGGAGAAAGTCCTCAGATCCAGAAGGTTTGGCAATTGGTTGAAAAGTATGGGGTTACCGATCTGCCGATCCTCCTTCAAGGGGAAACTGGCACCGGCAAGGAGCTGTTTGCCAGGGCTGTCCACGAGATCAGCAAACGAAGAGAAGAAGCTTTTGTGCCGATTGACTGTTCCGCGATTCCTGAAACACTGTTTGAGAGCGAGATCTTTGGGTACGAAAGAGGAGCCTTTACCGGTGCTAGTGTTAGCAAACCCGGACAACTAGGTTGGGCTGATAAAGGAACGTTTTTTCTTGACGAGATTTCCAACATGCCTCTGCATTACCAGGCGAAGCTTTTGAGGGTTATTCAAGAGCGGCAATATGTTCCCTTGGGGGCTAAGGCAGCTAAGGAGATAGATGTTCGGTTTATCAGTTCGAGCAACACTGACCTACGGGAAGATGCTGAGTATGGCACTTTTCGACCGGATCTCTATTACCGTATATCGGGGTTATGCATCGAACTACCACCTCTCAGGGAAAGGGAAGGTGATATTGAACTATTGGCACGCTACTTCATGGGCAAGTATGCAAGAAAAAGCAACAGACCAGCTTCGGAAATCTCCGATGAGGCTATTGAATTGTTGCTTTCCTGTCCATGGCCAGGCAACGTTAGGGAACTGGAGCACGCAATAGGCGCAGCAGTTATCTCCGCAGGCCGGGTCGTGCTTCCCGAGCATCTTCCCCCGGATTTTCAAAAGGGACGATTCGTCCCCAAAGAGGACGACCATGGGAAAGTCAAGTTCGAACTGAGTTTTAGCTGCGACGTTACGCAGCCGATGGACTTGAAAGAGTTCAAAAGGACAATAGCGGCAGAAGCTGAGAGGTCCATCATCGCTGAAGTGAAGAAACGATTCTCTTTTTCTCAGACGGACCTGGCAGATTTCCTCGGCATAGATCGGAAAACTCTACGAGCGAGAATCGGGGGATAAAAGGAGATATGAAAAGGGTTGTAGATATGACGGTTCTCGTAGTGGATGATCAAGAGAACATGTGCTGGATTCTATCCAAGGTTTTATCTAATGCTGGGTTTTCAGTAAAGACTGCCAATACTGTTGGAGAAGCCCTCTCCATAGCGGATAAAGGTGGGATTTCTGCCGCTATTATAGACTTTCGCCTGCCAGGTGGCAATGGTTTTGACCTCTTCATGAGCCTGCGGAAGCGATATAGGAACCTCCCATGTATACTCATAACCTCCTATGGTTCGAGCAAACTCCGCGAAGACGCCCTCGAACTGGGCTTCGATGATTACTTTGACAAGCCGTTTGATAACGTTGTTCTTGTGGGCGCCGTCAGGAAAGCTCTGGGGAATTTGTGCCCGGGAAATTAGGGAATTGATTCCCCAAAGTTCTTATCTGTACCCATTCTCTCGAAAAGGGTGGAACTGGCGGGAACCCCGTAAAATCAAGCTTCTTCAGAGAGCGTTCGGTAAGGCATGTGAATAGGCATACTTTTTGCTATAAGCTGATAAGAAAATCGATGTATTGATTATACAGATGTCGAGAGGAGGTGTATCATATGGCTTCGGTTCAGAAGAACATGGATTCAAGTAGTTTGGCAGAGGTGGTGGACCGCGTTCTTGACAAAGGTATCGTTGTTGATGCCTGGGTTAGGGTCTCCCTTGTAGGAATCGAGATACTCGCCATTGAAGCCCGCGTTGTAGTTGCTTCAGTGGATACTTACCTGAAGTATGCTGAGGCGATTGGGCTTACGGCTGCGGCTGAGGCTACTGTCTAAGGCTGCTCGGCCTTCTAAGCTGGTGGAGGCGTAGTATACCTTCGCCAGCTTACCTTAAAGTTGAAGGCGTGTAGAAATACCTTCTATGCTTCAATTACTAATTTGCTCAAGAAGGAGGTTTTCTGATGGGAGACTTAAGTAATGCAATGCAGGGAGTTGTTGACGATATCAAATCTTCGGCTGAAAGCCGGGGAGTAAAGGTTAGTGAGATAAAATCTGATACCCACAATCTGATAGAGCGATTCCGTTTGGAGCATCAGGACATGGCTAATGCCCTCAGAGAGAAGCTCTCTTCGGATGATACAACTCTCAGGGAGGCTACTCAGCAGTTTATGGGCGACGTCAAATCAGGCCTTCAGGACATGACTAATGCCCTCAGAGAGAAGCTCTCTTCGGATGATACAACTCGCAGGGAGGCTACTCAGCAGTTTATGGGCGACGCCAAATCAGGCCTTCAGGACATGGCTAATGCCCTCAGAGAGAAGCTCTCTTCGGATGATACAACTCGCAGGGAGGCTACTC
>Ga0265594_1002339_pt1 | contig 13703 bp, 8 predicted proteins | sample saktaG_11_FD_190147 | JGI IMG/M metagenome (GOLD analysis project Ga0265594, IMG submission 190147) | Saline water microbial communities from Sakinaw Lake, British Columbia, Canada - sak_2011_5_24_80m | ecosystem: Environmental > Aquatic > Non-marine Saline and Alkaline > Saline ... | reverse complement strand
GGCGTGGGAAGTCATCCCGCCGCGGGCGGTGAGAATACCGTTAGCGGCGTTCATTCCGGCGAGATCTTCAGGAGAGGTTTCGATACGGACTAATATAACTTGTTCGCCTCTGTCAGCCCACTCCTGAGCTTCATCGGCAAAGAAAACTATTTTACCGGTGGCGGCGCCCGGAGAAGCCGGGAGGCCTTTGGCGATGACTTTAGCTTTGTCCAACGCAGCGGTATCAAAAACCGGGTGAAGAAGTTCATCGAGTCTATTAGGTTCCACGGAAATAACAGCGGTTTTTTCGTCGATCATGCCCTGTTCCAGCATTTCCATGGCAATGCGAACCATGGCGGCGCCGGTACGTTTCCCGCTACGGGTCTGCAATAGCCAGAGTCTGCCGTCCTGGACTGTAAATTCCAGATCCTGCATGTCTTTATAATGATTTTCCAGTTTGGTTTCAACGTCCATCAGCTGTTTAAAAACCACCGGCATGGTTTCTTCTAATGAAGGATATTTTTCTTTTCTTTCTTCCTCGGTGACATTGGCAAGTTGTGCCCAGCGTTTGGAGCCTTCCAGCGTGATCTCCTGAGGTGTGCGGATACCCGCCACCACGTCTTCGCCCTGGGCATTGATCAAATATTCACCGTTAAAAATATCTTCACCGGTTCCGGCATCACGGGTAAAGGCAACACCGGTGGCGGAATTTTCACCCATGTTTCCATAAACCATAGCCTGAACGTTCACAGCGGTGCCCCATTCACCAGGAATACCGTTTAACTTCCTGTAAACGATCGCACGTTCATTGTTCCAGCTACCAAATACGGCACAGACAGCGCCCCAGAGCTGATCCCAGGGACTTTCCGGAAAATCGTGTCCGGTCACCCTCTTGACGGCTTCTTTAAAACGAGCAACCAATTCTTTTAAATCACCGACAGAAAGTTCGGTGTCGTTTTCTATGCCTTTTTCTTCTTTGACATTTTCAATAATTTCTTCAAACGGATCGATATCTTCCTTGCTTTCCGGTTTCATACCAAGCACTACATCGCCGTACATCTGAACAAAACGACGGTAGGAATCCCAGGCAAATCTCTCATTCCCGGATTTTTTAGCCAATCCGGCAACGGCGGCGTCATTTAAACCCAGGTTTAAAACAGTATCCATCATACCGGGCATAGAAGCGCGGGCGCCCGACCGCACGGAAACCAGCAGGGGATTTTCATGATCTCCAAATTTAGCGCCCATAATATTTTCAATGTGTTTAACGCCGGCTTCGACTTCTACCTTAGTCATCGCGACGGCTTTGTCTTCACCTTCATTTGTATACATAGCACAAACTTCCGTGGTAATCGTAAATCCGGCGGGAACCGGAACACCGATCAGATTCATTTCAGCAAGATTAGCGCCTTTACCTCCCAACAGATTTTTATCGGAAGCTTTTCCTTCAGCTTTTCCCGCACCAAACAGATATACATATTTAGACATAAGAACCTCTTTATTTTTATCAACTATCAAAATTTACAGCGTGAATATTATCACATTTTACGGGAATTAACAAGTATTTGCTCGCAAACGGGCGACAACATAAAATACGATATGCGGTTAATAAAATATCGATTTATTTGATTTAGGGGGTGTGATAGAATAAAGTTGTCATTCATGTTGATTTATCATTATGTTATTTATGAATATATAATATTAAATATGTTAAGGTTAATGGAATCGTAAAAAGTGCAAATTATGTCATTCTGAATGAGGCACGAATGCTCCTATCGAAGGAGTCCCCGGTGGGAAAGAATCTCAGCCAATTATCGACAAGATTCTTCGTTGCTTCGCTGCCTCAGAATGACAGCTTCGGGCCTTTTTTACGAGACCATTAAGGTTATATTATCACACCCCCTAAAATTAGTAGTAATACCAGATAGTTCGGTAATCATCGATGTTCTCGCCGCTGCGCTGCAGCATCTTCAGGTAGTCAAATATTGATACATCGGTATGATTATATGTTGGGACCAGCATGATATTTTTTTCCCATGGTAAAAATTCATACACGCGCCGACCGTCCGGGAGAATTGTTACTATTTGATGATCTTGTCCCGCTCTCAGGTGATTCTTTCCCAGACGAGGCACGTTGAAAACAGCTTCATCCGTACGGTCCAGTCCGGGAATCAACCGCGCTTCTTCCTTGCGTTCCTGAATCAGTCGGGCAATCGGCACCCGGTAATCCCTGGTTTCGTCTTTTCCTTTTGCATTAAATGTATAATACGGATCCACACCGGCAAGCCGCAGCAATCTGCGCAGAGCCACCAGCTCGAACCGACGGCTATTTTCGAAAGTAAAAACTGCCTGGTTATAGACTCCCATCCCTTTTTTTCTGATCTTTTCTATTGCTTTTACTACCGCTGGTGTGATTTCCCAAACGTGTTCAAAATGGGTGACGATAGCAACTTCCCTCTTACCAACCTCGTGGTAACCGGCAATTATATTTACCAATTTATCGGTAAATCGTTGCGGCAACACCACGGGAGTACGTGTCCCGATCCGGATTCTCCGGACACGATCCATCTGAGCAATACGTCCCAGAATATAGTCGAGCCTTTCATCACCCATAATCAATGGATCGCCGCCCGTAATCAGCACATCCTGAATCGCAGGATGATCCTCAAACCACTTTAGCGCGGTTTCGAGGGCGTTGGCTTTTGCGGTGGCATGGGGATCGAGCACCTGATTTATTTCCCAATTCCTCTGACAATAAACACAAATCTGGGCGCAGGTATTAAAGGGTTTAATAATCGCAATTTGAGGATATCGACGTGTTACCAGCGGAACCGGGGATGAATCGTGCTCACCCATGAAATCGAAAAGGTCTGAACGTTTTTCTTTATTGTCTGCCACAGTGCGGCTGTAATGCAGCGGTGGAATCACCTGGGCGCGCACCGAATGATCACGCTTCCGCGATGAATTATTATCCATAAGCGACACATAATAAGGAGTTACGCCAAAGGGAATTCTGTTTTGATTGGCAATCCGAATTGATTTTTCTTCATCCTCGGTTAAATCTATAATTTGTTTTAATACATCCGCTTTTCGAATAACATGTTTAATCTGCCAGCGATAATTCTGCCAGTCCGTTTCTGTAGCATTAAAAAAATCCAGAAGTCTTTTTTTGTGTGTCTCGCGATCTTTGATGACTCTCGGTTGTAATCCGTGGGGATATTTCAGGAGAAAAGTCTCAATACCCTTTTCTTCCCGGTCTAAGAGATCCGATCTGAAAACAGCTGCATCGCGTCCCCGCCTGGATACAAATTCCGGTTCCTCACCAATATTTCCGCCCTGGGTATAAATTTCTGACAACCCGCTCACCGCACGAAAGAGGTGAACAAACTCTAAAATAAATCCCTCAGATACATCTTCGAGAGTCTTTTGCCCTTTTGCCATATCAAATAATATTTGTAAAACGCTGTTGCCAGTCTTTTTTTCATTACCGGTAGAAATAATATTCTTAAATACGGCAATACTATCCCGTATCACAACTTTCTCCAGTGAGTGTAATTCCTCATCTTCATTTAATAAATATTGTTCCCGGGCATTTAAAAAATCAAAAAGACCGGAGCGGGCATCCTCTACGTCCGATGATTTCCGTAACAAATAAAAAACTGCCGGATTTGAAATCCACAAGTCGCTAAACTCATCTTTAAGGATATTCTCATATTCCGCTTTAGTTATCTTAAATAAAATTCGCAAATCTTTCTCTTTTATTGAATTACTATCAATAATATGGTTATATAATATGGTCATTAAATTCCTTGTTTATTAAAACTATACATGTTTATAGTATAACCGATTGACACTACAATATCAAGTCGAGCCGGAAAATTAGAGGTGTATATGACCCGGCGCGCCAGTCTGATTGGAAGACTAAAATGATGAAAATTATGTTCCGGTTTTGCTATTTTTATGTATATTAGCGTTTCGGGTAGAAGAGCTTTGAAAAACGATCAGAATGATGCCTAGCCGGTTTATGATCTGGTCTTTGATGTTTTAGATTTCCACGAGGAGGATGTTTTCCTCGTTACAAAGCCCCATCTTTGTAACGAATAACTCATCCTTCGCCAGCATTGCCAATCTGGGGACAGTGAAATAAAGAAAAAGATTTCACGTCCTAAAGGCTTGGGAACGAGCGTGGTAAAAGGGCTTGTGTCAAGGACATCTCTACGAGAGGAATGAGTTGTTTACTATGAAAACCGGTTCTGCAAAGATCATTTAACTAAAATTTGTGTATATATATGGTTTTCTTTCATATAAACGATAACAAACTCCAACAGGTAAGCGCACATGCAAAAATGTTCTGATTTTTTTGAAAAACGGATTGATTCATCACAAGTCTTTTCCGGTAAATTGCTACAGGTCTATAAAGACACCGTAATATTGCCAAACGGTAATCAATCTACCCGCGAGTATATAAAACACCCGGGAGCATCCGTCGTTATTCCCCATCTGGGCAATAACATTATTGCCATGGTCCGTCAGTATCGGTACCCTTTAAACCAAATTATGCTGGAGTTGCCGGCCGGCAAAATCGATCCGGGAGAATCACCGGAAGAAACCATACGGCGAGAATTGGCTGAAGAAACCGGATACCACGCTAAAATATTACGCCCTGTTTGTCAAATCCATACGTGCGTCGGATACAGTGATGAATTATTGTATTTATACTGGGCTGACCAGCTGATCTCAAGTCCTCAACGACCCGATGCCGATGAAATGATCGAAGTCGATACGATTTCTATCTCAGAAGCAATGAAACTGGTTTATTGCGGAAAGATTACCGACGCAAAAACATTGATCGGCTTATTCTGGGCGAATGAAATTATTCACAAACCTGCTCTTTTAAAAAATCCGAGCAAGTTTTAATGTAATTACTCAGCCGCAAACATGTCAGGTTTTATAATTTCCTTTTGGCAACAGGGCTTTACTTTGTAGCCCCTCCACATCACAACCCCGAGACGAAAATATAAACATTAACCACTCAATTTATTGAGTGGATTTGATGCTCCCCATTACACAAACCGAATTTATTCGGTGAGTACTCCAACTAAAGTCGGGACGACAGGTAGAAGCCATTCTATCCATCGAATAAATTCGATGGTTAATGTTTTTCTACGGTCGAGCTAAGTGCCGTTGCGCCCAACCTGTCTACCGACAGGCTGTCAGGCGGGGAGCCCCGGAACGAGAATAAAACTTGCTCACTTTATATGGCAGAGTAGTTACCTTTTAATAATCATCTTTCAGCTTTAGTATTCTCTTAATTCTCAAATCTTTTCAGAGACGCCTACAGATTCCGCTTTATACTCTATTTAACCAACATCATCTTCTTAGTTTTATTAATTCCAGAACTTGTTGTCAAGTTATAAAAATAAATTCCTGAAGAATACTTTGAAGCATCTAAACCAATTGAATATTCTCCTGCTCTTTGTTTTTCATTAACCAAAGTTTCAACTAATTTTCCTTTTAAATTATAAACATTCAAGCTCACCTTATCATCAACTGGCAAAAAATATTTAATTTGTGTTTGCGAGTTAAAAGGATTTGGATAGTTTTGTTTTAACACAAACTTTTCAAGCAAGTTTTGATTATTTGGCTTAATCCCAACAGGTCGTTCTAAAATTAATCTTTCATCATATTTAATTAATTCTGGCAAACCATTATTTAATTTAAACTCTATAAAAGGTTCTTGAACGAACAAAGTTTTATCCATTGGTTCATAATATAAAAAATAAGTATGATTTATTGTTACAAAAGCACTATCTACCATATTCCAATCTCCTATAATTACTTTTGAATCATTTTGTGGCTCAAAAAAATACCAATCATCCCAATTCAAAGGATTTTCACCAATTAAACAAGAATTAATTACATGATGTAGAGGTCCTCTAATTCTAACATCAAAAACAGGAATATTAAATCTTCCATTATTTGAAAAATCAAACTTTGTTAAATAATTATTATCATTAACAATAGAACTATCTTTAAGTTCTTTAAAACCATAAAAATTAATTAATGTTTGCATCATAAATTCCCCACATTTCCAAGTATCTGTATAAGTTATTGTGTCTGTTTTATCAATTGCTAACATTTTATTTAACCAATCTTTTCTGTCTTGTTGTGTTCCAATATTCCATGTTTGATTCCAATCAGATGGTAAAAGAGAATCATTATTTATATGTTCAAATAAAAGAGCATAATCATTTTCTGTAAAAGATGTTGAATCTCCATCTATATCTGCTTGGTCAACATGCCCATACTTTGCAAGCATTGAATCTAAATCAGCTTGGTCTAAAACATTATTGCTGTCTAAATCACCACTTCCATACCAAACAAGGTTAGAATCATTTGGTTGATAAAAAGGATTCATTCTAATATCTTCCCAACCTGTTGTTTTATAAAGATTTTTTAAAGAATTTTTAAAAGGTTTTTCCAAAGGTGCATTTGAATACCAAACATCTTCAAACCTCCAATGCTGATAACCTGCTTTGTCAGTGCGAACTTCTTCTGCATATTCAGGCGAGTTTATCTTTTCAGTAGAATGGACGTTTGCTTTAACAGGTGAAAAGAACAAAGCAGTTGCTAATGCAACCGGTGTTATTAATTTTTTGACTAATGATTTCATTTTCCCTCTTATTGCCATTTCTGAGATTATAATAGTCCAAATAAAATATAAATGCAATCGAATTTTTGTACTTGTGTCTCCGCTCCCGCGGTGACACATGATTCCTAATTTTACCATTTTCCATTCTCAATTAGCCGTATTCCTGCCATCTGCAGATTTTTATCCGTTTCAGTTGAGTCAGGAACTCACTCCTGACGCATACATCGCGGCTCTTCATTGTAATCCCGTCAGGTCTGAGGACATGACGGAACTATAAATAGTAATTTGAATATCGAACAAGGAACACTGATTTTAGAACATCGATTTTTAAAATATGTATTAATTGGAATTCTTAACTTTAGGCGATTTTATAAACTTCTAAAATCATAAATCGTTAATCAATGTTCATTATTTCTGTTCTAATTATTTTCCCGTCAACAGCGGATTTTCATCCGTTCCAGTTGAGTCAGGAGCTCACTCCTGACGCTTTGATCCAAGAACTGCGATACACCTGTCAGGTTTAAAAGATTCTTTTACTTCGGATACCATTATTTGAATAAACCTGACAGGTGTACTTTAACGTATCAAAGCCATCGGCGTTAAATCTGAGTCCCAGGTTTTGCATTCAAACCGACTTCCCCTTAAATCCTCCGGCAGCTGCCGGAAGGGGAAAGAGGGGAGGTTAATGAAGATTGAGCCTGATGTGTCAGCAGCTTCAGTTCGGCTACATGTTTGTTTTATACATTTAATAATTCTTTGCGTCCTCTGCCTGCCCCGTAGGGAAGTATGACTGTATCGGGGCACCTCTGCGTTTATAAAATTTTTGTCTTTTTGGTTCTGCCTGTCCCTTCGGAGGCTTGTCCAGGTTAGTATCTTACTTCTAATATTCGTGTTTTTTTGTAAAGAAAATTTGGAGCTCTCGACGGTAAAAAGCATAATGTATATCAAATATCAAATTGTAAATATTAAATATCAAATTTTTCAGAGACATCTGGGGCACAAATTGTTTTTGAAGACTGAGATTAGAGAAAGCGACCTTAAAATTTTGCATTTTGCAATCTGCAATTTACAATTCTGGTTTATCCAGGTTAGGTATTTGCTCTAACGAAAAGCCCCGCTTATATGTATCACGCACCGGTTTTTCAGCCATTAAACCGGCAAAGCGTTTATATAAACTTTCGGCAAACAGATAATCCAAATGCGCATTACTTTCCGGTGATGTTCCGGTAACTTCCTCCCAGACGTCCCGGCTCTCCATGCAAAAATATATGAACGGCGGGTTGGAAATACCCATTAATTTTTGATATATAAACTTATACATCGGAACACGCACCGGGCGCGCATACCGCATTTTCCCATCCATTCCCCGGATCATTTCACCAAAAGGCAGCGTCGTCGAAGGATACCTTTCGATCATCTTATCTTTCATTGATGGCGGATAGCGCAATGAACCCATGCTGATCCAGGCAATGCGCTCAGAAGGGATATGCAGGTATAACTCATCGAGCAAATCGTTGTAAATATCTTCCCAGCCGGGGACAGCTAAGATCGGATCCAGATGAAATGCAAGTAAATATCCGGCATCGCCGGCTCTTGCCGCCGCTGTTAATCTTGGTATTAGCTGCGAAGTTTTAAATTCATACCGGTGAATAATTTCCTGTGGATTTATTGACCATGCCAGTACCGTATGTCCCTTGTGGGGAATATTCAGAAGACCATCCGTTTCAGAAGTTTTGGTTTTTAACTCCAGAAGTGCGTTGGGAACATCCGCGAAAGTCCGGATCGCCTGATCGGCGAAAAATACCGATCCCGATATTGCAAGGCTGTCGCCTAATTCTCCGGTGCCGATCCGGAAAAACCGCTTTGGCTGACGGCTTAGTTTTTCTTTCAGATCAATAAAAATATCATCGAAATTTGTAAAAAGAATTGTCGCCGGTTGATTGAGATAGAACTGTAAAATACAATACACACAATTCATCGGGCAATTCTGAGTCTGGTTGATGACCTGGTAGTTGCAGCATAAGTAACTCTCGGCGGTTCCGGGACACCCTTTCACCACATCGCCCTTTGAGTGAGTCAGATAAAGAACTCTCTTGGGGTCCATGCCCCGAACATCTTCACTTATATCATAGTCGTCCGGCACAACCTTTTGTATTCGCCCCGGATATTTCTCGATAATAGCGCCGGTCACGGCATCTTTTAATGCGGATTCAGTTATAAAGATGCGCAGAAAACAGTTTTTCAGGTTCATTTATAATTTATCCATAATTTGCCGAATTTTCTGGATAGTCATGTCGTCGCCCAATTTCTGCAGGCGCTTTAAGTCTTGTGTAGTACGCAAACGCCATTGCAGCGTTAACTCCTTCTTTTCGAAAGATTCATCATAGGATAGCATTGCATTGTTCGGCAAATCAAGTTCTTTAATATCGCTGTCGATAGCATTTTTATGGATCGATAATTGAGGGTACCGTTTCTGAAAAACTGCCGTTCGTAATTGCACCAGAGAATCCTTTGACGGAATATCGCCGGCTTGAAAATATTTCTCCCAGTTTAAATCTTTTAAAACCGCGGCAAGATTCTTTCGATCCCTGGTCTTTATTTCAGCAAGATACAGCATAATTTCTTCCAATACGCTTAGCGTGGGACGGAATTTTGCAATAAAATTCTCGATTTGCTTTCGTTCCGGGTCTTTTAAATCAGCAAACAACAGCCATGTTTTCAGAGGAGCATTTTTCCGAATCAAATACTCCCGAAAAGCGGCATGAATTGATGTCGTTGATTTATACTGTTCGATTAATTTGTTCTGAGCGGTGATTTTTACTTCAGGGAACAGTCGGTGCAAAATATCGTCATCGGGGATATTATATGTTTTAGCTACGGATAAAAGTTTCCCAATCTCAACAGGATACAGCGCCCGCTTATTCATCTGAATTTTAATAATAAGCGCTAATACCGATAATAAATCCAATGATTCCGGAATACTGTACACCACAATGCGGTCGTTATCCTGATAATCGGTCTGTAAAAAATCAAATCCATATACTATCCTATAACCATTTTCAGATGGTTGTACAAGAATTTGGTTTATTAAAAATAATGTGTCGTCAACCACCTGGTTATGAACAAAAACATCAAAGGTTGTATCGTTTTTATTTATTTGACGAACTGTCAGAACGACCGGCTTTATGGACTGCATTGAGTTTTTTCCGATATTCACTTAGTTTTCCGGCAAAGATATTGGGAAGATCATATCGTTTCCGGCGACCGGTTTCCAGGACAGTCAGTTTTTTAATAATTTCTTTTAGCACCAATTCCCGCTGGTCATCGGTAATGTCTTCTTTCAATAACTTTTCCAGAGCCTGGATGCGATAACGATCCATTCCCCAATATTGAAGGGACAGCTGATCGGAATGTCCGCCGGTTTTAACAATTAATTTCTCAGGGATCAGGGCAATCTGGTACTTATAGGCAATTCGCAACCACAGGTCATAGTCTTCGCATACCGGCAGGTTTTCATCAAATACTCCCACATCGTTGAAAACTTTCTGATGAACCAATACCGCCGAAGGACTGACGATACACAGCGGCAGACACCGGGGAAAAATCCAACCGGAATATTTCTGATGCTTTTTCATGGGATTTACGAATTTCCCCTTTCGAATCCATTTTTCATCAGTCTGGACAATCATAATATCCGGATGCTCCCGAATATATTGCATCTGCCGATCTAATTTTTCCGGAAGCCAGTAATCATCCGAATCCAGGAAGGCAACCCAGGTACCTTCAGATTTTTCCAACCCGAAATTTCGCGCCGATGAGACGCCGCCATGGAGTTTTGAGTAAAATCGTATCTTATCTGTAAATTTTGATAAAATCCGGCTTGTATTATCAGTCGAACCATCATCAACAATGATCAATTCATAGTTTTTATATGTCTGGCTCAGGACGGACTTTATCGCACGTTCCAGTACAGCACCCCTGTTGTAGGTGGGAATAATTACCGATATGCGTCCGGGATCATCCATTACTTGTCATATACCCAGGTTTTAGTAGAAATCAGATCGATCAATATTTTCAACTCTTTTTTCAGTTTATCAATTGTACTGTCAAGATTCTTTTTAAATATAGACATTGCGGCTGAATCGGCTGTATCCGAAATCACTTTCAATGAATAAAATGGAACTGATAATTCACGGCACAACTCAGCGATCCGAAACGCTTCCATATCGACTGCATAAGCGCCGGTCTTCAACGCTACCGCCTGTTTCTCCGATTCGGATGTAATGGCGTTTTCAGCTGTATATAAAGAACATCGCACCCAGTTTGAAGGTATTTGTGATGTGGAATTATTAAATTGGAGGCAAAGTTCACCGGCACAAAGCTGGTTTGATCGACTGTTTATATATTTGGATGGAAATATGATATCCCGTATTTCTAATCCGTCATTCAGGGCTCCGGCGGTTCCGGTATTAATGACCAGCTGAATCGAATTCTTCACCATATAGTTCGCAATAAACGACCGATTATTTTTAAAACCTATTGATATCATTTGAAAATATAGATGTACGTGCTTCTGGTTTTGATATTCGGGCATTAAATACCGTTGAATAGGATCAAGTTCTTTAGAAAGAGCAGCTAGGATGAGTATGTTCAATGAAAATCAGTTTTTCTTACTTTTTTTATCGGCAGAATCGCTCTTGTTAATGAGATTGCTCCACGATTCACGATCCATTAGCTCATACCATCCGCAGCTGTTACAGATTCTGAAATAGGTCTTTTTACCAAAATAGGAACTTCTCCGATATACAATTTCACCGGAACATTTCTTACACTTTTCTGCAATTTTAGTGTCGTAAGGTTGGGCGTGTTTTTTTTTCTTACTAACGTTGAATTTATCCGTCATCCGAATTCATCTCCACTCAATTATTTATATGCGCTGGGGAACCCCTTTTTAAGTAACCAAACAATATTTACGAACGAAAAGGTAGCAATATAATATACCATAACAAAATTCTTATATCTTTAGCGGATTGTCAAGGTTTTCTTTTTGATAATTTCACCTGTAATTCCTAAATGATGGTATCTTTTTCATGAATCGTCTTCTCGTATTTCACGTTGAGAACCCACTCAAAGACCTGAGTAAATATTGGCAATCCGTCATTTTACGAGCTGTAACTATAATTGATTTTGGGGTTATGTTGAATCTAACCCTGCCAGGAACACAACGTCGTTGCAAAATGCCGGTCAATGTTGTAAATTTTCGCGCTTTTTCTATGCCACCCTAGCTCAGCTGGTAGAGCAGCTGTTTCGTAAATAGCAGGTCGCCGGTTCGATCCCGGCGGGTGGCTCAGTTCAATCCACAATAAAATATCTTACTCTAAATTTATTCGATCATACAAATTGGAGAGATACATCATGGGGTAATTAATGTGTGGACGCTATCCCGACAGAGTCAGGATGCCCCCTGCTTTTAAGGCAAAAAGCATATACCGTAACTCGCAGACAATCAGACGGTTATAGATATTTCAATTTTGAGATCCGGTACTTTTCCGGTTATTACGCGTATAAATTATAATCTTTTTTAACCGCAAACCTGAGTTTATTTACATAACTATACACATTCATTCTAAGCAAAATGCTTTAGTACAACCAGATTTCTGAACTTTTAGTTACTCTACTGTATTTACTCCATAATTGAATTCTTTATTCGAAAAATTAGCACCAACGCATTTTTATTCTTTTGACTAATATATTTGGGAAAAATTTAGTATTTTAATTTTTATGAAAGGAATCTGGACCACAGTAATCATTTCTCTAATGACCGTCTATACATTCTGTTTGGAAATAAATAATGGCTGGCATATTATAGACAAACAAAAATTCTTTATCAAAGGGATCGGTTACGAAACCCACACCCGCCCGGGACAGGTTCCCTGGGAATACCAATTTAATCCGGAATTGATCCGTTTTGACCTTCAGCGCATCAAAGACGCCGGTTTCAATACTATCAGGACCTGGGGCGCACTAAGCGAAGAGGAACTTCAACTTGTTCAGGAATCGGGTTTGAAGATTCTATTCGGCATCTGGATCGATCCCCATGGCGATTACGGCGATCCAACCTTTCTTGAAAACGCCCTCAATCACGTCACCGATGTTCTGACCTACTCGAAAAACTTCTCCTGCATCATCGGCTATCTGATTATGAACGAACCTCTGGTTGAAGATGTCTTTATTGGCGGCCCGGAAAATTTGATTATTCTCTGGCAAGGGATCATCAATATTATACAGCAGAAACATCCGGGAATTCCCGTATCTATATCAAATACGTCTGTCGGTGATTATATCCGCAGCGATCTGTTCCAGATGGGCGCCTACAATCTTTACATCTATAACCCGGTGCTCATCAGCAACACTCATGGCTATGCGGGATTTTGCGAATTTATCAAGAAAAACCGCTCCGCATCTATGCCCTTCATTGTCACCGAATTCGGCCTGTCCGTATCACCCGGCCCCCTATCGGAAGAATACGGCTACGGCGGCAATACTCTAACCCAACAAACTGATGGCAACCTTTTCATGTACCGCAGTATGATCGACGGCGGCGCTCAGGGTGGCTGTGTCTTTCAATACCACGACGGCTGGTGGAAAGGCGGCTATGCCCATACTCACGACAACAGCCCTGAAGAATGGTTTGGTTTGATTGAATTCGACAGTAATCCGGGTTCCGATGAAGGAACGCCCCGTCAGGCCTGGAACGCCTTCGCGGAATACAATCGTGCCATCATTACGGAGCCCCGCAATCAACAGATATACGTCGCAGATATTCCCATTGAGCTCTTCCTCATGCCGGAAGTCGACAGCCTTGCCGTAAGTGTGGGCGAAACCTTTCTCTTCGAAGCCGGTAATTTGTCGGAATATTACACTGCGAAAATCAACTATGTGCCTGCCGACAGTCTTCAAGACCTGGTATTGGATTTTCGATTTTATAATCAGCAGCGTGCATTACTGAAGTCGGAGTCCATTTCCCTGCTGCTCAGCAGTGAGACTGTCGCCCTGCCTTCTCTAAATCTTT
>Ga0265594_1002338_pt1 | contig 13703 bp, 9 predicted proteins | sample saktaG_11_FD_190147 | JGI IMG/M metagenome (GOLD analysis project Ga0265594, IMG submission 190147) | Saline water microbial communities from Sakinaw Lake, British Columbia, Canada - sak_2011_5_24_80m | ecosystem: Environmental > Aquatic > Non-marine Saline and Alkaline > Saline ... | reverse complement strand
CGCCAAACCAACCCGTCGCCACGACGCGGACCGCTTTGCCTCTCCCGTCGCGCCTGAAATCTGCGATCCGTCGCCGCCCGCAAGAGCCTGCGCGCCCCGCCAGCCTCCCCACTGTCTGAATCGCAGGGTTGGCAGTTTTCACTTGCCAGAATCGCCGCCTTTTGCTTCCCTTTACACCGTCTTCGCCAGCATAGCTCAGTTGGTAGAGCAGTTGATTTGTAATCAACAGGTCGTCGGTTCGACCCCGACTGCTGGCTCCATGCAAAAGCCCCGTAAAACGGCTGTTTTATTGGGCTTTTTTGCTTTTGTCACGGTCGCCTGCGGTTTTGCCGGGTTTCTTGGCTGGCACTCAAAAGCACTCATTAGGCGGCTGAAAAGTAATCAAAAAGTAATCATGCCGGGTATCAAGTAACCATCCCGACCGACTCAAGTAATCATGTTTAGCCGTCTTAAGTAATCAGTTCTCGGCGTCTTGCGCCCGACGTTTCCAAGAAATTGCGCGCCCCTACTACGGCGCCCCGCCGACGCCGAGAACGCAAGGATGGGTGGCTCTGTGCGACTGCTGACCCATTCCCGCATCGGATACGAACGCCCCACCTGCGGGACACCGTGGGGGAGACCGCCGCCCCCCTAACCGTTCGCCTGCTACGTCACGAGCCGAAATCGTGTGGCGGTTCCAGACCATTCGCCTGCTACGTCACGAGCCGAAATCGTGTGGCGGTTCCAGACCATTCGCCTGCTACGTCACGAGCCGAAATCGCGAACAGGCCCCGCCAGCCTCCGGGGTGAAGCTGTCTATTCGAGTCGGATTCCCGTCCGCCGACGCCGCATCGATCCCGGTTCCTGACCGATTCGACCCCACCCACGGACCATCGGGAGTCCCATTCGTTCCACCCCCGCCCGGTTCACCAGCGGGGGGGTGTCGCACGTTTGGCTTGCCGTTTTTTCTTGTTACGGGTGGCGGACCACAAGAGGGGCATCCCTTTACAGGTCGGATGTGCGATATTTTTTTTCGCCCGATTTTCGCCAGCTAACGGCGTTTTCTTTGCCCGTTTGTTCTTGTCCGAGTCGTTCTTCACGTGTTACGCTCTCTCTCAATCTATGAGGAAGAACGACACGACCCCAACTGATATCACTGTCTGCGGCTGTCTCAGTATTGCCCTTATACGCCACCATGACCACATCCTCTAACAGCGTTTACCCGTTGCCGGTTTCCGAACCGCTCGTGCTCAAAGAGCAGGACATCGAGGACGCCTTTATCGAGAAGCTGCGCAGTCTCAAGTACACCTGCCGCGCCGACATCCGCGACCGCGCCGCCCTCGAACGCAACTTCCGCCAGAAGTTCGAGGCCCTCAACCGCGTCCGCCTCACCGACGGCGAGTTCCAGCGCCTCCTCGACGAGCTCATCACCCCCGACGTCTTCACCGCCAGCCGCGTCCTGCGCGAGAAGAGCGATTTCACCCGCGACGACGGCACCCCGCTCTCCTACACCCTCGTCAACATCCGCGACTGGTGCAAGAACGACTTCGAGGTCGTCCACCAGCTCCGCATCAACACCGACTACAGCCACCACCGTTACGACGTCATCCTCCTCATCAACGGCGTCCCCGTCGTCCAGGTCGAACTCAAGACCCTCGGCGTCAGCCCGCGCCGCGCCATGGAGCAGGTTGTCGAGTACAAGAACGATCCCGGCAACGGCTACACCCGCACCCTCCTCTGCTTCATCCAGCTCTTCATCGTCAGCAACCGCACCGAGACCTTCTACTTCGCCAACAACAACGCTCGGCACTTCGCCTTCAACGCCGCCGAGCAGTTTCTCCCCGTCTATCGCTTCGCCAATCTCGATAACACGCCCGTCCCCTACCTCGACGACTTCGCCGACCGCTTCCTCCAGAAGTGCACCCTCGGCCGCATGATCAGCCGCTACATGGTCCTCATCCAGAGCGAGCAGAAGCTGCTCATGATGCGCCCCTACCAGATCTACGCCGTCCAGGCCATCGTCGACTGCATCGAGCAGAACAACGGCAACGGCTACATCTGGCACACCACCGGCAGCGGCAAGACCCTCACCTCCTTCAAGGCGTCCACCCTCCTCAAGGACAACCCCGCCATCGACAAGTGCCTGTTCGTCGTCGACCGCAAGGACCTCGACCGGCAGACCCGCGAGGAGTTCAACCGCTTCCAGGAGGGCTGCGTCGAGGAGAACACCAACACCGCGACCCTCGTCCGCCGCATGCTCTCCGACGACATGGCCGACAAGGTCATCGTCACCACCATCCAGAAGCTCGGCCTCGCCCTGGACGAGAACAGCAAACGCAACCGCCAGCGCGCCGTCCAGGGCCGCGAGACCTTCACGCAGCGCCTCGACCCCCTGCGCGACAAGCGCTTCGTCTTCATCTTCGACGAGTGCCACCGCTCCCAGTTCGGCGACAACCACCAGGCCATCAAGGAGTTCTTCCCCCGCGCCCAGCTCTTCGGCTTCACCGGCACGCCCATCTTTGAAGACAACGCCGCTCGCGTTCAGGTCGCGGACGACCAGGCCTCCTTCCGCACCACCGCCGAAACCTTTCAGCGCGAGCTGCACAAGTACACCATCACCCACGCCATCGAGGACAAGAACGTCCTCCGCTTCCACGTGGACTACTTCCGCCCCGAAGGGGAGGAAACGCCCCGGCCGGGCGAGTCCCTGAAGAAGGAGAAGATCGTCGAGGCCGTCCTCGCCAAGCACGACGCCGCCACCCACGCCCGCCGCTTCAACGCCCTCCTCGCCACCGCCTCGATCGACGACGCCATCGAGTATCACGAGCTCTTCCGCACCGTTCAGGCTGAGCGACAGGCCGCCGACCCCGCCTTCGTCCCCCTCAAGGTCGCCTGCGTCTTCTCCCCGCCCGCCGACGGCGACGCCGACGTGCGGCAACTCCAGGAAGACCTGCCGCAGGAAAAGGCCGACAACGAACGCGACCCCGACCGCAAGAAGGCCGCCCTGCGCGCCATCATCGCCGCCTACAACGCCCGCTACGGCGCCAACCACTCCGTCGGCGAGTTCGACCTTTACTACCAGGACGTCCAGAAGCGCATCAAGGACCAGCGCTTCCCCAACGCCGACCTCCCCCGCAAGGGCGCCGAGAAGATCGACCTCACCATCGTCGTGGACATGCTCCTCACCGGCTTCGATTCGCAGTACCTCAACACCCTCTACGTGGACAAGAACCTCAAGCACCACGGCCTCATCCAGGCCTTCTCCCGCACCAATCGCGTCCTCAATGCCACCAAACCCCACGGCCAGATCCTCGAATTCCGCCAGCAGCAGGCCGCCGTGGACGCCGCCGTCATCCTCTTTTCCGGCGTCGACAACGGCAAGCAAGCCCGCGAGATCTGGCTCGTGGAGCCCGCCCCCAAGGTCGTCGAGAAACTCAAGGCCGCCCTCGGCAAACTCGCCGACTTCATGCGCTCGCAGGGGCTCGAAGCCAAGCCTGAGGCCGTCCCCGCCCTGCGCGGCGACGACGCCCGTGCCGCCTTCATCGAGCGCTTCCGCGAGGTCCAGCGCCTCAAGACCCAGCTCGACCAATACACCGACCTCCCGCCCGAGACCGAAGCCGCCATCGACCGGCTTCTCCCCAAGGACCAGCTCAACGCCTTCCGCGGCGTCTACCTCGAGACCGCCCAACGGCTCCGCGCCGAGCAGGGCAAGGGTGGCGCCGCGCCCGACCCCGCCGTCGATCAGCTCGACTTCGAGTTCGTCCTCTTCGCCTCCGCCGATATCGACTACGACTACATCATGGCGTTGATTACCCGCTACGCCAATCAGACGCCCGGCAAACTTACCCTCACGCGCGATCAGCTCGTCGGCCTGATTCGCGGTGAAGCCAAGTTCATGGACGACGGCCGGATCATCGTCGATTACATCGATTCACTAGGCGAAGTGAAAGGCCTCGACGAAAACGAAATCCGCGCCGGCTACCTGCGCTTCAAGGCCGAACGCCACGCCGCCGAACTCGCCGCCGTCGCGCAAAAGCACGCTCTCGCCCCCGACCGCCTCCAGACCTTTGTGGACGCCATCCTCCAGCGCATGGTCTTCGATGGAGAGCAACTCACCGAACTCCTGGAACCCCTCGGCCTGGCGTGGAAAGACCGCCGCGTCGCCGAACTCGCCCTCATGGAAGACCTCGTACCCCTCCTCAAGAAGCGCGCCGCCGGCCGCGACATCTCGGGACTGAGTGCTTATGAACAGTGAGATCTCACACGAAGGCACGAAGCCACAAAGGAATGCGGAAGAACTTTCCAGCATCGTGGTGGATTGTGGTTACAAACTTCACGTCGAGGCTGGGCCGGGGTTGTTGGAGTCCGTTTATGAAATCGTTCTGGCCAGAATGTTGTCTGCGCAAGGCCTTGAGGTAAAGCGCCAGGTGCCCGTGCCCATCCGACTGATGGGGATGGCCTTTGATGAGGGGTTCCGTGCCGACCTCCTGGTCGAGGATCTGCTTTTGGTCGAGTTGAAGTCGGTGGAAAACCTCGCCGCGGTCCATTCCAAACAAGTGCTCACCTACCTGCGTCTCCTAAACCTCCCGCTCGGACTGCTCATCAACTTCGGCTCCCCGACTTTCAAAGAAGGCTGCAAGCGCATCGTCAACGGCCCGCAATCCTTCGTGACTTCGCGTCTTCGTGTGAACCAGAACCCGGAGAAGGAATCGTCATGAAGGCAATCTCACACGAAGCCAAAAAGGAAAACAAAGAACGGGGGCAACCGATGAGTAAACCCTTCGTGCCTTCGTGTCTTCGTGTGAACCAAGACTCCGTCCTTCCTCCCCGGGAAGACCTCCATACCGAGTTCAAAGAGGCCCGTGCCGGACTGCCGGGAAATCTTTGCGACACCCTTTGCGCCTTTCTTAACACGGATGGCGGCACGCTGTATCTCGGCGTCGGCGACAGAGGTGAGGTGCTGGGGCTCGATCCGGAACAGATCGAGCGCTACGCGAAAGACATCGCCAGCATCTCCAACAACCCCCAGAAAATCGATCCGCCGTATCTGCTATTTCCCCAGGCGGAAAGCATCGGCGACAAACGCATCCTCGTCGTCCAGGTTCCCCTGAGCTCCCAACTGCACCGGCACAAAGGGGAAATCTACCTGCGTAGCGACGAGGGCGACTACCGGGTCAAAGGCACCCACCAACTTGCCGGCCTGCTGAACCGCAAGCTCGGCATATTCACCGAGCAGACCCCCATGCCGCAGTTCAGCCTCAAGGACCTGCGCCCGGACCTGTTCGAGAGATCCCGCACCCTCATGCGCCGGCGGAACCAGAACCACCCCTGGCTGGATCTCGACATGGACGCCCTGCTGCGCACGGCCGGCCTTTACACCCCGGCCGATCCACCTTCCAGCACGCTCACGCTCGCCGCCATCCTGCTCTTCGGCACCGACGTCGCCATCCGCCAGGCCGCCCCTGCCTACACCTTCGACTGCCTGCTCCGCCGCCGCGACGTCGAGCGCTACGACGACCGGCTCATGATCGACACCAACCTCATTGACGCCTACGATCTGATGATGGGGTTTATCGAAAAGCACCTCAACGACCCCTTTTACCTCGAACACGACGCCAGCATCAGCCTGCGCGAGCGCATCTTCCGCGAGGCCATCTCCAACATTATCTCCCACCGCGAATACCGCGACGCCACCCCGGCGCGGCTCATGATCTACAAGGACCGGGTCGTGCTGGACAATCCCGCCATGGCCTATTTTCACACCCGCATCACACCCCGGAACCTTCGCTCCCATCCCAAGAATCCCTCCATCTGCAAGTTCATGATCCAGATCGCGCGTTTCGACCAACTCGGCTCCGGCGTCCTCAACATTCACAAATACTGGCCCATCTACGCCCCCGGCACGGAACCCGTCTTCCGAGAAACCCCGCACGGGTTCGAATTGCTCCTGCCGCTGTCATCGGCAACAGTGGCAGGGGCAGAGTTGCAGCTAGAGTTGCGGCTAGAGTCACGGCTAGAGTCACGGCTAGAGTCACGGCTAGAGTCGAAATTGGCGGCTAGAGTCGTTATGCTTTTGCAGTCCGATCCGAAAGGTAAAGCCGAACTTGCGGGAATGCTCGGCCACAAAACAGTTTCAGGTGAACTCCATAAACAGATCAATCGCCTGCTGGAAACAGGCCTCATCGAACGCACCCTCCCCGACAAACCTAACAGCCGCCTCCAGAAATACCGGCTCACGGAAAAGGGCCGGGCGATGGTGGAAAAGGGGCCAGCGCAGGTATGAAAAACTCACACGAAGGCACGAAGCCACGAAGAAAGGCGAAGAATCGGGACGACCGATTTCAGGCTGATGACGGCTCGGGAACGTGCTCGATGAAGCACTCCGAATCTCCCCTTCGTGCCTTCGTGTCTTCGTGTGAGACCAAGAACCTCACGCCCAAACTGCGCTTCCCGGAATTTCGGGATGCGCCGGGGTGGGCATCTGTTCCGCTCAAACAAGTTGCAGACATCAACCCATCCGGGAACGAGTTGCCTGCCTCGTTCATCTACATTGACCTCGAATCAGTGGAGGCGGGCGAACTTAAAGCCAGGAACAGAATATCCAGGCAGGGAGCACCGAGTAGAGCACAGAGACTGCTGCGCAACGGTGATGTGATCTTCCAGACTGTTCGCCCATACCAGAAGAACAATCTCTTCTGTGTGTGTGAGAAGACCGAAGATTACGTCGCATCCACTGGCTATGCGCAACTGAGAGCGCGGCAGAGCGACAGATTCCTCTATCATGCCGTTCACAACGATGATTTCGTCAGCGCGGTCATGGCGAAATGCACCGGCTCAAATTATCCAGCGATCAACTCAGCAGATCTTGCCGAGATTGACATAGCAGTTCCATCCTCGCTCCCCGAACAGCAAAAAATCGCCTCCTGCCTCTCATCCCTCGACGACCTGATCGCCGCCGAACGCCAGAAACTTGACACGCTCAAGGCCCACAAGAAGGGGCTCATGCAGCACCTCTTCCCCCGCGAAGACGAAATCCTCCCCCGGCTGCGCTTCCCCGAGTTCCGGGATGCCGGGGAGTGGACATCCGTCCCGCTGAGAACATTGCTGTCTCGCGAGCCCGAATACGGCGTGAGCGAACCCGCCGTTCCATACTCGGAGCATCTCCCGACCTACCTGCGGATCACTGACATTGACGATGACGGGCGCTTCATCAGCGAGACCAAGACCTCGGTTGGCATCAACGCCACCGATGAACAGTGCCTCTGCATAGGGGATATTGCCCTCGCTCGGACCGGAGCCAGTGTCGGGAAATCCTATCTTCACCGAGCCGGTGGCGAGAGACTGGTGTTCGCTGGGTTCTTGATACGAATACGGCCGAACCCAGACGCACTCACTCCTTCATTTCTGTCCAGCTTCCTTTCGACTAGTCGGTATTGGGATTGGGTGCGCGTCACATCTACCCGCAGCGGTCAGCCGGGCCTCAACGGCTCCGAGTACGCCTCATTGCAGGTTCCAATACCGCCAGAGGGTAAGGACGGTCTCTTGGAACAACAACGCATCTCCTCCTGCCTCTCCTCCCTCGACGACCTGATCGCCGCCAAGAACGACAAGATCGAAACGCTCACAACCCATAAGAATGGACTGATGCAACAACTATTCCCATCCGCGCCGGAGACTGAGGCATGAACACAACACCCTTCGCATCCCTGACTGCACTTGCCGCACATTTTCAGCGGGAGTTGCAGACCAAGAAGTTCATCCTGCTCTACGCCTACAACGGCATCGGCAAGACGCGCCTGTCCACAGCCTTCAAAGACATCGGAAAACAGGCGGGGCGGGCCGACACACTGTATTTCAACGCCTTCACCGAAGACCTATTCTCATGGGACAACGACCTTGACGACGACAGCGAACGCTATTTAATGCTTCACCCATCGTCCAATTTCTTGGTTGGACTCGATGGCGTGGACATGGATAGTAAAGTCTATGACATTCTGAAACTGTTTGCCGACTTTGAATTCGACTTTGATGTCATCCCGATAATGGACGAAAAAGGGAAGTTCATTAGAAATCAACGAATTGTCCGGTTCTCCAGGACAATTCAAACGGCAACAGGAAACTCTAAGGTTGATAACATCAAAGTCTCTCGAAGCGAAGAAAACATATTTATCTGGTGCTTCTACCTAGCCATCCTGCAAATGGTTCTGGACGGCACCGTAGTCTATGACTGGGTCAAATTCATCTACATCGACGACCCAATATCATCCTTGGATGAGAACAACGCCATCGCTGTTGCGAACCATCTGGCGCAGATGCTTACCAAACAAGGGAAGGTGATTCCCACGGTGATCTCTTCGCATCACGCGCTCTTTTTTAACGTGCTATGTAATGAACTGAGAGGGGGGAAGACGATCCCTCTTCACGTCAAGAATGACGCGAATGGGGACGGCTATTTGTTATCGGAATCGGGCAGCACACCCTTTCTTCACCACCTCGCTAACTTAGTCGAACTCGACGAGGTCCATGCTTCTGGCAACATCAAAAGGCATCACTTCAACATGCTGCGCTGCATCATGGAGCAAACCGCCATTTACTGCGGTTTGGGTAAGTGGTCGGAATGCATCAAGTTCGCGGACACAGATCCGGATATAGCACTGCATAAACGGATGATTGATGTGATGAGTCATGCAGACTACCTGATTCAGGAACCCGACGACCCAAATGGGAAATTCAAAGACGACTTCCGGAAGATCTTCAAGAGGTTCATTGCCAATCACACTTTTAACAATGCACTAGTCCCTAACGCAGGCGCATCATGACCGACACCAACCACAAACAACTCGGCAAGACCCTCTGGGCCATCGCTGACCAACTGCGTGGCGCAATGAACGCGGATGACTTCCGCGACTACATGCTGGCCTTCCTCTTCCTGCGCTACCTCTCGGATAACTACGAGGTCGCGGCGAAACGGGAACTGGGCCTGGACTATCCCGCCATCCCTGCCGGCGATCCCCGCGTGCCGCTGGCGATCTGGTACGCCAACAACCCCGCCGATATCGCCGACTTCGAGAAGCAGATGCGCCGCAAGGTCCACTATGTGATCAAGCCCGATCACCTTTGGGCCAACATCGCCAACTTCGCCCGCAGCCAGAGTGCCGACCTGCTCGACACCCTGCGCGACGGCTTCAAGTACATCGAGAACGAGTCCTTCGAGAGCACATTCCAGGGCCTCTTCTCGGAGATCAACCTCGGCTCCGAAAAGCTCGGCCGCACCCACGCCGACAAGAACAACAAACTCTGCGACATCATCAAGGAGATCGCCAAGGGTCTGGCCGATTTCTCCACGGACATCGACGCCCTCGGCGACGCCTACGAGTATCTGATCGGTCAGTTCGCTGCTGGCTCGGGCAAGAAGGCCGGCGAGTTCTACACCCCGCAGCAGATTTCAACCATACTCTCGCGCATAGTCACCCTCGACAGCCAGGAGCCTGCGACCGGCAAGGTGCCGCACCTCGGCCGCGTTTTCGACTTCGCCTGCGGCTCCGGTTCGCTGCTCCTCAACGTCCGCAAGCAGATGGGCACGCACGGCATCGGCAAGATCTTCGGCCAGGAGAAGAACATCACCACCTACAACCTCGCCCGCATGAACATGCTCCTGCACGGGGTGAAGGACACCGAGTTCGAGATCTACCACGGCGACACACTGACCAACGACTGGGACATCCTGCGCGAGACCAACCCGGCCAAGATGCCCAAGTTCGACGCCGTCGTCGCCAATCCCCCCTTCAGTTACCGTTGGGAACCCAAGGAGGACATGGGCGACGACGTCCGCTTCAAGAACCACGGCCTGGCCCCCAAATCCGCCGCCGACTTCGCCTTCCTCCTGCACGGCTTCCACTACCTCAAGGACCAGGGCGTCATGGCCATCATCCTGCCCCACGGAGTGCTCTTCCGCGGCGGCGCCGAGGAACGCATCCGGACCAAACTCCTCAAAGACGGCCACATCGACACCGTCATCGGCCTCCCCGCCAACCTCTTCTACTCCACCGGCATTCCTGTCTGCATCCTGATCCTCAAGAAGTGCAAAAAACCGGACGACGTCCTCTTCATCAACGCCGCCGAACATTTCGTAAAAGGCAAACGCCAGAACGTCCTCTCCGAAGCGCACATCGACAAGATCGTCGCCACCTACCAACACCGCCGCGAAGAACCCCGCTACTCCAAGCGCGTCCCCATGGCCGAAATCGCCTCCAACGCCTACAACCTCAACATCTCCCGCTACATCAGCACCGCCATCGCCGAATCCGAGATCGACCTTGCCGCAACCCATGGCGACTTGGTGAAGATCGAAGGTGCCATCAACGAGGCAGCGGCCCGCCACAACGCGTTCTTGAAGGAACTTGGTCTATCCACTTTGCCATAGGCCGCAAGGGGTCAGGGCTCGTTGGTTATCAAGGTCAAACCTAGAATCTAGAAATTGGCGGATCGACAAAGGGACACTCGCACCGCCCCCGCCACACCCCATAGGTGTTAAGCTAAGATGCATTTGCTGGTTTCTTAACGGTTTATTGCTCAATGGGTTATAACCATGAGAACAACGCCCAACAACCAACAACCCATGGCGGAACTGTCAATCCTCCCTTGGAAGTTGGGTGTTGGATGTTGGGCGTTCAAATCCCTTAACTTAACACCTATGCGCCACACCCCCACAGGAGCACCCCATGCCGCCCAAACCTGAACTCTCCGCACTCGCCGCAGCCCAGGGGACATTAGACTTCGAAACTGAACTGTAAGTCGAAAACCGTTGAGATTATGAATCTGACTTCATAACGTGGAAAACATGACGACAGCACTTAAAACAGCCCGCCCGCCACACGGCACCCAGGAATGGGCCGCCAGCAACGTCAACATCCAGGACGGGTGTGAGCACGACTGCCGGTACTGCTACGCCAAAACCATGGCAATTCGCTTCAAACGGGCAACCGCAGTTTCATGGAAACATCCCCGACTCCGCCAGCATGACCTCGACCGGGGGTTTACAAAACGCTCCGGGCGAATCATGTTCCCGACTGCTCACGATATCACTGACCGCAATCTCGAGGCCTGCCTTGCTGTGCTCCAGAAGATACTTGTTGCCGGCAACGATGTGCTGATCGTGTCAAAACCACGGATCACCTGTATCCATCGTCTTTGTAACGAACTCGCCCCGTACCGGGCACAAATCGTGTATCGATTTTCGATGGGTTCGACAGACAACAAAGTCCTGTCTTTCTGGGAGCCCGGCGCTCCGTCGTTTGCGGAACGCCTTGCCTGTCTCCAACTGGCTTACGCCGCCGAATTTGCGACCAGCGTTTCAGGGGAACCCATGCTGGACGGAAATCCCGACGCACTAATTACCGCTGTCCGTCCATACGTCACGGATGCAATCTGGCTGGGGAAGATAAATAGGCTCCGCCAGATTCTCCCCTTTAATTGTCCCGGCAAACCGGAATCTCTCCGCGTTGGCGAGGCCCTCATGTCCACACAATCCGACACCAAGATCCGAGCACTCTACGCTCGCCATCGCAAGGAAAGCATCATCAAATGGAAGGACAGCATCAAAGCGATCATTGGCATAAATCGTCCAAAAGCCTCTGGTCTTGATGAATAGATGCTGAGAAAGGGGCAAGGCTTGATCAATAATTATATGATCGTGACGGAGATCGAAGCCGAGCAAGCGCTGGTGGCCGCCAACCGCCAACCGCGAACTGATCACTCGCTTCGAACAAAAGATCCAATCCACCCTCTGCCGCATCTGGGGGGGAGGACGAAGAACCGAGTTCATCGACCATCGACCTAAGCCTTCAAAAAATGTGCTAATTAGCACTTGACTACCAAAGTTAGCCATACGTTGCCAGGGTCAGACCTAGATTCTAGAATATAGTTGCGTGGCAGATGCCCCTGCAAACAGCAACCCAGCCGGCCCACCCATGAAGCCGCCCCATTCAGAATTGCTACGGCTGGCGCGGCGCGCGCTCCGGCGGGGGGATCTCAGGCAGTGTCACGGCCACCTCGCGCGCGCGGCCGCTGCCGCGCTTGACCATGATGCGGATTTTGTCGCCGGGCTTGTGATCCTTCAGCGCCCGCAGGAAGTCGCGCACCGATTCCACCTTCCCGCCATCGACCCCCTGCACGGTCGAGTCCACGCGCAGACCGGCCTTTGCGGCGGCCGTCCCAAGGGACGGACCTTCTGTCCCATTTCCACTGGAACAAAGGGCACTCCGTGGTCATTTCCTTGCGCCTTCCGGCCTGAGGGCAGGCCGGCTCCAGGCTGGCGCCGCGACCGGACAGCTTGACGCTGCGGGCGCGGAATTTGACTGCTGCGCCCTGGCCCGTAAGCGGCGTTTCAGCTTTTTTGCTTTCACCGTTCGAGGCTCTCGGCCTTTTCTACAACCGTTTAAGGTGCGGTAGGTGGCGGAGAATGCAGCAACCAACGCCCAACGTCAAACGCCCAACGTCAAACGCCCAACGCCCAACGTCCAACGTCCAACGTCAAACGCCCAACGTCCAACGTCCAACATCCAACGGAGACGCTGGCGCGGGGCTGGCGATTGTCGCAGGTCGGTGGAGAGGCGGCGAGAAAGATCCAGAATGCGGTGGCTGACGTGGATGAAGGCATGCGCGTGGGCAAAAACGGCCGATCATGGCGCTTGGGGTCTGCGCGTTGCGCGGGTGTTGGCGGGTGGGGTGTGGACAGAAGACCGGCCCCGAATGGCGCTAAGTTAAGGGGTTCTGATATACGGACCTTTGTCGCGAGCTTTGTCGATCCCTCTATGGGCGAATCGGTTGCGATTCGACAAAGCTCGCGACAAAGCTCGCGACAAAGAGGGTGGAAAGGCTTAACTTAGCGCCATTCAGACCGGCCTCTTGTCGGCCAAAAAAACACTTGATCTTTCTCCGCGATCGGGTGTAACATGGTCGCGTGTGGGGTCAGTTTGGTCAATCCGATCTGACCGGTTCGGCCAAAAACCAAACAGGAGAGGCGAAACGCATGAGACAGCAAACAGGAAGCAGAAGTCGAGGATGGTTATCGGTGATCGGCAATCGGTTGTCGCTGGCGGCTGGCGTGGCGCTGGTCGCGGGGATGATGGCGGGGACGGCCTACGCCTGGTCGCCTGCCTTGTTGGCTTCGGGAGGAAATACGAACTACATTTGGTTCGCCGCTCCCACCGAAGCGTACGGCATGCACATCTGGACCAACACCAGCGGCGGGACGTTCACGCCACAGGGGTCCGTCAATGTCGAGTACCTGGTCGTCGCAGGCGGCGGAAGCGGCGGAAGGGTAAATAACTCTGGTAATCATGCCGGCGGCGGCGGGGCCGGTGGCTTGCTCACCAATTCCCCGTCATCGTTGCTGACCATCTCCAGCGCGCAAGCTATCACCGTAGGAGCTGGCGGTGCGGGAAGAACTGTAGCCGGTGATACCGGCGCCAAGGGCGGCAATTCTTCCATTGGCAGCCTTGAAGTTGCCACGGGATGAGGCGGTGGAACTTCATACGGCGGCACGACTACGGACAAGAACGGCGCTTCTGGTGGCGGTGCATCGGCATGGGGTGCGGCGGGGACGGGAATAGCGGGCCCTCCGCAACAGGGGTACAATGGAGGCACCGATGATGGCGCTAATGGGAATGGCGCTGGTGGCGGCGGTGCAGGAGGCATAGGCGGCAATTCGACGACCGGCGTTG
>Ga0265594_1002337_pt1 | contig 13709 bp, 14 predicted proteins | sample saktaG_11_FD_190147 | JGI IMG/M metagenome (GOLD analysis project Ga0265594, IMG submission 190147) | Saline water microbial communities from Sakinaw Lake, British Columbia, Canada - sak_2011_5_24_80m | ecosystem: Environmental > Aquatic > Non-marine Saline and Alkaline > Saline ... | reverse complement strand
TGAGTGATAATGGTTCTGCTTACGGCTTGAAAAGTAAGCACTCAAAATTTGATAGAAAGTGTAGGAAAAGAGGAATTGAACATATTAGAACCGCGGTTCATAGTCCAACAACCTCTGGAAAAGTTGAGAGATTATTCCAAACTTTGAAAGCCGAATTAGAATTTTGTAAACAAGATTTAGAATTATTTAGAATGAGATATAATCATTTTAGACCGCACACGAGCTTAAATCAAAAAAGCCCTGGAGAGATTTATAATGATTTCAATTTGTTATTTTAGCCTACGACATATGTCTCTTCTGAATACAAATATCTTAGTATGATAAAGTTTTTAAAGTCTTAATTACGATTTAATATAAAATGATTAATCAAAAAAAATTTATATTATCAATAATCCTTTTTGGATTATTTTTAACCTTGCCATTAGCAAGTGCAAAATTAACTTTTCCTATCAATTTTAGAAATATTTTTAGTGTGGATTCTAAGATAGCTTCTTCGCCTGCACCCTTATTGTCTAATGATGGATTAAAAATAGATAATTCTATGGGTCAAATTGCTTTTTGGGATGAATATAATAATCTTACAGGGGATGATGCTTTATTTTGGGATAATGATGCTAAAATGTTGGGAATTGGGACAAACGGATATCCTACATCCCCTTTACATGTTATTTCTAATAATTTTTATCGTAGTATGACTATAGAAAATTTTATGGATAGTGGTATGGGAATCAAAGTTAAATCTGAAGCAAATTCTGGTTCACAATATGGAATAAATATTGCAACAAAAACTGGAATTAATGGTCATACAGCAGGATCGGCATATGGGCTTGTTTCTCAAGCAACAGGTTCTGGAGGAACTTCTAAGACTTATGGAATTTTTGTTAGAGCAAGAGATGGAGGTACAAACTGGGCAGGGTATTTTGCTGAAGGAAATGTAAAGATTGAAGATAATTTAGAAATTGGAAATAATACTTTTTTTGTGGATTCAGTGAATGATAATGTAGGAATCGGTACTTTTGATCCTTCTGCAAAATTAGAAATCGTGGGTGTAGATAATACTTTTCTTCGTTTTCAGCAACAAGGCCAACCTGAAGATTATAGTACTAGTTTTGGGTTTATGAATGATAATCAACTTTCTATGGATACTTATATAAAAAACCCTTGTGGGAAGGGCATGGGTTGTGATTTAATATTAGATTTTCCATTTGGTAATGTGGGAATTTCTACGACAAAACCTTCCTACAAACTAGACGTCACTGGTAAAGTCCATGCAAGTGAAGGATTTAAACTTCCAATTATTGATTATGGGGATGTTGGAGTTTGTGATGAGAGTCAAGAGGGATTAGTTTTAATTAAGAAACAAGATGGAGCTAATTTAAGTTATAGAAAAGTAATTATTTGTATGCAAACAGGTGATGATAGTTTTTCTTGGGAATCTTTGTTAAGTACTTCTTGGGGTGCTTATGCTTCAGAGAAGGAATATAATTCTGGTTCTAGTTTGAGTGAGTAATTTTGAGTAAGTGGTGAGTGAAGAGCTTGGTAGGGGTAGTGGTTTTTAAGTTATGAGTATGTTAGTTTTTCTTTTTCTAACAACCATTTCCAAACTGGCTTGACAATTATTTTTTTATTTTCTATTTTAAATTCATCTTCCTGATTAAATGTTAAAATTAAACCCTGTTTAAGTTTTAATTCACTTATTGCTTCTAATAATCCTTTTATTTCTCTATTTTGATTTTCTTCATTTAATTCATAGCAAACCTGAATTGCCCCCTTAATCTTTTCTTTGAACTTAACAATGAAATCACATTCTTTGTTTTTTTGAAAATAAAATATTTCTGAGTATTTTTTTCTTAAATACAAAAATACCTGATTCTCTAACATTTTTCCTAAGTCTTTAGAAAACGAGACTGAATTTGCATAAGAAAAACCATTATCAATAGAATAAACTTTCTTGGGATTTACCTGCTGTTTTTTATAAGAATAACTAAATTTAGGGATTGTGAAAAGCAGATAAGCATCCTCAAAATAAGAAACATAATCTATCACGCTTCTAACAGAACCAACCTCAAATATTTTTTTTAATGAATTATATGAAAATTCTTTTCCAACATTGCTTATCAAATAAATTGCTATTTTGCGAAGTAACCCTGAATTTTTAATTCCATGCCTGACTGCAATATCCCTCATAACAACACTGCTTAAAATTTCATTTAAATAATAATTATCTTTATTTTCTAAAAATTCTGGGAAACCACCATCGCGAAAGTATTGCTTATATGATTTTATTCCTGAATTTAGTTTTTTAAATTTTAAAAATTCATTATATGAAAATGGAAAAAGTTCATAATTTATGTGCCTTCCTGTCAATCTTGTTCCTAATTCTCTGCTAAGCAAAGAAGCATTTGAGCCAGTGATTATAATTGTTTTTTTATCGTCAACTAAAAATCGGATAAACTTTTCCCAATTTTGAACATTTTGAATCTCGTCAAAGAAGTATATTCCCTTTAATCCTTGTTGTTCTTCAAAAATTTCTTTTACACGATTAAAATCTTTTAATTCAAATCCGTCTAGCCTTGGGTCTTCCAAATTTAAATAGTGAAAATTCTTGCTTTTATCTAAAATTTGTTTTAATAGTGTGCTTTTCCCGCATCGCCTAATTCCAGAAATAATTAATGCACTTCCACTTCTAAACTTTAAATCTTTTAATTTTTCTCTGCTAATACCACTATCTTGTTTTAAGATTTTCTCCCTCTGACTTGTTATTATTTCTGTTAAGATAGTTTTGTTAATCATAAAACAATCAGAAAAAAGAACTATTTAAATCTTTATATTTATAAAACAAACTAAGTTATATTCTAAAAACTAACTTTCTTAATTTCTAATCTCATTATTATTCTTTAAGCAACCCCCCCTGTAATATAATAAATTTGTTTTTTCTCTTAATCCCAAATCACTTAAAACTTTCTTTCACTATTTAGATGTTGCAGATAAAAGACTAAACTTTTGATAATTAATAATGAAAATGTTCCAACTTGTAATGCAGATATGGAAGGACTAGTTTTAATTAAGAAACAAGATGGAGCTAATTTAAGTTCTAGAAAAGTAATTATTTGTATGCAAACAGGTGATGATAGTTTTTCTTGGGAATCTTTATTAAGTACTTCTTGGGGTGCTTATGCTTCAGAGAAGGAATATAATTCTGGTTCTTCTTCTAATTTTTAAGTTAGTAAGCAGTTTTGAGTGAGCAGTGATTTTTAGATATTAATTGTTTTTAGTTTTAGTATTTAGGGTTTAGTAAGGTAATTATTGTTGGGTTTAAATTTCTTTAAAAATAAGCCGAAAGTTTTAAATAAATTAAACTTTGTTTTTGGATATGGATTTAAGTATAAAAGAAATAAAAAAGAAAATAATTCCTTTATTAAAAAAGAATAACATAGTCAGAGCAGGGATATTTGGGAGTTATGCACGAGGAGATATGAAGAAAAATAGTGATATTGATATTTTAATTGAACCCCCAAAAAACATTGGATTTGGATTTGTAGGCATTCAATTAGAACTTGAGAATAAATTAAAGATAAAAGTAGATTTGTTAAGTTATAAAGCAGTTCATCCTTTATTGAAGGAAAGAATATTAAATGAGGAGATTAGAATAATATGAAAAAAGACTTATTGGTGTTTATTAAGCATATCTTAGTAAGTATAAAAGATATTGAATCATTTTCTAAAGGATTGTCCAAAGATAAGTTTGTTAAAGATAATTTAAGACAAAATGCAATTATTAGAAAAATAGAAATAATTGGTGAGGCTGTTAAAAATCTCTCAGATTCTTTCAAAAACAAATATTCTGAAGTTCTTTGGAAAGAGATAGCTGGAACTAGGGATAAAATAATTCATCATTACTTTGGAGTTGATTTAGATATCATTTGGAAGATAATTAAAACAGATCTGCCTAAATTAGAGAAAAAAATAATTAAAATTTTAAAGAAAGAAAGACAAGGTTAAAATTAGCATCAGCACATTAGGTTATAGAAAAGTAATTATTTGTTTGAAAATTGGTGAAGACCCTTATAGTGGTGTAGATATTTATTCTTTGGAATCTTTGCTAGATACTTCTTTGGGACCTTATGTTTCATAAAGCGAAGAGGATTCTGTATCAAATAGTGGTTTTTAGATTTAAGTTAAGATTTTTTAATAGTTTTTAAGTAATTAAGTAAGGAGTTTTTAGTTTTAGGAATGTTTTATTATTATTTATTTTTTAACAACCATTTTTGTAATGTAATAAATTTGATTTTTCTCTTAATTCCAAACCATTCAAAACTTTCTTCTTTTTCATAATCTTTAGTAATAATCCATAAATTTTTACAATGAAGGTTTTTCGAAGCACTAATTAATGCTCTTATCTCTCTTTTTTTTGTATTTGGATTATTAATATTGTAACAAACCTGAATTAATTTATTTACTTTCAGACCTTTTTTAATCACAAAGTCAACTTCTTGTTTTTGCTGATTTTGCCAATAAAAAAGCTTAATTTTATTATCCAATTCTAATTTTTTTAATTTAATTGCTACAAGATTTTCATAAAGCCTTCCATAATCTGGATTAATTTTAAATGATTTAGAACTTATGAAACCATTATCAATGCAATAAATTTTTTTGATAGAGGATAATTGTTCTTTAACTTTATAAGAAAATCTTTTTAAACTAAAGAGAAGAAAACTCTCTTCTAAATACCCCAAATATTTTTCAATAGTATGAACACTTTTTATGCCTGTTGATTTTTTTAATGAATTAAAAGAATATTCATTTGAAATATTTGATATTAAATAATATGCTAAATCATTAATTTTATTTGGATTCCTAATATTATATCTTCTAACTATGTCTTTATAAATTATTGAGTCAAATAAACTAATTAAATAATCTTTATTATTAATCTTTTTTATTTTTGGTTCAGGGTACCCTCCTTCAAAAAGATATTTGTTAAGTTTGTTCTGAATTTCATTTGTTGTTAAATCTTTTCTGAATAAATCTAAATACTCTTTAAAAGAAAATGGGAAAAGATAAATTAAAAAATGCCTTCCTGTTAAATGGGTTGCTAGTTCTTTTGATAAAAGTTTTGAATTACTCCCAGTAATTATTAAATTAAATCCTTGTCTAGTTAATCTGTTTACAAATAATTCCCATTTTTCTAAATTTTGAATTTCATCAAACAAAAGATTTTTTGGATTTTTATAAACTGAATTTAGTGCTTCAATTAAAGAATCATAATCTTTAAGTTCAACTAACTGTTCATCATCAAAATTAACATAACCAAAATCCTTTAATTTGGATAAAAAATGTAAAGCAAAAAAAGATTTTCCAGCCCTCCTTGGCCCAATAATTATTTTAATTAGTGGATTTTTTAGTTTTTTAAGATTTAGTTTTCTATCTACATATAATTCTTGCATTCTACTCTTAAATTCTCGTTTTTGTAAGATTAATATATCTTTTATCATAAAAACTATACTGCAAATTAGTTTATAAATATTTGCATTATGATTAATTTATTTTTAAACTAATTTTTTGAATATTTCATCTATAGGATGAAATTTGGTTAATTTTTTCATAGAACTTTAAAAAACTAGACGTTACTGGCAAAGTTCACGCAAGTGAAGGGTTTAAACTTCCAATTATTGATAATGGGGATGTTCCCACTTGTGATGTAGGGCAAGAGGGATTAGTTTTGATTAAAAAACAAGATGATGCTAATTTAAGTTATAGAAAAGTAATTATTTGTTTGAAAACTGGTGAAGACCCTTATAGTGGTGTAGATATTTATTCTTGGGAATCTTTGTTGGATACTTCTTTGGGACCTTATGTTTCATAAAGCGAAGAGATCAATAGTGCTACAAGTTCTTTTTAATTTTTGATTTTAATCATTCGATATAATATATTCTATTTCAAAGAAATTTATAAACTATAGTTTAGTTATCTAAACTAGGGTTGTATTGGCAATCAATAATTCACATGATTCAAATAACTAAAGAAATTACAATTATTTTTAGATAGAAAGTTTTATATATGTAATAAATTACTTAATTGTGTAAAATAATACCCACGTTTGTTTTTCAAAAATAATAGATTAAATAATCAATAAAAAATGATAAATTAGATGATTAATAAAAAATGATAAATAATCATGCTTATGAGGTTATGAAAGAATTTCTGAAAGATTATAATAAAACAATTTATGGAAGGGAGTTAATAGGAAAAGTGAATTTGAGTGTGAAAGGAATTTCCTTACTGTTAAATAAACTTGAAGATGAAAAAGTTTTAGTTTCAATGAAGCAAGGAGGCATAAAATATTTTTCCTTAAATAAGAAAAATCCCTCAATTAAAAAATATATTGTGATTACTGAAATAATGTATTCAATAAAATTTTTAGAGGGTAAAATTAAAATTAGACACATTTTTGAAAAATTAATCAATCTTGGGCAAATTGTTTGTATATTTGGGAGTTATGCAAGGGAGACTCAGAAAAAAGATTCAGATCTTGACTTATTTGTTGTAGGAAATTTTAATAAGGAGCAAATTAAAAAAATAAAAGAAATTAATAATATTTATAATTTGAAAATTAATGTAAAAAACATTACAAAATCTAATTTTATTAAAGCTATTAAAGAGAATAATTTATTAATTAAGGAAATTTTAGTAAATCATGTTATTTTATCGGGTTATGATGGGTTTGTTAAGGGGGTTATAAATCAAATATGGTGAGTATTAGGTGGTGTTTAAAAATCAAAAATGGAATCGAATTAATAGAACCTAATGAAAATATATCAGAATCTTATTTCAGGATGGCTGAAGAATCCTTGGGGACTATTAAAAAAGTACAGAGGGAAAGTAAAATTTGGTTTGCTTCAACAACCCATTATACATTATATTATTCTCTTTATTCTGTAATGATGAGGATTGGGATCAAATGTGAAATTCATCTTTGTGCAATAAAATTTATGAAAGAATTTTTAAATGGATTATATGATTGTAAAGAAATTGCATATATTGAAGATGCTTTTGAAATAAGGAAAAATGTTCAGTATTATCCAAGTAGATTATTTGATTTTAAGAAATTAAATCAAATAGCAGAAAAATCTTCTGATTTTTTTATTAAAACTAAGGATATTCTTGTTAATTTGACTAATAAGGATATTGAGGATATTAGAGCAAAACTAAAAGGATTTAAAGAAAAATGAAAATGGTTAATAAAAAAAATAAAAATTCAAAAAATAAAGAAGTAATTTCATTTATTTTAATTTCTCTAATAAGTTTGATTTTTCTTTTATTTTTTAATGTAAATAAAGTAGGTGCAGATTTAACAAATAGTTCAAGTTATTCTATTTATTCTCTATCTATATCTAATGGTGGAACAAATACAACATCTACTAATTATATTAGTGATTTTTTATTAAATGAAATCTCTGGAGGGATTAGTTCTCTTAATTATGGTATTTCATTAGGTTTTTGGCATTCTACAAAAAATATGCCTCCAACAATTGAATTATTAAATCCAGAAGATAATAATGTAACTAATGATAGAACCCCCACCCTTACTTATCAAGGAACAGATCCTGAAGGGAATAGTTTAATTTATGATATAAATATTACTGGCGTCGGATTTTCAGCAGATAATAGATATGAAACAAATTATATTGGAGAAAGTTATACACCTTCACCTGATCTAAGATATTTAGCTGATAATAATGATTATTATGAATGGACTGTTCGAACTTGTGAAAATGAAACAGATGAATTATATTGTAGTGATTGGGCAACACCAAGAAAAATTAATATAACTTCTTTAGTTATTATTTCACTAACAACTGATTCTATTAATTTTGGTGAAATGGCTATTGAAGAAATAAAGAATACTACTATAGATTCTCCAGAACCATTTAAAATGGAGAATCAAGGAAATTGTTATATTAATGTTAGTTTAAATGCAACACAATTATGGGATTCAGTGAATTATGAAGCCTCAAATTATTTTCAAGCAAAAATAAGAGAATATATTGGAAATGCAACTTGGGCAGAAACAATCTGGTTCCAATTACCACCAATAACTGGTTTAATTACAGCAGTAGATAGTTTGAATTATAGTTCTGGTTCAGATACTTTAAAAACAGATATTTTATTAGAGGTTCCTCCAGAAGAACCTGCAGGAAGTAAATCTTCACAAATAAATTTTAAAGCAAGTTTAGCAGAATATCCTGCACCTGCTTAAAAGAAGAAAAAAGAAAATGAAAAATAAAAATATGGAAAAGAAAATAAATTCAAATAGAAAAAATAAAACTAAGATAAGCAAGAAATCTAAAGCAATTATTATGCTTCAATTAACTTTTGTTTTAGGAATCTTCTTTTTTGTTTATTTTTTTGCACCACAATTAGAATATCCAAAAGATAATGCTATCCTTAATAAAAAAGATATCGGATTCAAATTTAAAAATGCAAATGTTATTCTAGTTGATACTAATAAGGACTTTAGTTCTCCAAAAGAAATTGATCTTGATTCTTTAAACATAACTAATATTTTATTTGAGCCAGGAGTATATTATTGGAGAGCTATTGGAATTTTGAAAAGCCCTATTAGAAAATTCACAATAAATTCTAATGTTGGTTTAGAACTCGATAAAGAAAATTCTACTTTAAAGAATATTGGTGATGTTCAGCTCAATATTACTAAAAAAAATAATTTAGGTGTATCTGGTTTAGTTATTTTAGATATTGATGTAGAATATCCTGTTCAATTAGAAGCAAATACTACATATCATGGAGGGCAATATGGAAACTAGAAGAAAATTAAATTTAGAAAAGAAGAATAATAGAATCTATATGAATAGATTCTTAATCATTTTAAGTTTTTTTATATTCTTGATTATTTTAATTCCGAATATAAATGCTTTAGGGATAACTCCTGGTAGAACGAGCATTGATTTTTCATCTAATCTTCAAAAAGAAGTTAGTTTTTCAGTTATTAATTCAGAGCATAAAAATATGAATATTGCTTTTACAGTGCAAGGGGATTTAGTAAATTATATTGAAATGGATAAAGAGGTAATTGCTTTTAGTAAAAATGAAAATTCTAAAAATTTTAAATATAAAATTAATCTTCCAAAAGATCTTTCTCCAGGATTGCATCAAGCAGAGATTATTGCAACAGAATTACCAGAAGATATAGAAGATATAGGTATGATTGTTAAAGCAACTGTAAGTGTTGCAACCCAATTATATATTTATGTTCCTTATCCTGGAAAATATATTGATGTAAATTTTGATATTGTTAATAGAGAAAATGAAAATCTAATAGATTTTTATCTTCCAATTATTAGTCGGGGAGAAGAAAAAATAGATAAAGTAAAAGGAATAATTGAGATTTATAAAGATAATGAAAAAATAAGAACTTTAGAAACAAATGAAATTTCTATTACTCCGGGTTCAAAAAAAGAATTAAATCTTAATTGGGAACCAGATATTGAACCGGGGGAATATTTTGCATATGCAAAAGTAGTTTATGATGATAAATCTACTCAAGAAATTAAGAAAATATTTAATATTGGTAAAGAAAATCTTGGAGTTTTAGGTATAAGTGTAAATAATTTTAAATTAGGAGATGTAGCAAAAATAAAAATCTTAGTTCAAAATAAACTTTCTGATGAAATAGAGAAAGCAGCAGCAAATTTAGAAGTATATGATTCACAATTAGAAAAAATTGCAGATTTAAAATCTCCAGATTATAATATTCCTGCAAAATCCAATAAAGAACTTGTTTTATATTGGGATACTGAAAAGATTCAAAAAGGACAATATGGTTCTGAATTAAAAATAGATTATAATAATGAATTTGTTTCTAAGAATTTTAAAGTAGATGTTAATGAAGATTCTATGTCCTTTAGTGGAGTTGGTTTTGTTGTTGCTTCTGGAGACACTGGAAAAATGAGTACAACCAGTCTTTTAATAATTATAATAATCATACTGGTCTTGATTAATCTTGCTTGGTTTGTTTGGTGGAAAAGGCATAAGAAAAAGAAATAAAAAAGAGACAAAAAAGAAAATTTTAAGAAGATAAATAAGTAAAATTTGTAGTAATTGGGTTAATGAAAATAAAATCAATATGGATCTAAGGGATTGGAGAGAGATTTAGATAAGAATAATTTGTTGTATGGGTGTTTTATAGCCATTTTTAAGTCATATTAGGATTTCTTTTCTTTGTTTTGAATTTTTTTCTTTTTAATTTTATCTCGCCAGAAAAATTTATTTGCAGTTTTTTTATTAATAAAACTAAATTTGTCTGCTGCATTAAGTAAATTTCTTGAAGTCAATCCATCAAAAGAAATAACTTCAACTTTCTTGTTTTTGTTTTTAACATATTTCAACAATGGGGCAAAATCTCCGTCGCCAGAAAATAAAATTGCCTTGTCGTATTTATTTTCCCACGCGTCGTTTAACATATCCAAAGCCAAATTAATATCATCCCCCTTAATTGTATAATATTCTTCGTTATCTTTATTGAATCTTTTTTGTCTTTTACACAAGATAACTTTACATTTAGTCATTTTTTTTAATCTCGCAAGAAGTTTTTGCTGTTCCTTAAATCTTCGAGAATTAATTGCTTGCTTTAATGAAGCATTATAATAAAAAATATCAATCAAATCCTTTTCTTCAATAATCTTCTTAATAAAATTTTCAAAATCAAAATGATAATCTGAATATTTTGGGTTCAAACTTTTCATTCCATAAACAAAATTAGCACCATCAATATAAATAGAAATTCGTTTTGCCATTTTAATAAAAATCCGGTATTACCGAGGTAATAACCGGGAACACGCTTGCGGTATGTCCGAAGACTTGAGGCAATACCTGTTACCTTAATATATTGAATAATTGCACTTATTTAAGTCTTTTGTTAAGTATTTCAGTTTTACATTTATTTAATTGTTTAGGTTCTTTTATAGAATCTTTCAGGGGATTCTTTAATGAGATCCTTTAAATGTTATGCAAAACTATAAAAATCTCTTTTTAATTTATATGATATGAAAAAAAAAGAGTTTATATTATTTTTATGCTTTTTGATAATTTTGGGATTGGGTAATTTATTTTTACAATTACAATTTGTAAATGCTGGTTCAATTGGTATTAGTCCAGCAAAATTTAAAATTTATTTTGAGCCAAATTTAGAAAAAACTTTTAAATTTACTGTTGGAAGTTTTAATCCGAATCAATCTATTCAAATTTATGTTAAAGGGGATTTATCTCAATATGTTAATTTAAGTAGAAATTTTTTAATTGGAAGGGGAATTGTAGAAGCTTATCTAAAACTTCCAGAAAAAATTGATATTCCTGGAACACATAGGATTATTATGGGGGTTATAGAATCCTCTGGAAATGAAAGTTCAGGGCAAGTAGTTGGTGTTGGGGGATTAGCCTCTGTTCAAGCACCAATTGATGTGGTGGTTCCTTATCCTGGGAAATATGTTGAAGCAGAATTTAAAATAAATGATATAAATGAAGGAGAACTCGCTATTTTTGATTTAGAAATTCATAATCTTGGAACTCTTCCAGTAATTGCAAAATCAAAAATTGAAATATATGAAAATTATGAAGATATTAATAAAACCCCTAAAAAACTTTTAACAAAAAATTTAGAATCAGAAAAACTTAAATCCAAAGAAAAAATAACAATCACAGATTTTTTAGAAACCTCTAAATTTAATGCAGGATTTTATTCTATTTTTGTAACTATTGATTATGGCAAATTAATTAGTATCGAAGATAATCTTAAAATTGGCCAACTTTTTATAGATATTCTGGATTATTCTTATATTTTTGAAAAAGGAAAAATAAATAAATTTTACATAGAAACACAAAATCTTTGGAATTCTCCTTTAAGTAATGTTTATGCTGAAGTTACTATTACTATCAATGGAACGGTTTTGGAAAGCTTTAAGACTCCTACGCAGAATTTAGATTCTTGGGAAATTCATAATTTCACTGGGTTTTTTGATGCTTCAAATATAGACCCGGGGAAATATACTGCAAATATACAAGTTTTTTATGAGAATAAATCTACGAGCAAACTTGTTGCAATTTATGTTAAAAAGCCAAAGCAAAATCCTCTTTTTATTATAATTATTTGTTTAATTTCTGGATTAATTTTAATAATGATTTCTGTAATTATTTATTTATCAATAAAAATTAAAAAGATTAAAAAGATTAAAAAATTAGGAAAATTAAAGAAATTTAAAAGATAAAAACATTCAAAAAATATAATTAAAATGAAGAATAAAAGAAATTTAAAAAACAAGAATCTTAAAACAAAAAAATCAGAAATGAAAAAATTAAAGACTGAAAAATTAAATTTAACACTTATCTTTTTGTTAATATTTTTTGTAATTTTATTTTTATTTCTTTTTATAAGTAATCTTTTAATTTTAGATAAAAAGCAAATTTTTACAAATGTAATTGTTTCAAATTATTCTGGATTTGATTTAAATTCAACAGCATTAAAATTTGGGTTTGTAGAAAGAGGACAAGGTGCTCAAAGAAGTGTAATAATTAAAAATGATTTTAATGAAAGAGCAAAAATAATTATTAAAATTAAAGGAAATATCTCTGATTTTTTGATTGTTTCAGAAAATAATTTCTTTTTAGAAGAAAATCAATCTAAAGAAATAGATTTTTCAATTCTTTTGCCAGAAAATTTAATTCTTGGGGAATATAATGGAGTGATTAGTATTCTTCTTAAAAAATTCTAACTAATAAATATGGATATAAAAAGCTTTAATTCAAAAGAAAAATTAATAAATTTCAATTCAAAAGAAAAATTGATAATTTTTTTGTCTTTTTTAATTATTATTTTATCTTTATTTAATTTTAATTTAAAATCAACAGGACATAGTATAAATATTAGTGATTCTGCTGTAATAAATATTACAATTCAACAAAGAGTTAATATTAATTTCACTTTAGATAGAATTAATTTTGGAAGAGGAAGTATAGATGCTGGAAAACAAAATGCTACAATTGATACTTTAGGTAATGTAACTAATGGTAATTGGAGTCAAATAACTTCTGGTTTTAGAATAGAAAATCTTGGTAATACAAATATCACATTATATCTTAAGTCTAATAAAAATGCCTTTGAATTTTTAGGAGGAACTAATCCAGATTATGAATATCTTATTACTGATGAAGAATCAGGAAGCTGTGTTCCTATAAATATTAATTTAAGTCAATGGTATGATGTAAATACTACTGGTGATGGAACAGAGATTTGCAATGTTTTTTCATTTTTAGAAGATTCAGATACAGTAAATATTGATTTAAAATTAATTATTCCCTCTGATGCCGGGGATGGAAGCCATTCAGATATATTTACTGCAACCGGAATTGTGATTGATTCTTAGTTTATTTTCATTATTTATCTTCATAATTATCTTTGATAACTTATTGATACTTTCTCTTTGATAACTTATTGATACTTTCTCTTTGATAACTTATTGATACTATTTCATAGTCAAGGATATAGTGTATTCAGAAGAGACATATTTCGTAGGCTAAAATAACAAATTGAAATCATTATAAATCTCTCCAGGGCTTTTTTGATTTAAGCTCGTGTGCGGTCTAAAATGATTGTATCTCATTCTAAATAATTCTAAATCTTGTTTACAAAATTC
>Ga0265594_1002336_pt1 | contig 13715 bp, 14 predicted proteins | sample saktaG_11_FD_190147 | JGI IMG/M metagenome (GOLD analysis project Ga0265594, IMG submission 190147) | Saline water microbial communities from Sakinaw Lake, British Columbia, Canada - sak_2011_5_24_80m | ecosystem: Environmental > Aquatic > Non-marine Saline and Alkaline > Saline ... | reverse complement strand
CCATGAATATCCAGCTCATCTTCAGGTATTATACGGGGTCCACCATCAATGGGTTTGCCGCTACCGTCGAAGATTCGGCCCACCATATCTATGGATACAGGAAGCTTCAGAGTTTCACCTGTGAAACTGACAGAGGTCTTTGTGACATCCAAACCTGAAGTGCCTTCGAAAACTTGGACTACCGCCGCATCCTCACTAACCTCTAGCACTTGACCTCTTCGCTCCTCTCCAGTTGGAGTTGTCACCTTGACAACTTCCCCGAAAGCTATGCCGCTTGTCTTCTCAATGAAGAGAAGAGGCCCCGATATCTCGTTCACTGTTAGATATTCTTTCCTAGTTAACTCTGCTCTACTCAAGCCTCTGCAATCCTCCTCCCAGAAGCTAATGAAGCAAACTGTTCCTCAATCCTCCCTCGCATCTCCTTAAATACAGTATCTATCTCCTCTGGCGGTGTGAGCTTCATTCGCGCTATCTCCTCCAGAATTGGTAGCGATAAAATATCTTTAAGAGACACTCCCTTCCCCACTTGGCTGCGCATATGATCGTGGAAGTCTAAGATAATCTTAAGCATGCCGAAGCATTTCTTCATGGAGCAGTAGCTGTCTATGGGGTGGTAGGCACTCTGCATTAGGAAGTCCTCTCTGATCATCTTAGCCGTCTCGAGGATAACTCTCTGGGCCTCGGAGAGTGCATCCAAGCCTACTAGGCGGACTATCTCTCTAAGCTCCTCTTCATGCTGCAGAAGCTCTAAGGCGGTTCCCCTTAGTTCTGACCAGTCGGTACCTATATTCTCATTGAACCAGTTGCCAAGGGTATCGCTATAAAGGGAGTAACTTGTAAGCCAGTTAATGGCTGGGAAGTGTCGACGCTCAGCCAGCGCCTTATCCAGACCCCAGAAGACCTTTATGATTCTCAAAGTGTTCTGGGTAACTGGCTCGGAGAAGTCAGCTCCTGGCGGTGAAACGGCGCCAATCACGCTGATGGAGCCAACCCGCTCCTTAGAGCCCATTGTCTGAACTCTTCCTGCTCTCTCGTAGAACTCAGAGAGGCGGGAAGCTAAATAGGCGGGATAACCCTCCTCCCCTGGCATCTCCTCAAGCCTTCCTGAGATCTCCCTCAGAGCCTCTGCCCACCGCGAGGTAGAGTCTGCCATCAAGGCTATGTCGTAGCCCATATCCCTGAAATATTCGCCAAGTGTTATCCCCGTATATACGCTTGCCTCTCTCGCTGCAATCGGCATATTCGATGTATTAGCTACCAAGATTGTTCTTGTCATAAGCGGCTGCCCTGAACGGGGATCCTTAAGTTTAGGGAACCTCTCCAAAACCTCAGCCATCTCGTTGCCCCGTTCTCCACATCCTATATAGACAATAACATTTGCATCTGACCACTGAGCCAGTTGGTGGAGCATCACCGTCTTCCCTGTTCCGAAGCCTCCAGGGATAGCTCCCTGCCCACCCTTAACCATGGTAAAGAAGGTGTCTATGATTCTCTGCCCTGTTAACAGCGGTGTATCAGAGGGGAGTTTACGTTTGTAAGGCCTAGCCTTCCTAACCGGCCAAGTCTGCATCATCGGTAAGGAGACTTCACCGCCAGCGGTCTTCAGGCTTGCAATCTCCTCTGTGATTGTATATTCACCCTCACTCGCGATACTTTTGATTTTACCGTTCACTTCAGGTGGAACAAGAATCTTATGAATCACCATGGGCGTCTCATCAACTGAACCTAAAATATCACCCCCTACAACCTCGTCTCCCACCTTAGCAGTTGGAGTGAACATCCATTTCTTCTTCTTATCCAGAGGCGGTATAGATACCCCCCGCTTGAAGAAGCTTCCAATGAGTTCTTGGATGTTGACCAAGGGCCTCTGAATGCCGTCGTAAATTTGACCCATTACTCCTGGACCTAGCTCAACAGAGAGAGGCTTCCCTGTTCTTTCAACATATTCTCCTGGTTTAAGCCCACTAGTCTCTTCATAGACTTGGATAGTTGTCTTCTCACCCTCAATACGGATTATTTCCCCGATGAGCTTCTCTCCGCCCACTTTTACAAGCTCATACATCTGGGAACCTAGCATGCCACTTGCAAGAACCACTGGCCCCGCGATCCGAGATATCTTCCCAACGCCCTTCAATTAAGCTCCTTCCTAAATACACTAAGGTATTAAGTTTCAATATCGCGACTGACGATATTAAAGCGTTATCTCTACTTATTTGACCTTGTTAAAGGAGGAAATGTTCATTTTATGATGCTTACAACCGTAAAGCTATTTTCTAGGAATCATATTCTGTACTGAGCAACGCCTCTAATATGGATAGCCTTCCAATTTCTAAAAATTTTTCAGGCGAACTCTCAGGTAATTTCCTAACGTATTCTTCTTTAATTTCTTTCACAAAGGAATTGAATGTCGACCAGAAATCAGAAATTTCATCTTTATTTAAAACCACCTGATCTGCATCTGGAGAAATTAATGATTCAAACTCTGAACGAAGGATTCTTAGATTTAATCTCATCTTCATTAACCCCATAGAAATTACATTAATTGATTCTTATTAACCAAGGAGTTGCTCAATACTTCGTACGATGTTGTTCATGGCTGTCGGTCTTCCCGGATATTACATCCTCCAATACTCTTTTATTATTACTCAAATTTACCCAGTGCCAGAAGTCTTGAACCGCCGCATCATGATCTATTTGTGGAGACCTTTCCTTCCCTCTAGCTGCCATTGCCAGTTTCTCAAAGCTTTTCCATTTATCTCTGAGCCGCTGCAAATCCAACTCGACCGCAACTAACTGTTCCCGAGCCTCGTTAACCTTCATAAGTGAGATTTTTTTCTCAGCCTTTTTTCTAAACAGCCAGTTCAAACCCATAACTTCACTGCTCCTGCGATACACCTACGATAGATATCTTAAGCTGTTTGACCCACCTATTCGTTTTCATGGCGTCTGTAAGTTTTCTTATATCTTGTATGGATCCCTTTACCACCATTACTTCTAAGCAACTATTTTTATCCACATGGGTGTGGAGGAATGTCAAAACTATGCCTTCATACTTATGCTGGATGCTGAGCATTACGTCGTTCTTTGCAGCCTTCGTGTATATGACCGTTACTGTAGCAGTAACTTCACCGGTAATGCTCCCAAGACTTCGAGACTCTTCCATAAAGGATCTAATTGCCTGCCTCAGGATCTCCGATCGACTTGCGAAACCACGTTCTTTAATAGAGTTATCCAGCTTCTCTAAAAGCTCATCTGGAATTGAAACACTGATGATGGCCAACGTACATCGCCATTTTATTAAAAAGTTGGGTTTATTTAAGGTTTTTTTATTAAAAAAATAAATAAATTTAATAATAATCAAACCTTACCTAAAAACAAAATGGCTAAACGAATAGTATGCGAACTCAAAAGGCACATCTCCTTCACTGCTCTAGGCGCCGTTACAGGGGTTGCCATCATGGTTGCGGCAGTTTTGGGAAATGTCCCTTCTGAGGTTTCCTACACTGCTTTTAACATCTTACATCCAATCCATGTTGTATTAAGCGCTCTTGTCACAACCGCGATGTACACAAAATACAGGAGAAAAGCTTGGATAGCGATTCTGATTGGTTATACAGGATCAGTTGGGATAGCTACTATAAGCGATGTCATAATCCCATATCTAGGCGGAACCTTACTTCAATTAGAAATAGAGTTTCATTTACCTTTCATTGAAAAATGGTGGCTTATAAACCCCCTCGCACTAACCGGCATAGCAATCGGCTATTGGAAACATACAACCAGAATTCCACACAGTGGGCATGTATTGTTAAGCACATGGGCCTCACTATTCTACTTCTTAACATTTGGAACAGCAGAATGGATTCCTTTACTTCCTTTCGTATTTTTGTTCCTATTCCTTGCGGTTTGGCTTCCTTGCTGTACAAGCGATATAGTATACCCTCTGATATTCATAAAGAAGAAGTGATATTTATTTCAACAGGAACTGATAATCTGATCTGTTTTGATGACCCGCCGCTAGTTGATTTTATGTAACTCCTGAAGTTTAGGCAACCCTGTCCTCGCACCAACCTCTCTCACACAGTAGGATGCTACGAAGTTTCCAAGCCTTCCGCATTCGTATAGATCTTTATTTTTGGTCAGGCCATAAAGGAATCCTGCACAGAATGCGTCCCCAGCGCCAGTGCAATCTCGAACTTTCACTCTGAATGGCTCAATAATATGACTTTCTTTTCCATCTGTTACGTAGCAACCTTTCCCACCTAACTTAACTGCGACTATGTCAACACCTTCCTTCAGCAGAACCTTTGAGCCCTGCCTGTAACTCTCTTTTGTAAGCAACTTGACTTCATTTTCATTCGGAAAGATTATGTGGCATTTCTTTATAATCGACCGCAAGGAGGCTAACCCTTTTCTTACGTAGAGGTAGCCAGGGTCAAAGCTTACTTTAACATCAGATAGCTTCCTCACAAGCTCTTTCTGTGCCTCAAACGGTTTCTCGCCCACAAAAGATGTTAGATGTAGAAATTCGGTTGAGACCGCGTATTCTAGGTCGATCTCTTTAAATATCAAAGTATCATTGACGCCTGGATCTACGTATAGAGCCCGCTCACCTGTCTTATCGATGAAACCTGTGACCGTGCCGCTTCTTCCTCTTCTCGACACTATTACTCCAGCCGTATGGACATTTTCATCCTTAAAGCCATGTAGAAGAATCTTGCCTTCTCGATCTTTCGCAACCTTCCCTATATATCCAGTCTTCAACTGTAACCTTGCTAATCCCACAGCTGTATTTGCAGCGGAGCCTCCTGGAGTCTCCTCACGCCCGCGGATGAAGCTTTCCTCTCCTCCACAGGCTATTCTATCCACTATATAGAGTCTATCGAGGTTTAATGCGCCGAAGCAGATGATGTTCAGATTCATGGCTACAACTGCCGTAGATATATCTTATATTTCCCAAGTCTCCCCCCGTAGTTGCCCGCTGAGATCTTCACCACGCCATCGACATCTTTGGCAACATTGATCGCTGTTCTCATTGCCGCCTTCACCACATCAACTGATATGCCATTGATAACGATCTCGGGGATAGAGTTTACGCCATCCGGCACCTTCAAGTCAGGTATTCTGCCTTTCAACGTTGGGCAGTAGGGGTGATTGGTAGTTGGTCCTATCTCGGGATATTTGGTTTCAGGCTTCGAACCTGCTGAACAAATATCAAAGGGAACGATGGCACCTTCAGTTTTATCTATAGCCGCCACCGCTCTACTTCCAGCCTCTAATGCAGAAGCTTCGCTCTCACAGAGAAGCCAGATGTTACCACCCATCACTCCGCGTGCATAGCCCAGATGACGTTCTATGATGAAGCTTCCCATCATCAATGGAATCTTGATGACATGACGGCCACAGTATTCTTCCTCCCATTCGTAGCCGTCTCCACAGTGGCCTACTCGCCTCATAGCATCCATCTTCTTCTCCGAATCTAAGGCGTTGAATACAGCGGTGGTCGGTGTGACGAGAATCCCCTGACGTATGCGGTATGATAACTCCTTGTCAAAATGTTCAACCGACTTCTCCAGATTTTTCTCATCGATCCTTCCCCAGAACTGCACGACTGCTCCTTTACGTCCGTCCGGTGTCTCATCTTCATTCAGCCATCTCTCGATGCCTCCTTCTGTTCTGTTAATAACTACTGAAGGAAGAGCTGTGGAGTTGTGTGCCGCTCTCGATAACATCTTCGGCTCAGCAGTTATTATGAGACGGGTGAACAACCCCTCAAAGGCTTCTGCATAAGTATCCTCAATTTCAACCATAATTTTATTTACCCCAGTTTTCCTATCGCCTCTCCTCTAACTGTCTTTCTGAAGGCACTGCTCTCCTTAACTAATCTTTCTCTGTTACTGTCTTTAATAACCTCAACTTGAGGAAGATTCTCAGGGTATAGCTCGAATATTTGCCGGCGCAACTCAGCGTTGGCACAGTAGTTTTCCAATGCTGATCGACTCCATTCTTCAACCAATTTTATTGTGTGGTGTTTGCCAAACCTGTTGAAGCAGTCTGCTAGGATGGTGACGGGAATTGTGTTTCCTGAGATGACAGCGACCTCGGCTTCTCTGACGGCATATCCGTTACCATTGAATGAGACGGTTAATCCCCCGCTTTCTCTTACAAGTTGGTATGGTGAAACATCTGTGATGCTGTCTCCAACATACATCACGTTGTCAAGTCTGCAGTTCAGTTTACTTACAATGTCCTTCAACGCATTTGCCTTTTCATAGCCGCCGATAGGGTTAACTGCCTCCAACATTCTACCGGATTTCATCTCCGGAATTTCTCTCCAGAAGATTTCGTCAAGCCTTTTCACGGTCTTCTGGTCTCTGGAGGAGAAGTTGTCAACGGATGTGGCATCGGGAGATATCTCAATCATAGGCATTGCAGTTATCTCCTCTTTGAAGACCTTGATTTGGTTGATTTCCTCCTCACTTACTTCATATTTGTTGAGGTTTAATCTAGTGCAGTACACATTCTCGTATGGGAAGCCTATTAGGTCACAGAGTGAAGAGAGGTACTGTTCGTAGCTTGTGCTTATGATATAGGAGGGCATTGCCTCCTTAACGAATCGGAGCGTGTCATCGGCTCCGGGAACCAGCAGGATATTCTTCAAGCAATATTCTCTTATTCCTTCGTCTGTTGCTCCGTAAGCTTTTAGGAAGGGGAGGATCAGTTTTAGGGTATCTCCAGGTTTGTATCCCGGTTTCTCGATGACATCTGCGAGAACATCGTCATACTTGCTTATCAATGTGAAGAAGCTGCCGCCGTCTGAGATGAAATGCTCTGCCAGCTCGAAGGCGTTGTCATTCTTGGATATGGGTCCTTCACAGTCAGATGCAAATATCATCGGATTTTTACCCGACATTGCTGAACCCGTTAGCCTAAATTCCTCAATTTCTTCATATGGCTTATGCTCTTGTTTATGTGCTCCTCGCTACCTATGTCCCATCTATTCCATAAAGAGCCGTCGATATGTTGAATGCCATCCAAGGATACTTCCCTTGCCTCAGTGATAGAATCCCCGACCCCGACTACGCAGACCGCCCTAGATTTGAGTGCATAGGTTCGGTTGTCGTCCCGCAGCTCCATGGATCCGGGGTAGACTCGAATCTTATCAGCATACTTCTCAGTCAGTTTATACGCTTCACTGAGATCCACATATGGGTTGCCCGAGAATTTGTTTCTATATGACCCGTAAGATAGAGGCATAGCATAAGTCACAACAGTTGCCTGTGGCTCAAATTCAACCCTTCCTAGGTTTCCTTCGATCATCTTGTAGCATACATCAGCGAAGTCGTCGCGTAGGATGGGCATTAGATTTATTATTTCGGGGTCTCCTGGTCTGCTGTTGATCTCTAAGATCTTTGGACCCGCCTTCGCATGCATGAAGGCTGCGTAGAAAGGCATACCGCGTAGGTCAAGGTCACCTGCCTCCTTCTTCAACCTGTTGAAAAGTCTATTCACGATCTCGATCTCTTTGTCTTTATCTGCAGGAGTTACGAAGGGCAGGTGGTCGGTTTTATCTTTATATGAGCCTGTTCCACCAGTGTTTGAACCTCTGTCACCATCAAATGCCCTCTTGTGGTCGCGGGTTTCTGGTAGTGGTGCTAGGGACTTTCCGTCGCACCAAGCTTGAAAACTTGACTCTTCTCCCTCAACTTTCTCCTCTATTATAACCCGCTCTTTCGCCTCACCGCCGTAAATAGAGTGGAAATGTTCCATTGTCTGTTCAATTGTGAAGAAGTGTTCCCCCCCAACGCCTACACCTTTACCAAAGCCGGGCCTATCGGGTTTTATCACAATTTTTTCTATGCCACCGAGCGCCTCAACCCATGTTTTAACATCGTTTCCCAGTTCTTCACTACTCTTATCACAGTAATCCTTCGGGTCGAAGATCTTGAAGCGCGGATTGGCCTCAGGCATAACCTCTTGGAGTAGAAGCCTTTGCTCAACTTTGCTTGCTTCAAGTGCATATCTCTTTGTAACACAAATCACAGGTATACTGGTTTTTTCTTCTATGATATCTCTGACGCCATCGATTATAGGGGTTTCAGGGCCAACTATTCCGAAGTCTATTTCGCTTTTATATTTCTCTGCAAACTGACAGATCTTCTCAGCAGTGAGATCCGGGATCACCGTATGCTGTTTGGCTCTTTCCACATTGAAGGGATTTCTCTGCTTATCTGCAACGTAGATTTCTATGTTATATTTCTCGCTTCGACAGAAGCTGTCAATTATAGATGCCTCTCTTGAGCCGTAAGAAACGACCAGAATGCCTACTCTCTCCACTTGTGCTCCCTCTTGTTAAATAGAGACATAGAATATATAAAAAAAGGCAGTCATCTCCATGCTAAATGGGAATTATAGTTTTATTTTCCCATAAGCTGTGAAGCTACTTTCCGAACTGCGCTTTCTACACGATCATCAATTTGAAGTGCCTTGATTCCTGCTTTCTCCAGTTCGTGAAGTGGCCGCTCTCCAATCTTCTTGGCTATCACTGCATCGCATCCGCTCAGAGTCTCAATTATTTTCAGAATTTTCTCCTCATGTGATCCACAGGATAATGGTTTTTCACAATAGCGGCGTACATCTCTCTTTCCAACAAACTTGATGGAATCTGCCGTTGCCTGATATATGTGGAATACTTCCGCCTGACCGAAATGTAGGTCTACCCAACCCTTTCCACTGGTAGCAACCGCTATTAGGTGTACTGTGCGGCTTGTAGTCGCCCCAGCTGTTGATGGACTGGCATGCACACAGGGTACTTTCGCGAACTCAGCGGACCTATCTTCGCCCAAGAGACCCACTGCGTCTGCTCGGCAGAATCTGCAGTGGCGCATCTGCCTTATATCCGCTCCACATAGGTCCTGTAATTTTTTTCGTTCGAGGGAGGTAGGAGCTCGACTCTTTATGGTAGTTCCGGGAACAGGTATGAGCGGGAGAATGTTTACTATGTATGCTCCCAGCGATTTCACCTTCTTGCATACCTCCGGTATATGCTCAACGTTTATGTCAGGCATCATGACTGTATTTACCTTCACTGTCATTCCGCGTTTAACTGCTTCCTCCAAGCCTTTCAACTGGCGCGATATTAGGATGCGCGCGGCTTCTTCTCCTTCATATTTTCTGCCGTTCAGGTAGACCCATTCGTAAATATTTTTTCCAACTTTTGGGTCAACTGCGTTTATTGTAATCGTTAGGAACTTTAGTCCTAGCTTATCTAACTCTTCGATTTTTTCTGGTAAGACTAAACCGTTAGTGCTTAGGCATATTGTGAGTTCAGGAAACTCTTCTCTGATCTTACTTAGCGTTTCGAAGGTCTCTTCGTTTGCAAGGGGATCGCCAGGTCCAGCTATGCCAACAACTGTTAGCTGTGGAATCTTCTCTTTGACGAGGCGGGTTCTCTCCAAGGCTTCATCTGGAGTAAGCACTCTACTTGTTACGCCGGGGCGACTTTCATTGACACAATCGTATTTTCGGTTACAATATCTGCATTGGATATTACATTTTGGAGCTATGGGTAGGTGTACCCTTGCGTATTTGTGGTGGGCGCCCTCGTCGTAGCAAGGGTGTGTCTTGGTTTTTTCGAAAATCTTTTGACTCAAACTTTCACCTATACGAACCTCGTCATTACAGCTTATTGACGAGCATCCTGTTAATTATACATTATACTCGAATGTTTATGATTATCGGCGCCTACCCATCATAGGTATTAATAGAACGATTATGCACGCTGAAAGAATAATCTATTAAAGCCAACTTACATCTCAAGTACTTATCAATCATTAGGATGTTGTTGAGAGTTGGGCGGGTTGACTCCTAGGGAAGTTGAACGTTATGACCGGCAAATAAGAATCCCGAGTTTTGGTTTTAACGGTCAGGAGAAGTTGAGGAAGGCAAAGGTTGCTGTGGCTGGCGTTGGCGGCCTTGGATGTCTGACGGCGACCTACCTCACCGCTGCAGGCGTTGGCAGGCTGATGCTTATCGATAATGGAAAAGTTGAGTTAAGCAACCTTAACAGACAGATACTTCACTGGGAAGATGATGTTGGGAGGGGTAAGGTGGAATCTGCCGTGGAAAAACTGGGTAAACTAAACCCTCATATTAAAATAGATGTGAAGGTTGCTGAAATAAACACAGAAAACGTTTACTCTCTAATTAAGGGTTCAGACGTGGTTGTTGATGGAATGGACAATTTCAAGACAAGGCACATATTAAATGAAGCATGCGTGAAACTTGGAATACCCTTTATCCACGCAGCCGTCCATGAATTCGAAGGCACACTTCTAACGATAATCCCCGGTAAGGGGCCGTGTCTACGATGCTTAATCCCTGAGAACCCCATTGAAACCAAGTCAATTGCAGTTCTCAGTGTAACACCAGCAGTCATGGCGTCACTTCAAGTCATGGAGACCATAAAGCTGATAACTGGAATAGGAGAACCGCTCGTAGGAAAACTCTTGTTTTTCAACGGTTTACACATGGAGTTTAAAGAAGTTACAGTTAAGAAACAACCCAACTGCCCTGTTTGCAAGAAGACGGAAAATAGATGACCGAATTTGAGGCCCCTCCGATCTGATCATGCTTAAAATTGACCTGTTTGCGGGATTATAGTATGAAAGAAACTTTTACCATCATACTAGACAGACCTATCGTTAAAGTAAACCTGAGAGCCAGAATGCGGGAAAAATTAAGGGACCCCGTTGCTATTGACAGCCCATTTAACCTCTACCTTAACGGTGAGTATGTGACGACGATGTTTGCTCTCCCAACTAAGCTTAAGGAGTTAGCTGTAGGCTATCTTATGGATGAGGGGATACTCAAATCCAAAGAAGAGATAGCAAACATACGGATAAAAAGGTCAGATATTAAGGTAAAGGCTAAGAGTCACGTGAAAATATGTCCGCATGCCCTACACAGTTTCGTTAAAGCATTCCCACAGGTACAAGACGGTCTTAAAAACTGCGTCACGGTCAAAGTTAATGTTTCCTCTAAACAAATCCTGCAAATGATTCTTAAACTTAATAGGCTGTCCACAACGTTTAAAGCAACAGGTGGCACTCATTCTGCTGCTATTTTTCAGCTTAATAACGGTAAAATGTTTTCATTCGCTGAAGATGTTGGAAGACACAACACAGTCGATAAGGTGATCGGCGAGTCTATTTTGTCTGGTGCGAACCTATCTCGATGCCTGCTAGCCAGCACTGCCCGGCAGTCGGCAAGCATGGTTCTGAAGGCAGCAAGGGTTGGCATCCCTATCATTATCTCCAAGGCTAGCCCACTATTTTCAGGCATCCATGTCGCCGAGAAAACAGGCATAACGCTCATATGCTTCGTAAGGAGCCATCGAATGAACATATACACGCATCAAGAAAGGGTCATGTAGGCAGATGGAGTGCAACTAAACTGGTGCCCTATTGCTATTCGAGTCAGTGTAAGATTTTTCAGTTAAACCTCTGCTATGTTTAAACCCAATACGAACCTTTCTCCGTGTATTCCTTTTTCCGTATGGGCTGTTTTGTTTTGATCTCGTCTATTGCTTTTTTCGTCGCGTTTATAGCATCATACCTGTGTTTTCCAATCGCAACTATGAAAACCGTTTCATCTTTAGGCTCAAGATCATCGACTACAAGGTAAATTAGTAGGTCTTTAATGTTCTTGTCTTCCTCTAAAATTTTCCTCCTCATTTCTGTTAAGGTTCTTATTACTTCCTCTTCCCGAGCTTCAAATGAAAACTTTTGAACTTTACTTCCATTTTTTCCAACACCCCTAACGATGCCCACGTAACAGGCTATAGCTCCGCATTCAAATGCTTCAGGGCAATTTCTCACTTCATCTACAAGCTCTTGAAGCCCAAATTCGCCCTTCCTAACAACCTTAACTCTTTCCAACAGCCCTAACCTCCAGCAACGGGTAGGAGGATTGCAAGCTCATCTCCATCCTTCAAGATTGTATCCGGGCCTTTAAGGAACCTTACGTTAAAACCGTTGATGAGGAAAATGTAGTTTTCAGATAATTTACCCTCATCAAAAATTATTTTCTCAAATTTTCTACCGTAGATGTTTACAAGCAAAGTTAACACTTCACAAATTGTTGGCGGGTCATTAAATTCTAATATCTTCTCCTTTTCACCTGCGATTTCCCTCAGTTCTCCGAAAAATTCAACCTTAACCTTCAACTTTAACCTCTAAAGTCATGTAGAAGTTAGAGGATTAAAACTTTAATGTGGCGGGCCCGAGGGGATTTGAACCCCTGACCTACAACTCTCGCCGTAGCTTAGGAGGCTCGACCCTATACTGGATAGGTCTGCCGCGCTATCCTGATTACGTATTCAGAAATGTTAACGTGGTAACACTTTCTGAACTCTGCGCCACGGGCCCACGAATTTTAATAGATTGGCTCTCATATTAAACTGTTCGATTAATTTACGAGTGGCACCATTCTGAGTCGGAGGGACGCCATATAGGAGGCTTTTTAAATTTTTATCTTAGGTTAAATAGTGTTGGCGCTTCCTATTCTTTCTGAATAGGGGCGGGGGTCCCCGAGCTAGGTCAAAGGGGCAGGACCGTTTTTTATCCAGCGCCTCTGAAGGGTAAAAGCGGGGCTTGACTTAAGATCCATTGAGGGCTCGGAGGAGCCACAGGGGTAAGAGATCCTGTGGTGTAGACCTTCGCGGGTTCGAATCCCGCCCCCCGCACCAAACTTCAGGTTCGATTCCCGACCCTATTTTTGTTATGGGTGCACTGAACCCTGAGCTGAAATCATAGATTGGAAAGCTTTGGGATAAATTCTGGTCTGCAGAAGTTCATCCTAACCGTCATGGACAAGAGTAAGGAAGTCATAGACCTCTACAGGGAGATGGCTGTCAAGAGGTTTCAAAGGGAAGACCCCTAAAATGAGAATTAACCTGTGCGTCTCTTCTTAACGTAGAGATCGATCTTGCTATCAGCTTGCCCTCCACAAAGGACAACCCGACCCCCGCTGACAATATTGGTACCCTCCTCTACACCCAACTGTTCCCATCGATCCCTGAAGGCCCAAAGGAGGCAAGCTGCCACCAAAAGTTACACATTGCAACCAAAGGTCCCAACCTGACCCAAAAAGTCCCAAGTTGAGACACCCCCCCCCCTTCAAACAGCCGGTTAACTCTTCCTCCCCAACTCCTCCAAAAGCGCCTTCGCCCGATCCATCCTAACCGCCCGCTCCGCAACCATCCTCTCAGCAAGAAGATCAATCATCTCACCCTCCGCCCCCACAGCGATAGCCACATTCCTAGCATGAAGAGACATATGCCCCCTCTGGATTCCCTCCGTGGCCAACGCCCTCAACGCAGCAAAGTTCTGAGCCAAACCCACTGCCGCTAAAACCTCCCCAAGCTCCCGAGTTGTCTTCACCCCAAGAATCTTCACCGCAATCTTGGCAATCGGATTCGAGGTCGTTGCACCGCCCACCAACCCCACAGCCACAGGCAACTCAATACTCCCAACCAAGTCCCCAGCCTCATCCTTCTCCCAGACGGTTAAAGGCTGATACCTCCCCGACCGCGCAGCATAGGCATGAGCCCCAGCCTCAACCGCCCTCGTATCATTCCCAGTGGCCAAGACCACCGCACTGACCCCGTTCATCACCCCCTTGTTATGTGTAGCACACCGATAGGGATCCGCAGC